>ENA-OQBV01001738-OQBV01001738.1-human-gut-metagenome-genome-assembly--contig:-NODE-1738-length-10266-cov-2.215504_pt1 | contig 10266 bp, 14 predicted proteins | sample MGYA00242750_ERZ504559 | MGnify/ENA primary metagenome ERZ504559 (study PRJEB26092, sample SAMD00036230) | human gut metagenome | host: Homo sapiens | study: EMG produced TPA metagenomics assembly of...
TCTTATTTTCTGTGCATCTCGTATTCCAATGATCAGTGTGCCATAGCCCAGTTCTTCTGCTTTGAGAACAAGGTTTGCTGTTCTGAAGTCCAAGATCATAACAGCCCCAGCCGTTTTCAAGTTCGTTGTCAGCCGTTCCATCCTGTTTGAAGCCGGAGCGGTTGTGCACAAAAGTTGTGACAATAAGGGCTGCATTTTCGGATTTCAGGGCATTGCCGGAAGGAAGGCAGTCTGTACGGAACTGTTGGGTCATTTCTTCGGACAGAAGACAGTAGTAACGGCCTGTCTGAGAGTTTTTCCAGGATGGAGCTTCCTGGGCGGCCCGGATCATTTCCAGGATATCTTCTTTGGGAATGGTATGCCCTGCACTGTATTTACGGACACTTCTTCTTTTTTTCAATTAATTTTTGAAATTCCATAGAGGTTCCTCCTTTGGGTGTATAAATGAAGTATTTTATTGATACCAGATGTTATTATTATGACATTCTTTCGAGGTTTTGGCAAAGAGAATATGACTTATGTAATAAAGTTTTACAGATCTGTGCCTATGGTATAATTCGATTTGGGGTATTTTAAGCCAAATGCTGAGGTATATAAGCTAAAATTCTGTCTACAGTTTGTGCCTCATATTGAAAAAGATAAAGAAGAACCGTATATTAAATTTAAAAAGGGGGGAAACAGTGCGGACCGGGGCGGAGTCCCATTTTTTTCAACAGATTTTACGCAGGCTGATTTCTGTAAGTTCCGGGTTATAAATACCCAATGCAGTATAAAGAAAAATAATCCATCCCACAAATACTGCCACACCTTGAAAATCAGGTAAAAGCTGCTAAAATAAATTGTTACGGTGCGAATGAAAAAGAAAAAGAATTCCCACGTTGTCTGAGAAACCTGTAAAAGAGGTATCTGACAGCGTGGGAATTTGTTTTTATTTTTTATGCCCGTATATTGCGGTGGTTATTGTGCAAAATTGGAAATTGCTTATTTATAGTCCGCAGATTACAGAGATTTTCATGGAGATAAAAGATGAAAAAAATGAAAAAGTTATGTGCGGTGGGGCTGGCAGCCCTGTGTCTGGCAGGAAGTATGAGCTGCTTCACAATGGCAGAAGCATCAGAAAATGTGCAGGAGCAGGCTCAGGATCAGATGCTGTATTCATCAAGAATGTGGGAAAGTAATGGTCATATTTATACTGTATATAATGTAGATGCAGAGGGATATACATCTCTGTCAGGAAATTATATGGATGCCATTGCCGTATATGAGGGAAAGGTCTACTGGAGAAAAAATAACGGGGAAGAGAATGAACCTGTTGAGATCATACGGATGGAGCCGGACGGTTCCGGACAGGAGGTTCTGGCAGAAAATGCGCATCCTTCCTCGCTTCTGTGCATTGATGAGGGATTTATCTACTATACTGCTTCAGATGAAAAGGGAGAGCAAAAAAGCCGCAGGATCAATCTGGACACAGGGGAAAATCAGGAGGCTCCGCCATACAGATTCAGAGCGGGAAATGAAAACTTCTGGTTTTCCACATCTCTGGAAGACGGGATATGGTATTGCTCGGAGCCCGGATATAAAAATATCAGGTCAATGTCAGGGGTAAACGGCCTTCGGCTGGGGGCTTTGGATCATAAGCTTTATTATATGGTACAGGGGGAGGATTCTTTATATACAACCTGTTCCTTTGATGTTGAGACCGGTGAGACAGAGATACTGCTGAGAAATCAGCAGGCAAAAAGCATTGTCAGCGGAACCGGACTTTATTACAAACAGGAAAGCAATGGGTATACAACGCTGTATCGAAAAGATTTACGTACAGGTGAGGAAACCAGCTATGACCTGGGAGAATTTCACCTGTATATGGGCGGCGGCTTCTATGAGCTGGGGGATAAAATCTGTCTTATGCGGTTCCGTCCGGAACTAATGCCGGACAATACGGAACTGTGGGAGCTGGATACACAGACCGGAGAAAAAAGACTGATCGGACAATGGCATAATTCCAATGCAGTTAATGCGGCAAAGGAGCCGTAATCCTGAAAAATAAATCTTGACAAAAAGAGAACAGAATATTATAATGAACAATGTTCATATTGAAAACAGTTTTAAATGTATGATCAGGGAAACAGGAGACGTATATAATGAATACAGTTGTTACCTCCAGGACCGCAATTCTTGAAGCCAGCAGACAGCTGATCCGGGAAAAGGGATGGTCTGCATTGAATATCAGAAGCGTTGCCGGAGCATGTGGCGTTTCAGTAGGTTCTATTTACAATTATTTTAATTCAAAAGCAGATTTGATGGCAGCTGCGGTAGAAAGTATCTGGTGTGACATTTTTCATTTTTCAGATGGGAATGCCTTTGACAGCTTTACCGAATGTATTCAGTGGGTATTTGACAGTCTGGAAAAAGGAGAACAGAAATATCCTGGATTTTTTGCTCTGCACTCCGTAGGCTTTGAGGCAGGAGAAAAGACAGGAGGGCAGCAGTTAATGGCGCAAGTCCTGGGAACATATGCGCAGGGGCTTTTGTATGGTGATGGCTCAGGACAAAAAGATCCGTAAGGATGCCTTTGATGAGAGTTTTACCAGAGAAATGCTGGCAGAACTTGTATTTTCTCTGATTCTTGCCAACATGCTGCAGAAAAAATATGACAGTAGTTCTATTCTGGAAATGGTCAGAAGACTGATTTACTGATAACTGTGTGCAGAACAGACTGCAGAAGCAGACTTTTCTGCACCTTATTTGGGAATAAAATGAACAATGTTCAGAAAGGAGGCAGATAAATGCTCAAAGTAAAAAAGAACAGCTTACTTATGATCGCATGTCTGGTATGGGGAATTGCAGGGATCAACATTCTGCGTATAGGACTGTTGGCATATCCTGCATACGTTACAGTGGGAAACATCATTCTTTCTGTTGCGGTGTTTTCTGTTTTTCAGTATTTTATTTTTGGAAAGCTGGTAAAAAAAGCATACACAGAGAATACGGACATACAAGGAAGAAAAGCAGTTTTTCCTGAAATTCTTTGATGTGAAATCTTTTGTGATCATGGCGGTTATGATGACAGGAGGAATCTATATCAGAGAGTCCGGCCTTGGACCGGAGATATTCATTGCAGTATTTTATTCTGGACTTGGCGCATCACTTTTGCTGGCAGGGATTCTTTTTGGCAGAAATTATTTCAGAGAGATCAGCTTACAGAAAAAAACAGCACAGAGATGCTGTTAAATTATAGAAAAGGAGACAAATATTATGCAGGCTTTTGGAGAAACTTTATTTGACGTGGTTTATCTTGTTCTGGTTATTACCGTAGGAATCAAAATGATCAGACAAAGCAAAGGGGACAGGCAGTATCGTCTGTTTGGAATTATGGCAGTCACTCTGGGGTGCGGAGATGCTTTTCATCTGGTTCCCCGGGCATATGCATTATGTACAACAGGGCTGGAAAATTATACAGCGGCTCTTGGCATCGGTAAATTTATTACCTCGATTACAATGACAGTGTTTTATATTCTTCTCTATTATGTATGGAGAAACCGCTATAAGATCGAAGGAAAAAAGAAATTACAATAGCTGTATATCTGATGGCAGCTCTTCGTATTATTCTCTGCCTGTTTTCCGCAGAATGCCTGGACAAGAGCTGATGCGCCGCTGTCCTGGGGAATCTACAGAAACATTCCGTTTGGCCATTCTGGGACTGATTGTGATCGTTTTGTTTTACAGAAGTGCGAAAGAGCACAAGGACAGAGATTTCCGCTGGATGTGGCTTACCATTGTGCTGAGCTTTGGATTTTATATTCCTGTCGTTCTGTGGGCAGATACCGTACCGGCAGTTGGAATGCTGATGATTCCTAAAACCTGCGCTTATGTATGGACAGTAATGATCGGATATCAGGCCATGAGAAAAACAGCCAGATAAGATGATATGCAGTACTGAGAAGCCGGCCAGCCGGGGGATGACTGCCAATATAAGAGTAAACAGCGTCAGACCGCAGAGGCTGTCAGAAAAAACACCGTATACCAGGTAAAAATATGCCCGGTATACGGTGTTTTTGCAGGGATTAAATATTTTATAACCGGGCGATTGCAGTGCTTATCATTTCTCTGCACTTTTCAATCTGCGGCATGTCTTCAGGAATGATGGACGCCAGCGGTTTGCGTACGCCTCCGATATTCAGCCCGTTCATTTTAAGGATTTCCTTCATGACTGCATACAGGTTGCCGTGACAGGAGCACATTGCATAGATGATGCGGTCAATTTTATACTGGATCTCTTTGGCCCGTGCAATATTGCCGGCTTTTAAAGCCGCGTCTGCTGCAAGGAACAGCTCAGGCATAACGGCATAGGTACCGCCGATCCCGCCGTCTGCGCCGATGAGACGTCCGGAAATGAACTGTTCATCCGGACCGTTGAATACAACAGAGTCGTCTCCTTTTACATCCTTGAACATCTGAATATCCTGTACCGGCATAGAAGAATTTTTTACACCGATCACATTTGGATTTTTCAGCATTTCTTTATAAAGTGGGATGCTCAGCGCCACACCTGCAAGCTGCGGGATATTGTAAATAATAAAGTCTGTATTTGGAGCTGCGCTGCTGATATCATTCCAGTACTGCGCGATCGCATGATCCGGAAGATGGAAATAAATAGGCGGGATAGAAGCGATGGCATCAACTCCAAGGCTTTCTGCGTGAGCTGCAAGCTCCTGGCTGTCTGCCGTATTGTTGCAGGCTACATGGGCGATTACGGTAATTTTGCCTTTTGCAATCTTCATCACATTTTCCAGAATGAGCTTGCGTTCCTCTTTGCTCTGATAGATACACTCTCCGGAGGAACCGCATACATAAACGCCTTTTACATTTTTGTCGATCAGGTGTTGGGTAAGAGCCTGTGTTCTTTCTGCGCTGACACTTCCGTCATCCTCGTAGCAGGCATAAAATGCCGGAATAATTCCTCTGTATTTTTTCTAAGTCTCTCATATTGTCCTCCTTTTTTATATCAGCCTTTTCCCATGGTTCCTCCTACCTCGGAAGTTTCATAGCGTTTGTCAATATTCTGAGGCGTTACAATGAGGATAGAAGGCCTGCCGTTTTTCCAGCAGTCAGTTGTGGAAACTGCTTTGGAGATCAGACGCTTCAGGCCAAGCGCAATACATTCGGCAGAAGCGCCGAAACGTTCCTTGGTATCATTTGTACCAAGCATAATGATCAGCAGATCTACAGGCTCATGGCTCATAAGGCATGGATAAACATAGTCCAGACCGCTGAGCGCCTCGTGGATCGGATCGTCAAAGGTGGTAGTACGGCCGCTTAAACCTTCTTCCAGGATCAGCCACTGGTCTCCCAGCTTTTTTTGCAGAAGACAGGTCCAGCGCTGGTTTTCATCAAATCGTCCTCCGGTTTTGGCACAATAGCCGTGAGTGTTGGAATCACCAAAACAAACTACATGTTTTTTCATAGTCATACCCTCCAATAATATTGTTTATCAATATTATAATTAATTTTATGATTTCTGAAAATACTTTTCTTTATCAGTTGCGGAGGAAAATAATTTATATTATACTTTTTGTTAGGAAAATAAGGTTTTGGAGATTTATTATAAAGAAATCAGGAGGCAGACTCATGACGGATTCTATTTTAGACGCAATGACAGAACAGTATAATTCTATGACCCGTTCCGGAAAGAAGCTGGCAAATTATATTTTGTCTAATACTGCAGAAACTCAATATTTATCTATTACATCGCTGGCTGAAAATTCCGGTGTATCGGAAGCGACTATTACCCGGTTTTGCCGTATGCTGGGATTAAATGGATATCATGAGCTGAAACTGGCTCTTGCAAAATCAGAACGGGCGAATACGGCCGCTGATTCTGAAGATGCGCTTCTGGCTGTCAGCGACAGTGGGTCTCTGGAAAAGATGTGCCGTAACCTGAGAGACTCTTATCTTTCGTCTATTAATGAGACGATTTTTCAACTGGATACTCTTTCTCTGAAACTGGCAGTGGATCTGCTTGTGCAGGCAAGACATGTGTATTGTTTTGGACAGGGGGGAAGTATGGTAACTGCAAAGGAAGCCTGGGCGCTGTTTGCAACAGTAACTCCAAAGTTTATTCATATTGAGGATTCCCATATGCAGACCATTGCGACTGCGCTTCTCACTCCCGGAGATGTGATTTTGTTTTTCTCTTATTCCGGTTCTGCCAGAGATATGCAGGAAGTACTGGATCTGGCAAAAGAACGCCATATTCCCATTGTTCTTATTACGCATTTTCGTAAATCACTGGCTGCCAGTTATGCAAACGTTTCTCTTATCTGCGGCTATAATGAAAATCCTCTGCAGTGCGGCTCCATAGCGGCAAAAATCGGTCAGATGTTTTTGATCGACTGCTTATTTAATGCATACTGCAGCCAGAATACAGATGAAAATTCAGCAGCAAGAGATGCAACTTCCCAGGCTATTTCACGCAAGCTGTTATAGGCTACTGATTCCGGGCAGGAGGCTGGCGGAACTGCTTTTTATAGGCCCGGGAAAAAGTGGTGTAATCCCTGAAGCCGCTCTGAAGAGCGGCTTTCATAACAGGTGTTCCCCGGGCGATGAGGGAACGGGCAAGGAGAAGCCGTTTGCTTGTAACATAGCTGTGGATGGTGCAGCCGGTTTCTTCTTTGAATTTCCGCATCATATGATATTTGCTGAAAAAGAACCGGGCTGCCAGAGCGTCAATGGAAAGATCCTGCTCAAGATTCTGGTTGATATATGCCACAAGCTGTTCCACATGGGAATCAGAGGAATAGGATCTCTGATCAGTAATGTACTGTTTTTGCAGAAAAATGCGGTTTACATGAACCATGAACTCAGTGAAAAGAGCCTGTTTCAGAAGCTGATCTCCGAATTGAGTGCCGGAGATCGCAGTTTCCAGTTCATAGAGAATGGATTTTATCTGCTCCATAAGCCGGGTGTCCAGACGGATCAGGCTGAAGCTGCGGTCATTTGCTTTCTGGAAGCAGGTATTCAGTTCGGATGTCTGAAGATCGTTTCTGATCCACAGAATAAACCGTTCATAAGGAAGAGAAAAGTCAATTTCAGGCATATGAATAGCCCCCCGGCTTACAAGGATAATATCCCAGGGCTTCAGATGATAGGCTTTTCCTTCTATATGATAGGTGACTTTTCCGGAGAGAAAAACAATGATTTTATGAAAATCATGATAATGGTAAAAATATTCTTTTTCAGTTTGGTCTTTAATATGAAACAACCGGAAATCCTCTTTTAAATATCCTGTTTTTTCTTTCTGGACAGGTATGGAATAATTGTTTTCCTGCTCTGAGTCCCGGGAAACGGGAAGGGTATCCGGATGGTATGAAGAGGTTTTCATATATTTCAGCTCCTGGTGTTATTTACAGTCAGTTTATCGCAGATGAAGAATGACTGCAAGAGAAAAAACCAGATGAGGATCAGACTGAGTTACTGTGAAGGTAGTAAGCATCAATCACACTGACAGGGGCAGGGGGCAGGAATATAAAAGCAGTTTTTGCAATGCAACAGGCATTTTATCCTATATACATAGAAAAAAATATCAGATATAATAATAACAGAATAAAGGTGAACATAAGATTCAATGGAGGGTTTTAAGATGGCAGGCTGCATTACAATGGTGAAATATCAGGGACTTGGCAATGATTATCTGGTTCTGGATCCTAATAAAAATCGTGTACAGCTTCAGGGGAAAAAGATTGCCCTGATGTGTCAGAGAGGATTTGGTCTGGGGGCAGACGGTGTTTTGTACGGACCTGTAGAAATTAATGGCAAAACAGGCGTGCATATTTTTAATGCAGACGGAAGCGAGGCTGCGATCAGTGGAAACGGCGTAAGGATTTTTGCAAAATATCTTATGGATCAGGGATATGTAAAAGAAAAGAAGTTTTCCATTGAAACTTTGGCCGGTCCCATCGAGGTAGAATGTCTGAACAGCCGCGCGACAGAATTTCGTGTAAACATGGGGAAGGCCTCCTTTTTGTCAAAGGAAATTCCTGTAACAGGAGAGGTTCGTGAAGTTATCAATGAGGATTTCTCTTTCCATGGAAAGGATTATAAAGCAACCTGTCTGACAGTAGGAAATCCTCACTGCATTATCTTTATGGATAAGGTCAGCAAGGATTTGGTAAAGGATCTGGGTCCTTATGTGGAAAATGCAGACGAATTTCCGGAAAGAATGAATCTCCAGATCTGCCGTAAGATTGACACAGGAAATCTGGATATTGAGATATGGGAAAGAGGTTCCGGTTATACAAAAGCCTCCGGTACCGGAAGCTGCGCCGCAGCAGTGACCGCCTATCGTCTGGGAATGGTGGAGAGTCGTGTGAATGTGAACCAGCCCGGCGGAATGATCCAGATCGATATTACTGATAACGGGGACATTTATATGACCGGAAGTGTTGGATATATTGCTGACATGAGGGTTGCGGAGAGTTTTTTCTCCTGATCGTTTATGCTATACTGTTATCAGACAAACAGATGAAAGATATGTATAAGGGATTGGAGAAACAATGTATCACTATGAGAAAAAGGACAGAAAATCATTAGGCGCTCAGACAGAGGATGAGTTGATGAAATACATCCTTCAGGAACCTATAAAAACCAGGACAGAAAAATTCCAAATGAATTTGAGCTGGCAGAGAAATTCGGTGTGGGACGGAGTACTGTCCGGGAAGCAGTAAAAGGACTTGTATCCAGAGGGATCCTGGAGGTGCGCAGAGGCTCCGGAACCTATGTGATCAACACCAATTCTCTGGCGGAGGATCCTTTAGGATTTGGGAAAATAGAAGACAAATATGAGCTGGCATTGCAGTTGTTTGAGGTAAGACTCATGATTGAGCCGGAAATTGCCTCTATTGCCTGCAAAAACGCCTCAGAAGAGGACCTCCTTCAGCTGAAAAAGCTCTGTGATGAGACGGAAGAATTGTATCTGGGCGGGCATAACCACATAAAAAAGGATATTGAATTTCATACTTTTATTGCTAAATGTAGCAAAAATCAGGTAGTGGAGCTTCTTCTTCCGGTGATTCATACAGCAGTGCTTACCTTTGCGAATGTTACACACAGACTTTTGAGAGATGAAACAATCCGTACCCACAGAGCCATTACGGAAGCGATTCTTGCCCGGGATTCTGTAGGGGCCAGATGTGCAATGATCACTCATCTGACCTATAACCGGCAGACGATCATGAAGATCATCTGTGAGCGGAACAGTAAGGATATGGAAAAAACATCTGACGTTTAAAAGGACGGAAAGACGACTTAAAAAAGTATATGGACATAATGTACAAAAAACAAAGCGATTATTCTTGGAAATAATCGCTTTTTTTGTGTAAAAAACAGAAAAGAATTTAAATACATCACATATATTGACGGGAAAAATGGGGAATCCTATAATGAGGGCAAACAACATAAGACGTCAGATGTTGAGCGAGAAAAATGTGTTATATCAACAAAGGAGGATTTTATTTATGTCTATAGAAGGTACTGCACTGAACCCTGTACGGCTGGTTGCAGCGGCACTGATTGGACTGGTAATTTTACTCGTACTCATCATTAAGTTTAAAATCCAGGCAATGGTAGCCATTCTCATTGGCGCGATCTCCATAGGCCTTATTGCCGGAATGCCGTTTGAGGATATTGTTACAGCTGTCAATGATGGTATCGGAAACACATTAAAAGGAATTGCGCTGCTGGTAGGTCTTGGATCTATGTTTGGCGCAATACTGGAAGTCTCGGGCGGAGCCCAGACGCTGGCAGTTACAATGGTCAGACGTTTTGGCGATAAAAAGGCTGCCTGGGCGCTTGGAATCACAGGTCTGGTCATCGCAATGCCGGTATTTTTTGACGCCGGTCTTATTATACTGATTCCGCTGGCATTTTCACTTGCAAAAAGAACCAGTCGTTCTTCTCTGTTTTATGCAATTCCCCTTCTTGCCGGACTTGCAGTTGGTCATGCCTTTATTCCGCCTACACCGGGACCGGTTCTGGTGGCAACCATGCTGAACGTAGACCTTGGATGGGTTATTATGGTAGGCATTTTCTGCGGAGTTTTTGCAATGATCGTGGCAGGTCCTGTGTGGGGTTCCATCTGCGGAAAGAAATATATGATCCCTGTTCCGGAACATGTGGCAGAGCAGAACGATATTGATGAATCAAAGCTGCCGAATTTCTGGACTATTGTCGGAATCATTCTGATTCCTCTTGTACTGATTATTATGGACT
>ENA-OQBV01001739-OQBV01001739.1-human-gut-metagenome-genome-assembly--contig:-NODE-1739-length-10265-cov-2.207339_pt1 | contig 10265 bp, 8 predicted proteins | sample MGYA00242750_ERZ504559 | MGnify/ENA primary metagenome ERZ504559 (study PRJEB26092, sample SAMD00036230) | human gut metagenome | host: Homo sapiens | study: EMG produced TPA metagenomics assembly of...
CCGCGGAACATGTGGAAAAGACCTGATGCTTTTTTGTGCAGAGCATTTTGGAAAATGCGAGATCCTGGGAGCAGAAGCGTTTGAAAACTGTCAGGGGGGGACGGATGCCATGGTCAATGAGATCAATGCACTGACTCCTGATATGATCTTAAGTGTTCTGCCAAGTCCGGATCAGGAACATTTCCTGATGGAGAATTGTGAGAAACTGTCTGCCGGACTGTGGTATGGAATCGGTTCCTGGGATTTTACAAAGCGCAGGCAGGGACTGCTCGGAAATATACGGAATCTGATCCGCACGCATAAACTGGAGCGGCAGCTGATTCATTATCATGGAAAGCAGGAAAGCATATCATGAGGGCAAATGTCTGGAAAGAACTGGAAAATTATTTCCTGATTTTGCTGGGCACTGCACTTATGGCCATTGCCATTCAGTGGATTTTTGACAGGGTGGGGCTGATCACCGGAGGGTTTACTGGTCTTACCATTATCATACGAAATCTTACGGAAGCGCTTCTGCCGGGAGGAATTCCTCTGTGGCTGACGAATATTGTGCTGAATATTCCGATATTTCTGTATTCCTATATCCGGTTTGGAAAAAAATATATCGGGAAAACGGGCTTTGCAACCATTTTGCTTTCGGTGTGGCTTTATCTGATACCGGTGATAGATATGTCAGGGGATGATTATATGCTTGCAGCCCTGTTTGGCGGGGCATTTACCGGCATTGGCATGGCACTGGTTCTTAAGGCGGGAGCAACGACCGGCGGAACCGATATGGTTGCGGCGGTCATCCAGTCACACATGCGGCACTATACGGTGGTTCAGGTGATGCAGGTACTGGATGCAGCCATTGTGATTCTCGGATTATATGTATTTGGTTTAAGACCTACACTTTATGCAGTTGTTTCTATTTTTGTGTCGACAAAAATATCCGATGCCTTTCTGGAGGGCTTTAAGACTTCCAAAGCAGCTTTTATTATCACAAACCGGTATGAGGAAGTGGCAGAACGGCTGATGGATGAGCTTGACCGCGGGGTTACGGGACTGCACGCACAGGGGATGTACACAGAGGAGAAAAAGTGCGTTCTGTATTGCGTTGTATCAAGGAAAGAGATCGTGCGTGTGAAAGAGATTGTAAATGATGTGGATTCCTCTGCGTTTGTAATCGTATCGGATGTCCGAGAGGTTTTGGGCGAGGGATTTCTGGAATATTCGGATGATTTTTAGAACGATATTGTTAAAATTTTATAGTGAAATATTACTAACCGGAAAAAGTGGTAAGAGAGGAAATGCATAAAAAATATACATTTCCTCTTTCTTTTTTTGGAAGAATGTATTAAAATAAAAGTAATTGTTCAGAAAACAGGTGGGGGAACGATAGATTTCTGGATGAAATATGGGGATAAGGAGAGCTGACTATGATATCCAATCAAATACTTCAAAATACAATTGACGGACTGAAAGCAATTACACGTACAGATTTATGTGTGATTGATGTAGAGGGAAAAATTCTGGTCGCGACATTTCCGGATGCAGAACAGTTTGTAACTCCGGCACAGACCTTCGTGGAATCGCCGGCGGACAGTCAGGTGGTAAATGGCTGCCAGTTCTTTAAAGTGTTCGATGATCATCAACTGGAGTATATTCTGCTGGCATATGGAGACAGCGAGGATGTGTATATGATTGGAAAGATTGCTGCTTTCCAGATTCAGAATCTTTTGGTTGCCTATAAGGAACGTTTTGATAAAGATAATTTTATCAAGAACCTGATTTTGGACAATCTGCTTTTGGTAGATATATACAATCGTGCCAAGAAACTTCATATTGAAACAGAAGTACGCCGTGTGGTATTCTTGGTGGAGACAAACCGTGAGAAAGATGGAAATGAGCTGGAGAAGATCCGGGGACTTTTTGGTGGAAAATCAAAGGATTTCGTCACAGCGGTAGATGAAAAAAACATTATTGTAGTCAAAGAACTTGCAGAAAATGAAACCTATGAGGATTTGAATAAGACAGCAGATGTAATCATCAGGCTGTTTAAATCTGATACCAATTGCAATATTCATATCGCATATGGTACCATTGTGAACGAATTGAAAGAGGTTTCGAGATCTTATAAAGAGGCGCGCATGGCACTGGATGTCGGAAAGATCTTCTTTGAGGGACAGGATGTGATTGCGTATTCCCAGCTGGGAATTGGCCGACTGATTTATCAGCTTCCAATTCCATTGTGCAAAATGTTTATCAAAGAAATCTTTGGTGGAAAATCACCAGATGATTTTGATGAGGAAATTCTGACGACGATCAACAAATTCTTTGAAAACAGTCTGAATGTGTCAGAGACGTCAAGACAACTGTACATTCATCGAAATACGCTGGTATATCGTCTGGACAAGCTGCAAAAAAGCACAGGTCTGGATCTGCGGGTTTTTGAAGATGCAATCACGTTTAAGATCGCACTCATGGTAGTCAAGTATATGAAGTATATGGAAACACTGGACTATTAGAGATTGAAGGAGAGACTATGATTACACTGGAACATGTCAGCAAGACATATGCGGCAGGAGTTCCTGCTTTAAATGACGTGAGTCTGGAAATAGAAGATGGTGAATTTGTATTTGTTGTAGGAGACAGCGGTTCGGGAAAGTCAACCCTGATTAAACTGTTGTTAAAAGAACTCGAACCAACAGAAGGAAGCATTACCATTGCAGGGAAAAAGCTTGGGAAGATCCGCAGAAAGCAGATCCCGAAATTCAGGAGAAACATCGGAGTGGTATTTCAGGATTTCCGTCTGTTGAAAGACCGCAATGTCTATGACAATGTAGCATTTGCACAGAAGGTGGTTGGTGAGCCGAACAGCCATATTAAGAAAAAAGTACCGCTTATGCTTTCTATGGTGGGACTTGCCGCAAAATACCGTTCTTTTCCGAAACAGCTATCCGGAGGTGAGCAGCAGAGAGTGGCAATTGCCCGTGCTCTGATCAATGAGCCGAGCATTTTGCTTGCAGATGAGCCAACAGGAAATCTGGATAACAATAATGCGTGGGAGATTATGAAGCTGCTGGAAGAAATCAACAGCAAAGGAACTACAGTGATTGTTGTAACCCATAATCTGGAAATTGTGAAAGTTATGAAAAAACGTGTGATCACAGTGAAAAAGGGTACGATTGTCAGTGACAGTAAGGAAGGTGGCTACGACGATGAGAATTAATACCTTTTTTTATTCGATCAGACAGGGCTTAAAAAATATATTTCGAAATAAAATGTTTTCGCTTGCTTCCGTGGCAACCATGGCGGCCTGCATTTTTATGTTCGGTCTGTTTTATATTATTGTAACGAATTTCAGTGCGACGGTACATTCTATTGAAGAGGGTGTGTCAGTTACCGTATTTTTTGAAAATGATGCGACAGATGCACAGATCCGTGACATCGGAGAAAAGATTAATAAGCGTGCCGAGGTCAGCAAAAACGAGTATGTGTCTGCCGACGAGGCGTGGAAAGAATATAAAAAAGTATATTTTCAGGGAAAAGAAGAACTTGCGGATGGATTTACAGATAATCCGCTTGCGAATTCTGCACATTATCAGGTGTATCTGAACGATGTTTCGATGCAGGATTCCCTTGTAACCTATATCAGGGGACTTACCGGGGTGCGCGAGGTAAAAGAGTCTGCCAAGGTGGCAAATACACTGACGGATTTTAATAAACTGCTGGGATATGTTTCCGGAGGAATTATTCTGATTCTGCTGTGTGTGGCTGTCTTTTTGATCAGCAATACCGTAACGGTCGGTATCTCGGTCCGTAAGGAAGAAATTGCCATTATGAAGCTGATCGGAGCAACGGATTTTCTTGTGCGTGCGCCGTTTATTGTGGAAGGAATTGTGATCGGACTGATCGGAGCAGCGATTCCGCTTGGTGTGCTGTATTTTATGTATCAGAAGATCATTGTCTATATTGCAGCGAAATTCAATTTTATCGGTTCGATGATCGTGTTTGAACCGGTGAAGGTTGTTTTCCGGACACTGATTCCGGTGGGAGTTATCCTTGGAGCCGGTATCGGATTTATCGGCAGTCAGATGACGATCCGCAAACATTTGAAAGTATAATATTGTTATTGTTATCATAAAATGACAAGAAGCCATGCTGCAAGGTGTGGCTTCTTGATTTATAGGGAAAATTATGGAGGCAGGAATGCAGGAAGAACAGGAAGAAATGATCAAAACCGGGAAACCGGAAAAAAGAAGACCATCGGGCTTTAAAAACGGAGTGATTATCGGGCTGGTGCTGGGACTGCTGATTACGGGAATCGGTGCCGGAGTCGGAATTCGTGCGTATGCGAATCTTACAAACAATTATGTTATATTTGAACCACAGGGAGTAAAACAGACAGCCAAAGACAATGTTCTCGACCAGGCAGCAATAAAGAAAGTGGATGAGCTGTTGTCATATATCGATTTGTATTACAACGATTCTTACAAAGAAAAAAGATATCCGCAATGCCATTTATAAAAGGAACGCTGAGCGGGCTTGGAGATCCTTATTCCGTATACTACACGGTAGATGAATATAAAGATCTGCAGACATCAACCAATGGAAAATTATTATGGAATCGGTGCGGCGCTTTCACAGAAATGTAAAAGACCATGGAAGTGACAGTGGTTAAAGTGTACGAGGGAACACCGGCAGAGGAAGCGGGGCTGAAAAAACGGAGATGAAATTCTATCCGTGGATAAGTATGAAGCGACCAGTATGGAACTTTCCAACCTTGTAAAAAAGATACGGGGAAAAGAGGGGACAAAAGTCCATTTGAAAGTTTATCGTTCGCAGACTGGGGAAAATCTTGAACTTGATGTGGAACGTAAAAACGTGGATATTCCGAGTGTGGATTCCAAAATGCTTTCCGATGGGATCGGCTACATACAGATCAGCGAATTCCAGAGTAATACCGCAAAACAGTTTAAAAAGGCACTTTTAGCACTTGAAAAGGAAGATATGAAAGGGCTGATTGTCGATGTGCGGAGCAATCCGGGCGGACTGGTGACTTCTGTCGTGGATATTCTGGATCAGATTCTTCCGGAGGGAACGGTTGTTTACACGGAGGATAAATATGGGAAAAAAGAGACATATACATCCGATGCGTCCTGCATTCATTATCCGATGGCAGTGTTAGTTAATGGAGACAGTGCCAGTGCATCAGAAATCTTTGCCGGAGCAATCAAGGATTATGATTATGGAACATTGATTGGAACAAAAACGTTTGGCAAGGGAATTGTCCAGACGGTATTTCCTCTGGAAAACGGGGATGCCATTAAAATTACAACCGCGAAATATTATACGCCAAAGGGACATTACATTCACGGGAAAGGCATTCAGCCGGATATCAAACTGGAATACAAATACAGCGGTCCGGAAGATGAAAGTTATGACATGAAGTACGATAATCAGTTACAGAAAGCAATTTCTGTTGTGAAAGAAAAATAAATTAAAGGGTAACAATGAAAAGAAAACGTGTATGGAGAATTGTCAGTGTTGCGTTGATTGTTGTATGGGCTGTGGTTATTTTTTCGTTTTCCGCGCAGCCGGATACGGAGTCTTCGGAAATCAGCGGGCATGTGAGTTACCGGATTGTTAAGATGTGGAATCAGGTGTTTGGATGGAAACATTCCGGGCCGGAACTGGAACAGATGGCACAGAAAATTGAATATCCTGTGCGCAAAGCTGCACATATGAGCGAATATGCAGTTCTTGCACTTCTGATATTTCAGGCATTGACGGCATTTGACCGGAAAAAGAACCGTGGATGTATGGCACTTGGCATAACGGCAGCCTATGCAGCAACCGATGAATTTCATCAGCTGTTTGTGCCGGGAAGAGCCGGAAGAGTGACGGATGTGCTGATTGATTCGGCAGGAGCATTTCTTGCATTGCTTGCTATTCATATTATTTTATATTATCATAAGTCTGAAATAAGAAATAGAAAGAGGTGATTCTGTGGTAGAATTGGATAATTTTAAGAGCCAGCTGCAAAGCTACAAGGCTCCACTGCAGGAAGTGAGGGATTCACTTTGACTTAGCTGGCAAAGAACAGCGGATTCAGGAATTGGAACGGGAGATGGAGGCACCGGATTTCTGGAACGATCCGGAAGTTTCCCAGAACAAGATGAAGGAAGTCAAAAGTTTAAAGGACGATGTGGTAACTTATGCGGCATTGTCGACGCAATATGATGATATTGAAACCATGATCGAGATGGGATATGAGGAAAATGATCCAGAACTGATCCCGGAGATCGATCAGATGATGAAAGAATTTGTTCAGACCTATGATGATATCCGTATGAAAACGCTTCTGTCGGGAGAATATGACAGGAACAACGCCATTGTTTCCCTGCATGCGGGAGCGGGTGGCACGGAATCCTGTGACTGGGCAGCCATGCTCTATCGTATGTATACCCGATGGGCAGATAAAAAGGGATTTTCCGTGGAAGTGCTGGATTCTCTGGATGGAGAAGAGGCCGGAATCAAATCCATTACATTTCAGGTGAATGGGGAGAATGCGTATGGATATCTGAAATCGGAAAAAGGTGTGCACCGGCTGGTTCGTATTTCTCCGTTTAACGCGGCAGGAAAAAGACAGACTTCTTTTGTATCCTGCGATGTGATGCCGGATATAGAAGAAGATGTCGATGTGGAGATCCGGGAGGAAGATATCCGTATTGATACATTCCGCTCCAGTGGTGCCGGAGGACAGCATATCAACAAGACGTCTTCTGCTATCCGTATCACGCATTTTCCGACCGGAATTGTGGTGCAGTGCCAGAATGAGCGTTCGCAGCATATGAACAAGGATAAAGCGATGCAGATGCTCAAAGCGAAACTGTATCTTCTCAAACAGGAAGAAAATGCAGCCAAAGCAGCTGGAATCCGGGGCGAAGTGACAGATATCGGCTGGGGAAACCAGATCCGTTCTTATGTTATGCAGCCGTATACCATGGTTAAAGATCACAGAACTGGTGTGGAAAGCGGAAATGTGGACGCAGTGATGGACGGAAACATTGATCCGTTTATCAATGGATATCTGAAATGGCAGAGCCTGGGATGTCCGAAAAATATGGACAGTGATGACGTGTAAATAAAAACAGGAATAAGGAGGAGCGTAAATGGGAATTATTAAGGCAGTAACGCAGGCAGTTGGAGGTGCATTTGCAGATCAGTGGCTGGAAGTCATTGAAGCAGATAATATGGGGATCAGACCGTTTTACCAAAGGAACACTGATCCGCCGTGGGGAAAAATAAAAAGGGAACGGACAAATGTCGTGTCGAATGGTTCCATGATTCATGTATATGACAATCAGTTTATGATGCTGGTGGACGGAGGCAAGATTGTAGATTACACAGCAGAGCCGGGATATTACAAAGTGGATCATTCTTCCATGCCGTCACTGCTCAACGGACAACTGGGAGACTCCATCAAGGAATCGTTTGACCGTTTCCGTTTCGGCGGACAGACGCCGCAGAAACAGCAGGTATTTTTTGTCAATCTGCAGGAAATCAAAGGTATTAAGTTCGGAACAAGACAGCCAATCAATTATTTTGATTCGTTCTATAATGCCGAACTGTTTTTGCGTGCACATGGCACATATTCGATTAAAATTGTAGATCCGCTCAAATTTTATGCGGAAGCGGTTCCGAAAAATAAGGATCATGTAGAGATTGACGAAATCAATGAGCAGTATCTGTCTGAGTTTTTAGAGGCTTTGCAGTCATCCGTAAATCAGATGTCGGCAGATGGTTTCCGTATTTCTTTTGTTTCGAGCAAGGCAAGAGAACTTGGAAAGTATATGTCATCGGTTCTGGATGAGGAATGGAATCAGACCCGTGGTATGGAAATCCAGGCGGTAGGTATGACGGTTTCTTACAGCGAGGAATCGCAGAAACTGCTGAATATGAGAAATGAAGGAGCCATGCTTTCCGATCCGACGGTCCGGGAAGGATACGTGCAGGGAGCGGTAGCCAGAGGGCTTGAGGCAGCGGGAAGTAATTCCAATGGTTCCATGGCCGGTTTTATGGGAATGGGAATGGCTTCCAATATATCCGGTGGTATGATGGGAGCGGCATCAAATGTGAATCTGCAGCAGATGCAGATGATGAATGGAGGTGCACCAGCTGGAATGACACAGGGGGCGGTGCCTGCGATATCTCCTGCTGGGCAGGAGGCACCGCAGGCACCGGCAGGCTGGACCTGTGCATGTGGACAGCAGAATCAGGGAAAATTCTGTTCCAATTGTGGAAAACCGGCACCGAAAACCGAGTGGACCTGTAGCTGTGGACAGGTTAACAGTGGAAATTTCTGCTCCAACTGCGGAAAGCCGAGAGCGTAAAAATCGGGGACAGATCCCCGATACCTCTTGCAAGATTGATGTTCTTATGGTAGAATCTTTCAAGTGAGCACAAGTGTCGGTCGTAGACAGACAATACATAAGGGAGGAAATCAGGATGGGCGAGAAGGCATCTTTCTTCGTATTGCGGGCAAAAGCCGTGCCTGAGGTATTGCTCAGAGTTGTGGAAGCGAAGCGGCTGCTGGATTCCGGTAAAGTGGAGTCTGTGCAGGAAGCCACAGAGATGGTACAGATCAGCAGAAGCTCTTTCTACAAATATAAGGACGATATATTTCCATATCATGAAAATGCAAAAGGAAAAACGGTCAATATGGTGATCCAGTTGGATGATGAACCGGGGCTGTTATCCATGGTATTAAAAACAATTGCGGAATTTCATGCAAACATTCTGACGATTCATCAAAGCGTTCCGGTTAATGGAATTGCTTCATTGTCGCTCAGTATTGATGTGTTCCCTGCGACGGGCAATGTGGAGGATATGAGAAACAGTATTGAATCTGTGCAGGGGATTCATTATGCAAAAATATTAGCCAGGGAGTAAGAAAAATGAAGATTGCAGTTATGGGCTACGGCACCATTGGTTCCGGTGTTGTAGATGTATTAAGAATTAACAAGGAAAAGATCACAAAGCGTGCGGGAGAACCGGTTGATGTCAAATATATTCTTGATCTGCGGGAATTTCCGGGAGACCCTATGGAAGATGCCATTGTACATGATTATCAGACGATCGTAAACGATCCGGAGATCGGCATTGTGGTAGAGACCATGGGAGGCGTGGAGCCTGCATATACGTTTGTAAAGGCAATGCTTGAGGCTGGAAAGCAGGTTGCCACTTCCAATAAAAACCTGGTTGCAGCCAAGGGAGCGGAACTGATTAAAATTGCACGGGATCACAACGTGAACTTTCAGTTTGAGGCAAGTGTAGGCGGCGGTATTCCGATTATCCGTCCATTGAATAAATGTCTGACTGCCGATGAGATTGAAGAGATTACAGGTATCTTAAACGGAACCACAAACTACATGCTGACAAAAATGGCAGAGGAAGGTGCAGATTTCGATGAGGTACTGAAAGACGCACAGGAAAAGGGATATGCAGAGAAAGATCCTACTGCGGATATCGAAGGACATGATCCGTGCCGCAAGATTGCCATTTTAACTTCTCTGGTGTGTGGCCGGCAGGTAGATTTTGAGGATATTCACTGTGAGGGAATCACAAAGATCACAGCAGATGATTTTAAGTATGCAAAGGTTTTGAACCGTTCCATTAAGCTTCTTGCATCCAGCCGTAAAGTCGGAAACAGTTACAGTTGTATGGTTGCTCCTTTCATGCTCAGCGCAGAGCATCCTCTTTGCGGAGTAAACGGTGTGTTCAATGGAATCTTCGTACATGGAAATGTACTGGGCGATGCAATGTTCTACGGCAGCGGAGCAGGTAAGCTTCCGACTGCAAGTGCAGTAGTAGCAGATATCGTGGATATGACAAAGCACAAAAATACCAATATTTACATTGACTGGTCACCGGAAAAACTGACACTGGTAGATTACAAAGACAGTGTAAACAGTTTCTTTGTACGCACTTCTTCCGGTAAGGAAACAATCGAAAATGCATTTGGCAGTGTAGAATATGCAGATGCCGGAATTGCAGGAGAGATTGGATTTACTACAAAAGATATGACAGAGGCTGAATTTGAAAAAGCGGCAGCACAGATTGAAGTTCGAAACCGTATCCGTCTTGGAATAATTTTCTGGAATGTATATTTCCGCCACGCTGTTTTGTATGCGACCGTCTGCTGGAAATCGGCAGATATCCGCAGACAGCGAAATGTTCACGCAGCGTGCCGGAAAAAATTGTATCCCGTTGTGCAGCCG
>ENA-OQBV01001741-OQBV01001741.1-human-gut-metagenome-genome-assembly--contig:-NODE-1741-length-10256-cov-3.141179_pt1 | contig 10256 bp, 7 predicted proteins | sample MGYA00242750_ERZ504559 | MGnify/ENA primary metagenome ERZ504559 (study PRJEB26092, sample SAMD00036230) | human gut metagenome | host: Homo sapiens | study: EMG produced TPA metagenomics assembly of...
ACTCGCGAAATCAGTTGGGTGTCGGTCACCATGCCGATGGGGGCGGTATCCAGAATGATATAGTCAAAATGCTTTTTCAGTATGTCGATAGCCTGAGGCAAAGATTCACGTGCCACCAATTCGGTCGGGTTGGGAGGGATAGGACCTCCGGGCAGAATGGACAAGTTAGGATTGATGTTTGAAACTTGTACCAGCGACATCAGGTCGGTATGTTCCGGATTAGCGAGGAACTGGCTGATGCCTTGTTCCTTGCGTGACAATTGGAAAGCTTTGTTCAGACCCGGCTTGCGGATGTCAAGCCCCACAATCACAATTTTCTTTCCTAATAAAGCCAGACTGACAGCCAGATTGGAAGCGATAAAGGTTTTGCCTTCTCCTGTAGTGGTGGAGGTAACCAATATAACTTTCTCGTTACTCTTCATCATATAAAGTACATTGGTGCGTACATTACGGAAAGTTTCGGCCATCAGGTCGTTTTGGTTTTCGTGTACTACAATGGCTCCCTCCGAAGATTTATTTTCAGAGAAAGGTACGTCACCGACTATAGGAAGGGATGTGATTTTTTCCACATCGGCACGTCCTTCTATCTTGTATTTAAAAAGCTCGATGATATAGATCACGGCAACCGGCAGAGCGACGCCTAGAATCAGTGCTACCAGATAAATCATCTTTCCTTTGGGAGATACGGGGATGGCATCTGCCAGTGCTTCGTCTACTATGCGGGCATTGTTGGCGGTAGATGCCAGAGTGATGGCATTTTCTTCACGCTTTTGCAGCAGCATCAGGTAAAGTCCTGCTTTGATTTCCTGTTGGCGCGAGATGCTGACTAGCTGGCGTTCCTGTCCCGGAGCATTGGTGATGCGTCCGGCATATTTGCCTGCCTGGCGTTCCAGATCCGCCTGGGTGATGGCCAAGCCTCTTTGCACGCTGTTGATGGTGGTCAGCACATTGCTGCGCATGGCGCGGATGCTGGCATCCAGATTGACTACCACCGGGTTGTTTTCCTGAGAGGAGCGGAGCAGGCGCTTGCGTTCCAGCAGCATCTCATTGTAGCGGTTGATCAGTTCGGTCAGTCCGGTATCTGTCAGGCCTACATTGACAGGAAGTACTTCGTAGGCATGATCCGGATTGTTGGCATAGCTGGCCAGGAATTGTACCAGCCGGAGCTGGGTGCTGTTTTCAGCACGTTTTTTTTCGTATTCCGAGTTTTCACTCAATGCCAGTTGGGCGTCGCTTTTCAAGTCGGTCAGCCCGGCATCGCGCTTGAAGGTTTCCAGTTCTTGTTCCGTAGTTCCCAGTTCACCGTTGATAATATTAATACGTTCATCAATAAATTCTGCGGTCTTGGTGGCCACTTCGTTTTTATCGTCGTTGGCATCCCGGTTGTAGATTTCCACCAGTTTGTTGATAAAATCCATACCACGTTGCGTATGCGTGCTCTTTACAGAGATCTGTGCGATAGTGGTGGATTTGGAAGTAGGCTCTATGCTCAATGCTCCCCGGTAGCTGCCGGCCACACTGCGGGGGAAGAAACGGTAGCCATGAATTTTTGCTCGCTTTTGCGATTGTCGAATCAGCCGGGGTGAAGCTGAAAGTCCCCGACGGAGTGGTCAGCAAGGCAGGCAGTTTGTCGAATTGCTTGCTGTATTCCTGTTCTCCTATTGTGATCTTCACATTCAGTTTATTGCCTGGTTGCAAAGTCAGGTTGATATATGCCGGAGCAGGGAGTTTCTGAGCTTCTTCAGGGGTAATCCATACTTTGACAGGGGAACTTTTGTAAAGTTCTATATCATGAAAACTACTTTTTGCCGCATAGCTGATGTAAAGATCCAGTTCTTCCACTACTTTCTTGATAAGCGTGCGCGATTGCAGGATTTCTACCTCATTGTCAAAATTGTTGATGGAAGAATAAAATCCCAAGTCTTCCAAGTCGGCCATGCCGCTGCTTGCTTTGCTGTTTTTGTCATTGTCTTTGATGATGACGGACGCCGAGATGTTGTATACCGGCGGGGTGTAACGCAAATAAAGCCAGGCTCCTGCCATGCATAACAGAATGCATGCCACGAACCAAGGCCAATGAATGGTATATTTAAAAAGAACCGCTTTAAAATCAGTCTTTTCTTCTTTTTCTTCCAGATAGAGGTCGTCGTATAAATCTTCTTTCATAATTCTGTTTATTTGGCAATGGTTACTATCAGGCTGACGAGTGAGACAAGGGTTCCCACTACAGAGAACCAGATTGTAGTACTGTTGCTGATTCCTGCATTTTTGGCTTTGGTCTTATTGGGAGTGACATACACTACATCATTCTGCTGGAGGTAGTAGTAAGGAGATACGATGATGTCGGCATCGTTCAGGTTCAGCGGGATAACCTGGCGGTTGCCTTGCGCGTCTTCACGGATCAGTTTCACTTTGTCGCGTTGTCCGTATACGGTCATGTCCCCTGCCATAGCCAGTGCTTCCATGATATTTACTTTTTCATTGGTGATGGTGAATGTACCGGGGCTGGCAACTTCTCCCATCACAGAGATTTTGTAGTTTGCCATGCGTACATTTACAATAGGGTCTTCTTTGATATAGGTCTTCAGTTTCTCCTTTATCATATTTTCCGCCTGGCTTTTGGTAAGGCCGCCGATGTGCAGTGTTCCCAAAACAGGGAAATCAATGTTTCCGTTATTGTCTACCAGATACTGTTGTAAAGATGGTTGGCTGGTAAGGTTTTTGCTGTTTGCCGTGATAGGGGTGGCTACCGTCAGATTAAAGGGAATGGCGGCATCGGGATCGCTGGTATTCACCGTGATAGTCAGCAAATCTTTAGGCATGATGTGTGCATCATACAAGGGTGTTTTGACATTTGCCATGTCCAGATACTCGGACCCTTGCAGGTAAGGTACTTTTTTGTAGGCGCTGCAACTACATAGTAGTAGTGAAACCAGCGCGAATAGGGTAAGTTTCAATCTTCTCATTTTTTGGCTCTCTATTAATTTTAATTCTCTATTTTGAACTTAATAAGCTTGCTTGTCTTTGCGTAGCACATTTGCCACGGTTTTGTACATGATATAAAGGTCGAGCAGGAAAGACCAGTGCTCCATATACCATATATCGGCTTTCACACGTCCTTCCATGTCTTCCAGCTCACGGGTTTCGCCACGGAAACCGGTCACTTGCGCCCATCCCGTGATACCGGGTTTGATGAAATGGCGGACCATGTATTTATTGATTATCTTGGAATATTCTTCCGTGTGTTTCAACATGTGAGGGCGTGGTCCTACAATGGACATATCTCCCAGCAATACATTGATGAATTGCGGAAGTTCGTCAATATTGGTCCGGCGCATGAAATCGCCGAATTTGGTTTTTCTAGGATCATTGAGGGTAGCCTGTAAGGTGTCCGATTCCTTGTTCACTTTCATAGAACGGAATTTATAACACCAGAATTCTTTATTATTCAATCCATTACGTTTCTGACGGAAGAATATGGGGCCCGGAGAAGTGATTTTAATGGTCACTCCTACAATAAGGAATATAATGGGGAACAATGTGCATAAAAAGAGTAATGAGAAGGCTACATCGAATATACGTTTTATCAGCCTGTTTTCTATTTTTCCCAAAGGTTCCTTGCGGATGCTGAGAATGGGGACACTGCCTATCATTTCAAAGTACATACGGTGGCGCAGGTAGTTGCGCACATTGGGCACACTGTAGAAATGTATCAGGTTGTTTTCGCAATAATTAATGACCGGCACGATACATTCGCTTAATGCCGAGGGCAGGCAACAATAAAGTTGGTTCACTTTGTTTTTTGTCAGGTAATCAATGGTTTGCTCCGGCTTTCCCAAATAAGTACAACTGGCAGGGAACTTGGCATTGGGGGTTGTGTCGAAGTATCCCAGTACCCGGTATCCGGTAGTGGCGTCGGAGGTCATTTCATGATAAAGTTCGGCTATATTTTCGGTGCTTCCCAAATAAAGGACGGTACGGAAATTACCTCCGCGGCTTCTGTATAGCTGTATGCAGAAACGGAAAAGCAGACGATAGAAAGTGATGCAGAGGAAAAGTAGAATGAAATAATAGACAAAAAAGCGATTGGAGTATATTTCAAGTTCTGATAGTACAATTAAGCTTGTTGACAATAGGGAGAAATAAAAAACGTTACGGAGTGCCCGGAATACAATTTGATCGGCACGGGCTCCTCGTCGATGTAATATGACACCTCCTGAGATAGTGCACGCAAAATAGCATACGCTGAATAGAGTTAGAATTTGGGGTAAAGTGCCACTGTAGGCCCTCTCCCCAAACAACTCGTTCCATATTGAATTAAATGAGATGAAAAGTACATTCAGAATGACTAAATCTCCTAGAATGACTGCTAATTTAAGTGCTTTATTAAATCTCTGAACTTGTATCATAGGTTAAATTTTTTAGATGTCAGATCTATATTATGTTTTTAAAAGGTGTGTTTTAAATATGTCACTTTTTTTCTTTTTAATATCCTTCTGTTACTTCGTAAGTAACAGAACGTGAATTAATGGATTAGTTGTATAATTAATATTCTGTCGTTTTATAAATATATATAAGAGATAACTATGTGAAATATAGTGAATTTATTGCATTGCGTTAATAGTAAAAAGCGCAATGTGTGTTGTTGTATTTCTTTGTTCTCCTTCGATTTGATAATTGTTCATATTATTATTACTTTTTATCTATTATATAACCTTTTTAATTAAAATCTAGAAAAAAGCTGTGCCTTTATTTGTTTGCTATCAGTTAATTGTCTATTTTTGCCCTCCAAATAAGATCTGTTACTTACGAAGTAACACAATATAAATCTATTGATAATTAGAATTTTATCTATTTATACTCTCTTTTTCCCATTATTTGAAACGTATAGAATTATCGCATCATTAGCTTTCTTTATTTCTTCATTCTTGAAATTTTTCAAATATGTTTCTGTAACTTTCACTGACGAGTGTCCAAAAGCCTCACATATTAATTGTTCGGAGAAATTACAATATTTGGCAAGGGTGGCCCAGGTATGGCGCGTAGTGTATGAACTGACCTTGGTTGCCACTCCGCATTTTTTCGCCAATCTGCCTAAATTGTAATTCATGGTTCGTAGTGCCTGCTGATACTCTGTATATAGATCCTCTCCGGTTTTTGTTCCACTGAGGATGGGAAAAAGGTAGGGAGAGTCCTGATTGGTATTTTGATATTTGTTTATCAGCTTCATTGCTGTTATCGGAATATCAACAATCATTTGCCCACCTGTTTTATATCGGCGATAAGAAAGTGTGTTGCCTTTTAAGTCGCTTTTGTGAAGATGGGCCAGATCAACAAAGGGCATTCCGCGTAATTGAAACATTAAATTAGCCCAAACTCTGCATCGTATCAAATCTTCCGGTAGTTTCTTTAGAGGAACCTCGTTTAGTAACTTGTTTATCTCTTCTACTTCCAATGCGCGTTTTATATCGTTTTTCACGCCGGTGTAGACATGATGAAATAAACGGGAATTCTCGGTTATTATTTTTTTATCCACTGCTTTGTTATAAGTTGCACGCAATGTCCGCATATAGGTGGAAACAGTATTCCAACTTAGTTGCTTGTCACGCAGGTAGGTTTCAAATTCTTTCAGATTGGCTCTGTTGAGCTGGTGAAAGTAAATAACCTCACATCCACAAAATTCACTGAATGCGTTCAAGGTGCTTTGATAAATGTGAGCCGTACCATAACGTTTCTCGTCTTTCAGTTCATCAATCGTTTTGTTCATAAACTCGTTGAATTTTTTTTTATTTCTCATAATGTTCCGTTTTATAGATTTTACAAAATAAGTTGTTTTCTTAACGGAATCGAATATAGGTTGAAATGTTCGAATTAGAAAGGTTATTTATCTAATTCTGCATTATTTATACGTATCATCCATCCGTTTACTTTCATTTGTAAACATATATAAGGTTGCTGCGGATCATTTGTTGAGTCAAGAAAAAATATCAGATTATAGCGGTCTTGCCTGTCAAGATATTCTTGTGGAGGCATATAGGTTGTCTCGACATTACGTGACAGGAGCAGATATTGTGTAAGCGGAATATCGAAAATCTCTTTTCCACTAGGTTGATAGATTAACCGTAGACGGGTATCGTCATTTTCCATCAGTCTCAATGTATTCATTCCGGCATGTACTACCTGTATGTCTTCCAAATTGGCGCTTTCTTGCATAAAGGGGAGATAACAGGTGGAAACGGAGTCTATCGGAGTGTTCCAATGATCCATGCATCCGTTGCCGGCAGTCAGTTCCAGACGGAAATCATCTGTATCCAGCGGGACGGCCGACTGACTTTGCAATATGCAGCTCAGAATATTCGTGTTTTTAGTAAGAGAGAGAGCCAAAACCTGATATTCGCCGCTGATATGCACGTTGTCCAGCCGCCCGTGGAATAGAGATGAAAGTTTTTCGGATTGTTCTCCCGCCTCATTGCGTAATAGTGTCAGTGAAGTGGGAGTATGTTGATAATGCGAGTCCGACAAACCTGCCCAAACCAGAAAGGTGTAATCTCCCTGAGGCAGGGAGGGGACTTGGATTATACATTCATTTTGATGGAATGTAAGACTGTCTACTTCCTCCCGGTCTATATAGTTTCCTTCCTGATCGAGAATAAATAGCGTGACATCTTTTACCTGGGTGGTCACGGCATCTACATTCAGCATATTATAGGTATAGGATAACTTTAACCAACAGCCTGTGGGACAATCGGATTGGTCATCGTCTACCCAGGAACATGCACTACAGAAAAGAGTACATAGGGCGAAGAGGATAGTAGCAGTTTTACTCATTGTTTTTCTATTTTGAGACTGTTTTATTCAAGGTCGGCATCTTGGTCACGGACAATCCACGGATATACTCCGAATTCTACGTCCAAGTATGCTTTGTATTCGTCCGGATCGGGTTTGGTATCCGGAGTGCCGGGACCCAGGTTCTTGATGCTGGTAATATTGACAGAATAAATATTGTTACGTACAATACCGAATTCCATTACGCCCATTGTGGTAGGATCGCCGTTATCAAGATGTTTGATCCAATAGTTGTAGAAGGTGGAGAAATTACCTTCATTTTTGGTGAAACGGGTAATCTGCTTGGCTGCCAGGTCTGCATCGCTGGATGCTTCTGTCAAACCATCAATATTGGCATCACCATGTTCACCCACAGCCGCCAGCGTGGTGTAGAATTTATAGTTGAAATAATACAGTGTCTTGAACACGAGCGGGTCTTCTACCGGCTGGCCGTCAGTGCCGATGGTCTGTGAGGCTTCCGGAGTGAATGTACCTTTCAGCATGATGCCGGTGGTGTACACCGTGTTCTGTGCCGGACGGAACATACAGTTTTCAAGACAATACATGGAAACGTACTTTCCTGCATCGGCCAGACCGGACCAATTGCTGTCTGTTTGTTTTGACAGGTGGTTAGTGTAGAATGAACCGCCTGTGAAACTGGTAGTAGCTCCTGCTACGGTCTTGTCGAAGAAATAGGGATCGATAAGATAACCGTTGTTGTCGGCTATGTTACCGAAATTTCCTGCTTCCACGCTGTAAGATGACGGAGCGGAAGGAGTTTCAGATGCGGCATCCAGTGTAGCGACATGACGGAAAGTGTAGAACTTGTTTGCCAGATTGATGAATTTGTAGTTGTTCAGCCGGACTGTGGCGTAAGTCACTCCCTTAGGATTCTTCAACGTGTAGATTTCCTTGCTGTCATTTCTAACCATCAGTTTGGCAACGGCACGTTCCAAATTGATTCTGACGTGTGCTCTGGTGTCGCTCTTTTCGGGAGATTCTACGGCAATGTTCAGATTGGCCGAGCCACGGTTGGACATGATGAATCCCTTTCCGGGTACGCTGGTTATCATACCGTTTCCATAAGTGGTGGCGTCAATCTGTCCCAATAATGTTGATTCCTGGCCTATTTCTTTTTCGATGTCAAGGTTTTGTGTACCGTTCGCTACGGCAAGGATGTCATAGTTGCCCGGTTCCAATATGATTTCCTTGTTGCAAGAATAGATGATGGTTTGTCCTTCTTGGCTGTTTTCTTTGCTGGAGATACCCAATTCATTTTGATCTACGTCGAGGGTAGTAACCAAATTCTTGCTGGAAGAATCAAACAGATAGAGTTTCACATTGCTCACTTTGTATTCTTCGGCAGTACCGTCTTCATAGACTCCAGAGTCTTCGGCGGAAGCGGCACGGCTGCCGTTAGAAGAGTTAGGGACTACAAATGAAATCTCCATGTTGCCTCCTTTGGCTCCGGAAATCGGATTGTCTCCATTTCCTGAGGGGACATCTGCATCATTAATACATCCTGCCATTGCAGCTGCAAGAGCGAAGGATAATAATAATTTTTTGTTCATAATGTAAAAATGTTTTAGTAAAAAAATGTGATTAGTAAATCTCATGTAATATCTTCAGGTTTTCATCTGCTTGGGGCAGTCCTGCTTCTTTCGCTTTACGCAGCAGGTTTTCTGCTTCGGTATAATTCCCATTCAGCATTTGCATGATACCTTGCAAAAGGGTCTTTTCGGGAGTCTCACCGGCTTTGTCCAAATAGAGTGAGGCGCCTTTTGTATCTCCCTGTGAGAGCAGGATGCAAGCTGCATTGAGATTGGCAACGGGATGTTCCGGATTAAGCAGAACGGCCGTCATGAAAATCTTATTGTATTCCGGACTGCCGGCAGGGTAGGTCTGGGCTATGCGGAACATCTCTTCAATACTCAGATTCTTGGGGTTGCTTTCGAAAACCTGCTTGGCCTGCTCTACCGTAAACGGACGTACCACATAGTGGATGGTGTAGTCTGAATGACGGAGACCCGGGAACCAGTGTTGCAGGATGAAACGGAACTCTTCGGGATAACGTTTCCGTATTTTCCGTTCTTTCTCATCGGGGCTGTTTTTGCTCTCCGCAATATGTAACAGTTCCTCGCGATGGGAAATAACGGTATCGGTCAGCAACTTGATAAATCCGTCCCAGTCTTCGGGGGTGTAATGGGTGGTAAACAATGTATCATTGAAAGAATATTGGCTGCATACATAGTCTTTCAGGGTCTGGGTCCGTTCCCGTGCCAGACGTTCGTTGTTTGAGTAGGGACCTTCGGGAGAGGCGTATCCATGAATGTCAATATGTGAAATGACTACATTGGTATCGTTTTTTATCAAGTCGATACTGCGTTTTATCTTTGCCAGTTCGGCCGGATTGTTTCTGTATTCGGGATAGATAATTGTTTCGTTGAGCGGGAAGTCTAGATAGGCACGTCCGCTTTCTTCACGCAATTTCCTTTCTTCCATCTGCGGAGTGATAAACGCTACGTGCGGATGGATATCGGGAAGCATATTCAGGCGGGTCAGATAGGTGGAGTCTGTATGGCGGGGGACTCCGCATCCGCATTCTTTTTCGATGAGATGCAAGGAGGCATGTTTCATCCAGTGAGTGAAGGGGATGCTGCGTAAGTAGTGTACGCTTTGTTTCCGGTCATTGCGGCGGCGTAACTCTTCATAGTCTTTTTCCTGCCGGCCGGTTTCACGTTGGAAGAAAATATGTTGTTTACGACCGTTCACATAGATGGCGGGAAGCTGGATGAAGTTGTCCAGGCTGTCGCTGAGCTGGGGAACCAGTATGACTGATTCGTTAGAGGGAATCTGTCTGGTAATGTCTACTTGCATGGACACTACCAGACTTTCTCCCATCCGGTAGAGCTGGGAGGAGGCGATGTAAATCGAACTGTCCCGTTCTGCCGGCTGCGCTGATGAGCAAAGCGTAGGAAAAATAAATGATATAAAAATAGAATAAAATATTTCATGGCTCTTTAGTTAAATATGTAAACTATACTCAGGGATGCTTTGGAGGGGCCGAAATAGTGATAATGGCCTTTTTCCAGTAATTCGGCACACACGTCAGGGCATTTATATTTCTTATAATTGATATATTCATACCCTACACCGACGGAAACTTCTATATTCCAGTGGCGGTTGAGCATGATGTGGTATCCGTAACTTATGCCTCCACCGGCCAGCCAGCCTGCATATCGGTGCTCTTTCAGCCAGGGGAAGAGCCCGAAAAGGCATCTTTTTCCCTCCTACGTTGAACTGCGCTCCGTTGAGATAGGCTCCCCAAAAAACTGCCGTTGAATTTCTGGCAAGTCCAGTAGCGGTATTCAGGTTGTATGAGCCAATATTTGTTGACATATCCTTCCGAGCGTTTCCACGGACGTATGCTG
>ENA-OQBV01001743-OQBV01001743.1-human-gut-metagenome-genome-assembly--contig:-NODE-1743-length-10246-cov-2.890799_pt1 | contig 10246 bp, 12 predicted proteins | sample MGYA00242750_ERZ504559 | MGnify/ENA primary metagenome ERZ504559 (study PRJEB26092, sample SAMD00036230) | human gut metagenome | host: Homo sapiens | study: EMG produced TPA metagenomics assembly of...
ATATGTTATATGTTGAATTACCCCTAACACAACAAACTCACACAACAAAAGAACTGCTATGATTAATCTATCACATTTTGTATCATTCAACAATTACATATCTGATTTTTTTATTCGCCCACCTCCGTTTTGCTGTTTGTTTTCACTATTTACTACAAGCAACATTTATTTCAGGAGGTTCATTATGAACAACTAAAACTTCTATATTAGGGGCGTGAGAGTGCCACCAACAGAAGAAGGTTTTTTTTGAGAGGCTATCCTCATTCCTATATGAAATTATGTAGGTAGTTGCTGCTTTGAATAAGCAGCGGGGCGTCTGAAGCAGACCAGCACATAAAAAATCCCTCCAAACTCAAAACGGGGTTCAGAGGGAAGATGTGTAATAAGGCATGATGAAGCCGCCCACCGAAACACCGTTTTTTTTATTCGGTGGGCTTATCCTTTATCTCTTTTGACAGGGCAGAAATCTCGTTTTCCTGATTTCTAAAGGCAGCCTTTTTCAACCGTTCAAAGCTTTCATTACTGATTACATGTTCTATACGGCAGGCATCGACCTCTGCAGTTTCTGGATCAACACCTGCTGCGATAAGCTGTTCTGTAAAGAAGCAATGACGTTCATAAATCTTTTCGGCAACCTCGCGGCCCACATCGGTCAAATGGAGAAGGTGATCTTCATCCATTATGAGAAAGCCGCCGTCTTTCAGGGTGTTGACCGCCACACAAACACTCGGTTTTGACACTCCCATGTGCCGGGCAACATCTACGGAGCGCACCATACCCATTTTCTTATGGAGAACAAGGATGGTTTCCAGATAGTCCTCCCCGGACGGAGTTATTACGGGCTTCATAAACTCTTTGCTTTCCTTCGTCTGTTTTTTTTGCAATTCTTCCCATGCTTCACGAATAACCAATGAAAACATCCATGTGCGCCCCCCTTTCTTCTTGCTAGCAGATGATTTCCAAATACTCCCAGTGTTATGCTCCTGCATATACCAATTACACAGTCCATCCAAGGCTTTCCTGCTGAATATGATACAACTTTCATACAGCCCTTTCTTTTTCATCAATTCTCCATGCGTTCCTTGCTCGACCAGTTTACCATCTTTCAAAACGATGATCTGGTCGGCATCCACCACAGTACGGAGCCGGTGAGCAATCATAATGACCGTCTTACCCTCCACCAGCTTTGCAATGGCCCGCTGGATTAAAACCTCGTTCTCCGGGTCAAGAGATGCTGTTGCTTCATCAAGAAGAATAATCGGGGCATCTTTCAGCAGAGCGCGGGCAATGGAGATTCGCTGACGTTCTCCGCCAGAAAGAGTGCTGCCGTTCTCCCCCAAGATAGTCTGATAACCATCCGGCAATCGCTGGATAAATTCGTTACAGTACGCTGCCTTTGCCGCCGCCATGACCTGCTCTTCGGTAGCGTTCATGTTGCCTACGCGGATGTTATTAAAAACAGTGTCGTTGAACAAGGTCACATCCTGAAATACAAAGGACATACAGCGCATCAGGTGTTCCGGTTCAATGGTGCGGACATCCATACCACCAATGGAAATCTGACCTTTTCTTACATCCCAAAAGCGGGCAATGAGTTTGGAAATTGTGCTTTTGCCGCTACCGGAAGGCCCTACTAGGGGCTGTTACGCTGCCAGTTGGAATAGAAAAAGATACATCCTTGATAACATCGTCCCGGTTATATCCGAAAGTGACATTTTTCAATTCAATGTCATAGTTAGCCATATCCTTATCTTCGCCCTCCATAACAGGGGTGGTCAGCAGGGTACGCATACGGTTGGTAACAGTCCCCAAATGAAACAGAGAGGTTAACTGCGAAAGGATGGCAAGGATTGGGCCGTAAATCTGCGTGGAGAACATGAACAGCACCAGCAAAGGAAGCAGTTCAATTTGCCCACCAGTTATCAGTACCGTTCCAATAAAAATGGTGATACCAAGACCTGCTTGCAGAACCAGGCTGGCTCCCTGAACCAGAATACCAGAGGCCAGTTCCACCCTGATGGCGATTTTTCTCATGGCTTGGAGTGCTTTGTCCAGCGTGGAGAAACGGGAACCGCTAAGGCCGCAGGATTTAATAATTTTGATACCTTCCAGGTATTCCTGAATCTGGCTGGACGCCTCCAACTTCACATCCACCTGTTTATCAAACAGACGGAGTTGCAGCTTGCGTCTGCACCAGATGATAAGAAATGTGACCGGCATCGTACAGAAAATCGCAAGGGCCATTCTCCAGTCAAAAAATGCCAGACAAATGCAGGTCAGGGTGACAGAGATAATATTTGCGATCAGCGGCGGAATGGTACTGCTGAGCATGGATTCCATGCTGCTGCAATCCGCCATCATGTTTGTGGTAATATCAGATAAATCTTTTGTGTTAAAGAAGCTCATGGGGAGCTTGCGAAGATGTTCTGCGATCCGAAGTCTGGTCGTGCTGGCCTCTTTATAAGAAGCAATGTAGGTTTTTCTATAATCATTTTTTGCAGCCAGGAATACCAGAATAGCCGCAACCACTCCCAGTCCCAGCAGCTTCCACAGTGCGTCCCATGAAATTGCTTCTCCGGTGAACGGTTTCAGCAGTTCCCAAAAAAGTAGGCAGGCTACCATTGAAGGAAGTAGCAGTGCAATATTGGTTATTGTGCAGGCTGTAATTGCTTTTTTAAGTCGGAGTAGCCTTTCTCCGATAGCATTAACTTTTCTTTCAGCTTACTCATAGATCACACCGCCTTTCCTTGTACTGATTTTCCAGTTGATCGACTCCGTATAGCTGCTCCACATCTGCGCGTATTTTCCACCCTTCTTCAGCAACTCGTCATGGGTGCCAGATTCAATCAGGTGTCCTTTTTCCATGACAAGGATCTGGTCAGCGTTGCGAATCGTAGACAGACGATGGGCAATCATTACAACCGTTTTATTCTGGATTAGCTTTTCAAAGGCTTTTTGAATCAGGTACTCATTTTCCGGGTCGCTGAATGCGGTTGCCTCGTCCAGTACGATGATAGGGGCATCCTTTACGATAGCACTTGCAATGGCAATCCGTTGGCGTTCACCACCTGAGAGATGAACGCCGGTGCTTCCAATCACAGTCTGATAACCGTTTGGAAGTTGCTCGATAAATTCGTGGCATCTTGCCGCCTTTGCCGCCGCAATCACCTGTTCCTCCGTAGCATCTGGATTTCCCATGCGGATGTTATCCAGGATGCTCTGCTTAAAGAGGAATGTATCCTGAAATACAAAGCTGACCTTATCCATCAGCGCATCCAGCGGAATATCCCGAATGTCAACACCACCGATTTGAATACTTCCGTCCGTCACATCATAAAATCGGGAGATTAGGTTGGCTATGGTACTTTTACCGCCACCGGAAGGGCCGACAACGGCTGTTACCTTGCCATGAGGCGCAAGGAAAGAGACATGAGCCAGGGCCTTGACTTGGGAATCAGTTTCATAGGAAAAGCTGACATCCTGAAAAGCAATGTCATAGTTTTGTATAACAGCCTTTGTATTCTTTTCCGGCAGAACCGGGATACGCAAGATTTCATCCATGCGCTCTACATTGCCGTCAATCTGCGTAAAGGACTCCGAGATAAACATGATCTTATTCAGGATACCGGAAATCGCATGTACAATAATCAGGTAGAAAATGAATGTCAACGAATACTCTCTGAAATCCGTAGTATGCATCCCGATCAGAACACCTACCGGAATTAAAAACAGATAAATATTGTTGATGATTGTGGTAAATGCAGGCATACAGTTTTGCCAGCCCAATGCGTACTCCAGCACGAAAGAGGTATAGTCCTTAATAGATTTGCTCAACCGCTTAAAAGAATCTGCGGTCTGATTAAATGCTTTGATCTCCGGCATACCGCGCACATATTCCACAGAGGCGCTGTTCATGTTCTCCTGGGCGGTCTGAAAACGGTGCATTTTTTCCTTTGCTTCACCGTTGAATCCTGCAAACTGAACGATGAAGGTCCAGAACAATACCCAACCAGACAAACCACACCATACCGCCAGTCAATCCCAAGAAGAATAATGACCAGAACAAGCGGTGCGACCAAAGAGGCGACAAAATCCGGGAGCTGGTGAGCAATAAATTTCTCAACGCTTTCAATGTTTTCGTCCATGATTTTTCTCAGTTTGCCGCTGCCCAAGGTCAGATGATACCCAAGCGGAATATGCATAATGTGGTCGGCAAAGGCCACCTTCAATTCATAAAGCGTTCCAAACGCTGCAATGTGGGAACACAGTAAGGCAAAAAAGTAAAATACGATGTTCCCCAAAATACCAGCCAGGGCAAGCCAGCCCCAGGTTGAGATTGCAGAAACATTCAAGAGCGACATATCCGGGTAAACAAACAGGATTTCCCGAACGATGTAATAAATTGATAAACAAGGTGCAAAAGAACAAATTGCTGCCAGCGCAGCCAGAAACCCTGATAGAAACAAAAGCCATTTATGACCCGAAGCTAATTCCAGGCAACGCGCCAGTCCAGTCTTTGCCTTCGGCTGTTTCTCATTTTGCTGTGTCATTCCTAACCCTCCTTTTGGTCATACCCAATTTTTTTTCAAAAGAAGCTCTGCTCCTCTGATTTGAAAATCATCAGTAATATATCCGTTTTCAAGGCGCATTGCCCGCTCGCAACAGGCAAGCGCACACTCTGCGTCATGGGTAATGACGAATAATGGTGCGCCCCATCTTCGCCAGTTTGCGGATCATCCGGCTGACATTCCGCATATTCGTGCCGTCCAGCCCACTTGTAGGTTCGTCAAGTATGATAATAGGTGCTTCGTGTATCAGAGCTACGCCAAGAGCCAGCCTCTGCTTTTGCCCTCCTGACAGCGTCAGAGGGATGCTGTTTGATGAACGGCGTCAGTTCCAGGGCTTCCAGAATTTCTTCTGCCGCTTGCTTCCGCTCCGGGCTGGCCTCTGAGCCAGTAGTCAGTTCGTCCAGCAAATCCTCACCGAATAGCTGGCTGTCTAAATCCTGGGGAATGTACCAGACCTTTCCCAAGCGGTCTTTGGGTCTGCAATGCTTTCCGAATAAAACGACTTCGCCGGATTTCTCTTTCAAAAGCCCTGCCAAGATTCGCCCTATGGTGCTTTTGCCCGTTCCGTTGGGGCCGATCAGGGCAATCACTTCTCCCTTACGGCATTGAAAGTCAATATCCTTAGCTACAATTGTTTCACCAAAAGAGTGGTTCAGTTTTTTTCACTTTCAGGACAACCTCGCCGGTTGCCGCAGACGGGATTTCCGTCTGCTCAATCTGATGCAGGTCAGGAGTGCGAAGTCCCAATGCCTGGATTTCCTTATTAGTCAGAGCTTTCATTTGTTGTGCGGTAAATTCACGCACAATTTTTCCTTTCTGCACACACAGGAAGCGGTCTGCCAGATCCATCAGATAATAAAGCCGGTGTTCTGCTATGATAATGGTTTTTCCCTGCTGTTTCAAATCGCAGATAATGTCCGCAAAGCGATAAGTAGATGCAATATCCAGATTGGCAGACGGTTCATCCATTACATAGATTTCCGGGTCTATCGCCTCTGCCGATGCAATCGCAACCTTCTGGCGCATTCCATAGGACAGGCTGTGCAGGCTATGATCCAGAATGTTTTGAATCTTAATGTCCGCCGCCGCCCGGTGAACATGGTTCCGAATTTCCTCATGGGAATAACCGTAGTTTTCACAGCCGAAAGCAACCTCACCGGCAACCTCATTGGCAAAAAACTGGCTCCTGGGGTCTTGGAATACATTCCCTACGATTTTGCCGCGCTCCCAGGACGGAATTTCTTTCAGCGGTTTCCCGTCCACAAAAACATCCCCGCTTAATTCCCCCTCGTAAAAATAGGGGATCAGTCCGTTAATCACTCTTGTCAAAGAGCTTTTTCCACTTCCTGATGGGCCGGTCATAACAATGACTTCTCCGGCAGCAATGTCTAACGATATATGTTCCAGTTGATTTCCGTTCCCGCCATAGGAAAAGGTCAGGTCACGGATCATTATTTCTTTTCCCATTCCATTCCTCCTATAAAAGACAGCAGCACATAGTAGCTCCCACGCTGACAACAATCAAAAAGCAATCCAGCGCAGCAATCCGGCTGACATAGTAACTTTCTTTCTTGTAGGGGCTTTCAATTCCCCTGACTATGGCAGAAGCGGCTAACTCGTCCGCGATCTTTAAGGAGCGAAATACCATCGGGACAATGGCATATTCCAATGTATCCATTGGGTGTTTCAAAACATTGCCAACCGATTTTAAGAAACCACGAATTTTCATGGCCTCCCTGACTTCTCCAAATTCATGTAGCACAGTAGGAGCAAACCGGAGCATGACAATCAATACAAGCATGATACGGGTAGGAATCGGCATTTTTCGCAGGCTGGCTGTCAGTTTCCCGGACGGGATTTTAGCCAGAAGATAAGCTGGCATAGCGGGAAGCAACAGCTTGTAAATCATGCTGAGTAGTAGCGGAGAGGGGATGCTGATCTGATATTTTGTCTCGATCATCAGCCATACAATCGCCACTAAATAGACCGCAAAGCATCCCAGAGCCTGTTTATATAAGCCGAACCAGCAGAGGATTAAAAAGATCAAAAAGCTAAAACAACCATGCCCTAAAAAACTTGTTGTAAGAAAGGTCACGATGCAGGCGCACAGCGTAAGGAAAAGAACTGTGCGCCCATCGATCTGGTCAATGCGTTTTTGCTTTTTTTCTCCGACCATCATCCTACAATACCTGCTTTTTGGAAATGCTTTCTGAGCAACCGCTGGCCGAACAATGTACCAAGAATTGCAAGAACCGCAGTAATGACAACACCCAGAAGCATCAGCGCCGGAGAAGTCACCATAGAGAGCTGCATATTCAAGGTATTTGCATCAAAACCGCTGCTTGCTGCCATTTCCTGATAGCTGTCCCAAGACCACCACAGCGGTACGGCACAGCCTACAAAATTTCCGATTGAGTTGACCATCCAGCCAATTCGGTTGCGAACTGCGCTTCGGTATGTATTCTTGCCAACCATGCATAACTCGGCAATGAGGGCTACAATCAAGAAATAGGGAACCAAGAACATATAACCCATAACACCTTGGATTAGTCCATAAACTGCAGCCCAAGCAAACAACAATCCGTGTTTGTTAATGCGATTTGCCGCAACCAAATAAAAAGTTGCTCCAATAAAGGCATCAATTCCAGCGGAACCGTACAAATATACTACCGGGAAAGGCAATGTAACCATACCAATCACCATTGCAATCGCGAAATTGATGACCATCATTGCGGCAATCGTCATAACATCGCGAACACCTATTTTTTTCTTTACCGTTTGTTCCATTCCAGAACCCTCCTTAAATATAATAGCGTCGTGGTTAGCTAAAACTAACCACGACGCTATTATACAGTAGTTCGCATCCGCTAACTACTCCAAATGAAAAGACAGTCGCCCAAAACAGCCCAAAAGTTAATTTGATTTTTTTACTTTACGATAATCCTTTGGAAGCATTCCAAACACTTCTTGAAAAGCCCTCGCAAACTTACTAATATTTGAATATCCAAGTTCACCAGCTATTTGCGTGATAGATTGATCTGTTTCCTGCAAATAAACAGCTGCAAGATTCATTTTGTAATTTTTGATATGCGCATAGGGGGGTTCGCCATAAATCTGTTTGAAAATAGCCTGAAATGTGACTTTGCTCATTGGCTCTCTTTGTAAGAGTTCTTCTATAGGTATTTTTTTGTCGAGGTTTTCTATAAGCTGTTGCCGGATTCGCTTGATAATTTCAATTTGTTCCTTGGCATAATATGTTGCTTCATACTGATCTTCAATCCGCAGTTGTTTGATATGATAAAAGAGTTCCAATAATTTAATACGGAAGTAATCTCTCCCTTCAATACCTTTTGCGGCGTACAATTCATCGAAGATATGCAACAATCGCTGTGGTGTTCGACATAAAAACCAATTTTTTTCTAATTCCAATTCTCGCCCAAGATTTAGAACATCAATGTTGTAGTAAGAAAAAAATTGTTGCGTTTGCACATCGACAGAATCTTTATCGATCACACAGCTTAGCCCCACACTATATCCAAAGGGGAAGGAATACGCCGCAGGAATATTTGCAAGAGCATTAATGCAAAATTCTCCTTCTTTCATGTGGAACACTTTGTTATTTCTTAGCTCAAACTCAACACGTCCTTTTTGGTAATGCCGGATTTCAATGATATTCTTATTAGGAATAGGCTCATGGAAAATATCTGAACAATTAAAATCCATAAAAATCAAGTCAATACCAGGGAAAAGGTCATAGTCATATAGGCTTCCTGTTCCATTGCATTTATACTCCACTTGAACATAATCATTATACTTATTTTTAATTACAGCATATTCCCCATACCATTCTGGTTTGTGGAGTTCACTCATGCTCATTTCCACCTCCCTATCAGTTGATATAAACTAATTATATAATAGTTTTTTTGGTAGTTTCATTACCAATTAGAAAAAATCACCCCGTGCTTAATTTTTATTTGAGTAATACATCCTCGCTCTAATTCATTGAAAAGCAAATCACTGTAGAGTTGATTGAGGTAACAATTATTATATGTCATAACAAGATTTCACCTCTTTTCTTTTCCGCGCAAAAGTATCTATAATTTCAACTGTATCATCTTCACCATCTTGAATTGATCAGAAACTGCCATACTGACCTTTGTGGATAGCTTTAAGTCGTTTTTAGGAATATAACGATAGTATGGTTCCTCCGCAATCACCTCCACATTACCCCCGATCTTTGCTGCCAGTTCTTCCGCTGAATCCACATAAAAGAACATCTGTGCATCGGCATGGCCGACCTGTTTCATATATTTTTTCTTCATCATGGTCATGCCTCTTTTGTTCACCGTATCAAAAACAACTTCCATATTTCCAAATTGCCCAATCATACGCAGAAGGGCAATGACCTTATGTTCCTCAAAATAATGAAATAACCCGCTTGCAGTAACGAGAATAGAGCATCAAGTACATCATTGCGAACTTTTTTTGATCCAGTCCTTCACAAAGGCATCCCCCGGAAATATAAAATTCCCGCTTCGGTTCGGGAAGAAGATCTCGCCGGTATTCGATCACATGAGGCAGATCCACGGCATACCAGTGTGCCTTTCCGTTATCACATCGGTGATAGGTTGTTTCCAGACCACAGCCCAGCTGAACAATCACACCGTCCGGTCTGCGTTCCAGAAAAGACCGAATAATCCGATCCATATTGGCAGACCGGGAAGCAGAGGCCAAGAGGGTATACTGGTTCTGCATATTCTGTTCGATCAAGCCTGAAGGCAGCTTCTTTTTCAATTCCAATGCTTTTTTATCATATAAAAATTTGCGGGCAATGCTCACTGGCATAGATTCTGCCCAGCATAGGGATAAACAAGGTATCCTCCAAAACGCCTAATTTTTGCATAACCAGTCCTCCTTTTTGCCTCTTCACGCAAGTTTCCAATTCTGGCTTTCTGTCTGCAGTTTTACCATATGGGCATATACACCATTCTTTTCTTCCAGATCCTTTGGTGATCCTTCTTCTGCCACGGTGCCATCAGAAAGGACAACAATTTTATCTGCTCCTGCTACGGTACGCATCCTGTGGGCGATGACCAGAACCGTTTTATCTGCGATCAGACGGGAAAGGGCTGTCTGTATCAGAGTTTCATTCTCCACATCCAGGGAAGCAGTAGCTTCATCTAAAAGAATGATCGGCGCATTTTTCAGAAATGCACGGGCAATAGAGATACGCTGGCGCTCTCCGCCGGAAAGTTCACAGCCATTTTCCCCGATATTGGTATGCCATCCATCCGGCAGTTTTTCCGCAAATTCATCCACATTGGCAAGTTTCGCAGCAGCAATGACCTGTTCATCTGTGGCGTCTTTGTTTCCGATTCGGATATTTTCCAGAATCGTATTGTCAAACAGTGTAACATCCTGGAATACGATGGAATACAGAGAAAGCAGTGTTTCCGGGTCAATTCGGGATACATCCATGCCTCCCACGGTAATCTTTCCTCTGTTAATATCCCAGAACCTTGCTGCCAGCCGGGATACGGTTGTTTTTCCGCCGCCAGATGGGCCGACCAAAGCCGTAACCTCTCCCTGTTTTGCCGTAAAGGAAACATCTTTCAATACGGTTTCTCCGGTATTGTAGGCAAACCCAACATGGTCAAAGACAATATCATACCCCTGAT
>ENA-OQBV01001744-OQBV01001744.1-human-gut-metagenome-genome-assembly--contig:-NODE-1744-length-10244-cov-4.713848_pt1 | contig 10244 bp, 8 predicted proteins | sample MGYA00242750_ERZ504559 | MGnify/ENA primary metagenome ERZ504559 (study PRJEB26092, sample SAMD00036230) | human gut metagenome | host: Homo sapiens | study: EMG produced TPA metagenomics assembly of...
CAGAGAAGTTAAGCCTTGTCACGCCGATGGTACTGCGTCACAGTGGGAGAGTAGGTAGCTGCCGTTTTTGATTGAAGCCTCCGGACTTGAAGAAGTTCCGGAGGCTTTTTTTTTGCATCCACGTGTGGCTCCGGACACTCATGCCTTGGAAAAGGCGGGAAATAGAACAGGCAGGTCTGAAGGCCCGCCTAACAGAGAAACGGAAGATGATTATAGCGCCTTTATGCAAGCTATCAGTTTGTCTATATCTTCTTCTTCTGTATCGAAAGAGGTAACAAGTCTCATTTCTCCTATGGCTTCGTTCCAAAAGTAGAAATGATAATATTTTTGTAGCTTATTTTCTTTTTCACGTGGCATGATGAAGAATAATTGGTTGCTTTCCACCGTTTGGGTAAACTTTATATCAGGGATTGTGGAAAGTTCCTTGTACAAGCGTTGCGCCATTGCGTTGGCATGTTGTGCGCATGTTAGCCATAGGTTATCTTCAAGGAAGGCTGTGAACTGGCAAGAGATATAACGCATTTTGCTGGCCAATTGGCAGGCTTGTTTTCTGGCATAACGCGCTTCCTTTATCAAATCTTGATTGAAAATCATGACACATTCGGCTCCCATCAGTCCGTTCTTTGTTCCTCCCAAAGTCAATGTGTCGACTCCGCAAGCTCCTGATATATCATCAAGACTCATTCCCAATGCTGCCGCGGCATTAGAGATACGGGCGCCGTCCATATGCACAAACAGTCCATGCCGGTGTGCAAATTCTGTCAATGCGCATATTTCTTCTGGTTTGTAAATTGTTCCCAACTCACTACATTGGCTTAGGTAAATTGCTCCGGGCTGAGAATGGTGTTCTATACCAAAGTTAACCATAAATGGTTTTAGTAATTCCGGAGTCAGTTTGCCATCCAGAGTAGGAATTGTGCGCATGAAACAGCCAGTCGCTTTACTGGGGGCACCACATTCATCTACAGCAATGTGAGCTGTGTCGGCACAGAAGATAATATGGTAAGGACGGGTCATCATTTGCAACGCCATAGTATTACTGCCTGTGCCATTAAAAACAAACAGTGCTTCACATGGACGTGAAAATTGTTCTTTCACTTTGTGGGTGGCTTCTTCTGTCCACGGGTCATCTCCATAGCCAAGTGCATGTCCGTTATTGGTCTTCATTAATGCTTCCATGATACGGGGATGTACACTTGAATTATTGTCAGATGCAAAACTTCTCATATTCTTTCTCTATTTTACAATTTATTTGTAAAGGTAGGAGCTTTTTCAACAAAATGCAATGAAATGTCATTGAAATAAATATGCAAAAGGAGCATCATGCAGATGTATTATATATGTAATGCTTTTATCTGATCTTTGCCATCGGAAAAATAACAAGGTAAAAGTATGATGAAAATTCAGATGAAAGGCATTAGCCTTATGATAATTCTTTTGATGCTGGCATTGACCGTACAGGCGGCCGTTTTGCGAGGAACTATAACAGATAAAGCGACTAAAGAGCCACTTATTGGTGCTGCCGTACAGTTAAGTGGTACAAATATAGGAACTATTACTGATGTGGATGGTAATTTTGAACTTGCGGGATTAAGAAATGGAACGTACAAGCTTATTATATCTTATGTGTCTTATTGTACACAGATTGTTGAGGTTACAATAAATGGTATGTTCGAAATAAAAGTAGAACTAGAACAGGATAATCAACAATTAGGAGAAGTTGTGGTTGTAGCGGATGCTAAAAAGAATACGGAGAATGCTATAATTACCCAACAACGTACCAGCTTGGTTATGCAAACGGGAGTTTCTGCCCAGCAGATTACCAAGACGCAAGATAAAGATGCTTCGGAAGTGATTCGCCGTGTGTCGGGTATCAGTATAATTGAGGAGAAATTCGTTATGGTACGTGGGCTTTCACAACGGTATAATAATGTGTGGATTAATAATAGTGCCGTGCCTAGTTCAGAAGCCGATGCGCGTGCTTTCTCTTTCGATATTATTCCATCGTCGCAGTTGGATAATATGTTGGTAGTGAAATCACCTGCACCGGAATATCCAGCTGATTTCAGTGGTGGTTTTATTTTAGTGAATACCAAAGATGTTCCTAGCAGTAATCTGTTTACTATTTCGGTTGGAACTAGTTTAAATGATCAGACTCATTTTAAAAAGTTTCTGTATAATAAAGGAAGTGGCACAGATTTTCTAGGTTTCGATAATGGCTTTCGTAGCTTGAAAGGTGGAATCAATGCTGTGCTTAATCCGATAAATAACGGCTATGATTTATTAAATAATGGGTTGAACAATGACTGGACCGTTAAAGATCGTAGGCCCTTGGCAGATCTTAGCATGAATATGAATTTCAGCCGTCGCTGGGTGGATAGTAGCGGACGTACTTTGGCTATGTTAGGAACAGTGAACTATAGTAATAGCTATAAGACATATCTGGATATGGATAACAATTTGTTTGGTGCTTATGATACGACCCACGACTGTTCTAATTATTTACGTAAAAGTATAGATGACCAATATAATCATAATGTTCGTATAGGAACTATGCTGAATTTTACTTATGTACCTGCCAGTGGTAACAGCCGCTATGAGTTTAAGAATATTTTTAATCAATTAGGGAAAGACCGCTATACTTATCGTAAGGGGACAGATGCACAAAGTGATTATGAAGAGAGCGCGGAATATTATTATCAGAGTCGTACCACTTATAATGGTCAATTTACGGGGAAACATACATTGGGTGATGCCGATAAGTTGGATTGGAGTACTGGATATTCTTATGCCAATCGGAATATGCCAGACCGCCGTCGATATACTACCGTACTCAATGAAGAGACCAATCAGTTGGAAGTAGAGAACTTGAATGAGATTAATCGGGAGTTTTCCCGATTGGATGAACATATTTTGTCGGCTAACATCAATTATCAGCACGATTTTTCTTTCGGGATTTTTACTCCTAGCCTGAAGGCTGGAGCTTACACGGAGTATCGTGCTCGTGAATATAATACCCGTTTTTTTATTTATAGTTGGAAAAATGGTTTGCCGAGTGCTTATAAAGTAATGAATGTCCCTAATGAATTATTACAAGAGAAGAATTATGGGGAGAATGGACTTTATTTATTGGAACAAGTGGATTGGCGCAATAATTACGAAGGCAATAATCTCTTGAGTGCCGGTTATGTAGGGACCAATCTTCCATTGGGCAAATTGAATGTATACGCAGGAGTTCGTTTTGAACATAATAGAATGGAGCTGGTTAGCCATACACAGAAAAACGAGGAAAGCCCCACTAGCGTGTTTTACACGTATAATGACTTTTTCCCGTCTGTAAATGTGGCTTATCGTCTGAATGATAAGCAGCAGTTCCGTTTATCTTATGGACGTACTGTGAATCGTCCGGAATTTCGGGAGGTTTCTTCTTCTGTATATTATGATTTTGATCTTGCCAGTAATGTACAAGGTAATTATAATTTAAAGCCTGCTTATATTGATAATTTAGATTTTGGTTATGAACTTTATCCCAGCAGTGGAGAGCTGATTTCTGTTTCTCTTTTCTATAAAAGGTTTAAAAATCCTATTGAATGGACTTATACTGTATCCGGAGGCACAGACCTTATCTATTCGTATGTCAATGCCAAAGGAGCGGATAATTATGGGGTAGAGGTGGATATCCGCAAAAATCTGGATTTTATAGGTATGCGTAATTTTAGTCTTAGTCTGAACGGGGCCTTAATTAAAAGTAAAGTGAAATTTGAGCCGGGAGCCAAAGAGGAGGACCGTCCGATGCAAGGTCAATCTCCATATTTGATTAATGCCGGTTTTTTCTATCAACATGCCGATAGCGGATGGAATGCTGCATTGCTTTATAACCGTATCGGTAAGCGTATTATTGGTGTAGGCCGTAGTTTGGGAACTGCAGGCAATGAAGTAAGAGTACCCGATTCTTATGAAATGCCCCGTAATGCAGTAGATTTAAGTGTCTCGAAAAAAATCGGTAATCTGGAAATAAAGGTTGCTGTACGCGATTTGTTGGCGGAGAAAGTTTCTTTTAAGCAATTTGAAGAAACTAGACATGGAAAAGTGGAGCAAATTACCCGTCAATACAAATCAGGGCGTAATTTCAATTTGAACATTAACTATACGTTTTAAAATAGAATGAATCTTTCATTATTAACCAATAAACAAATGGAAATGAGAACTAACAAGTTTATGATTTACGTATTCTCAGCAATAATGCTGGGGGGAATGGTTGCTTGTAGCAGTGATGATCCGGAAACTGATACAGGAAACGGTAATGGCAACGGTGGAAATGCCGAAGCTCCTTATGTATGGGGGACTGAGGGAGCTATTAAAACATGTGACCACTTGTTATTTAATGATGATAAAACTGAGAATGCCAAAGGTACCGTGATAGGAAATGGAGATCAGGAGTTTATTTTTAAAGGTACACAGACTTTGTCTAAAGGAACTTACCTGATGAAAGGATGGATTTATGTGGGGACTGGGTCGGTATTGACCATCGAACCGGGAACTGTTATCAAAGGGGATAAAGATACACAGGCTGCCTTGATTGTAGAACCGGGTGGCAAACTAATAGCCGAGGGTACTAAAGATGCTCCGATTGTCTTTACCTCTGAACAGCCTAAAGGCCAGCGTAAACCGGGAGATTGGGGGGGATTGATTATTTGTGGTAATGCCAAGAACAATCAGGGAGTGTTGAATCAGCAGATTGAAGGAGGTCCGCGTACTAAACATGGAGGAAATGATGATGCTGACAATTCAGGTATATTAAGATATGTACGTGTGGAATTTGCTGGTTATCCTTTTCAAAAAGATAAGGAAATTAATGGTATAACTTTTGGATCTGTAGGTAGTGGGACTACCATTGATCATTTACAGGTATCATATTCCAATGACGACTCTTACGAATGGTTTGGAGGTAATGTAAATTGTAAATATCTAGTGGCTTATAATGGATGGGACGATGAATTTGATACAGATAATGGCTTCTCCGGTAAAGTCCAGTATTGTCTTTCAATCCGTGACCCGAGAATCGCAGATACTTCTCAGTCTAATGGTTTTGAGTCGGATAATTGTGGAGACGCCTCATTGATAGAACCCTATACGACAGCCGTATTTAGTAATGTCACTTTTATCGGACCGTTGGGGCGTGATGCCAACTTTGTTAATAATGAGAGCTATATTACCGGTGGTAGCTTCAATCCTAATAACGGTTCAGCTTTAGGTAAGTTCCAGTCTGCTATGCAGATCCGACGTTCCAGTCGTTTGAATTGCTTTAATTCAGTAGCGTGTGGGATATCCTGTCGGTTTAATTATTGATGGTGAGAAGGTAATACAGTTGAGATGACCAAGGCAGGAAACATAAAGTTGGAGAATATTTGGTTTGCAGGTATGACGGCGGTCGGTTCTGATGCCAACAAAATATATGATGATGTGCTTTATGATGCCGTGAACAAGCAAATCATTGATGCTGGACAAGAGTCTTACTCTTCTACTTTTTTTAAGGCTCAGAAAGGAAATAAAGTATTGACTGATGTCAATGAGTTGAAATTCAAGGACGGGCGTAATATCGGTGTTAATTATATGCCGGATGCAGGTAGTCCTGTGTTGACAGCCGCTTCATTTAATGACGCACTGTTGAGCAGTGGTTTTGAGAAAGTAGAATATATCGGAGCGTTTGGAACAGATGATAATTGGTTGGATAGCTGGACTAACTTCGATCCTAATAATACAGACTACTAATACACCTTTGAATATACACACACATAGCTGTTAATTTTAGGGGATTCTATGCGGTAAAGTCATAGAATTCCCTTATTTTTGTATCCAAACCTAGAAACTATTAATTAATACACCTATGTATCCATTTAAATTTAACCCCATTCTGAAATCCACCATTTGGGGTGGAGAAAAGATTATCCCGTTCAAGCATCTGAATATTGAACAGCCTCAGGTTGGTGAAAGTTGGGAAATCTCTAATGTTCCGGGCGATGAGTCTGTTGTTGCTAATGGAACTGAAGCCGGCAAAAATTTGAGCCAGTTGGTAAAAAGAATATAAAGGATCTCTGGTAGGAGAAAGTAATTATCAGCGTTTTGGAGATAATTTTCCTTTGTTGATCAAATTCATTGATGCTTGTGACGACCTCTCTATACAAGTGCATCCGGATGATGAACTGGCAAAGAAGCGTCATAATTCGATGGGCAAGACTGAAATGTGGTATGTTATTGACAATGCCGGGGGGAAAGCACATCTGCGTTCGGGACTAAGTAAAAAGGATTACTCCCGATGAATATGCTGCAATGATTGCTGATAATACGATTTGTGATGCATTGGCTGATTATGCCGTACAATCGGGTGATGTGTTTTTCTTGCCTGCAGGACGTACTCCATAGTATTGGAGCCGGATGCTTTATTGCTGAGATTCAGCAGACCTCGAATGTGACTTACCGAATTTATGATTTCAATCGTAAGGATAAGAATGGTAATACTCGTGAACTGCATACAGAATTGTCAAAAGATGCCATAGATTATTCTGTAGAAGATGGATTATCGTAACTCATTATACTCCGAAACAGAATGAGTCTGTCGAGTTGGTTACCTGTCCGTATTTCACTACTTCTGTTTATGATTTGACTGAAAATATGACGATAGATTATAGTGAACTGGATTCATTTGTAATTTATATTTGTATGGAAGGTATATGTACGGTAACTGATGGGGATGGTAACTCATTGGAATTGCAAGCCGGTGAATCTATCCTTTTCCCTGCCACAACAAAAGAAGTGAAAGTAACCGTGGAAGGTCATGTTAAGTTCTTGGAAACTTATGTATAAAGATTCGTTTTGTCTTTAATAAAATAACTGCTGTCTCCAATACATACAATGAAGGCAGCAGTTTATTTTATTAAAGACTATGTTTCCTGTTTAAAAGGTAAACTTCAGGCATACAGGTTTATTGGTTTTTATTGTCTTGCCTGTGTCTTTCAGTAATCCTGTTTGGGAATCTCTTTCAAATACTTGTATAGAGTTACTGTCTCTGCAGGCCACCAACAGGTATCGCCCGTTCCGGCTGATAATAAAATTACGTGGATGGATACCAGTCAGCTGATAACCTGTCTTTGTTAATGTCCCTTCTTCCTGATTTATGGAAAAGATAGCGATACCGTCTGCTTTTAAGCGGTTGGATGCATACAGAAATTTTCCATCGGGTGAAATGTGGATATCTCCGCTACCTTTGGCACCCACTGTGTCAGCTTCTATATATTGTATGGCGTTTAATTTTCCTTTGTCGTAAGAGAAAGCTATAACTTTTCCTGAGATTTCGTTAATCAGATAAGCGAATTTTTGGTTCGGATGGAAACAAATGTGGCGTGGCCCTGATCCTGATTCTACTTTTATATTAAATTCTTCAGATTCGTTCAGTAAGGAATGGGATATGCCATCAGTTACATTCTCACTAACAGGAAATACATGAATCTGGTCTGTCCCTAAATCACTGGCAAGTAGATATTTATGGTCTGGAGTGAATTTTATACAATGTAGATGTGGTTGTGTTTGCCTCTCTTTGTCAAGACTGTTTCCGGTAAAGGAAATAAGGCGTGTCTCGGATTTTAATTTTCCGTCTTTATCTAGTGGGAAAACGGTAATGCTACCTCCCATATAATTTGCTGTCAAGACAAATTTTTCCGATGGGCTGAGAGTTATATAACAAGGTGCGCCGCCGTCAGTGGGTTGAGAATTAAGCAAGGTTAGTTTCTTTTGTTCTTTATCAAATTTGATGGCATTGGCGGTAGAACTTTTTCCGGCATCCTCCCCTACAGTATATATTCTTTTTCCATCAGCCGACGGAATGAGGAAAGAAGGGTTGGATATTCCTTTTATTCCGCTGATATATTGGGAGTTGCCAGTTTGCTCATCAAAGTTATAAACCTTGATACCTTCTTCATCTGGAGTTGCATAACTACCTACCAACATATACATCATATTCGGATTTTTTTCAACTGTAATTGGTTCTGTTTGTTTCTTGGGAGAGGGTATACAGCCTCCCAGTATCATACTGTTCATACACAATACCATTAATTTTTTGTTCATATTGTCTGATCTGTTAGTATTAGAAAAATTATTTTCAAAGATACGTTGTTCTTATTAAAATGCGCTAAATAAACGAATAAATAATTGGATATTAACAGAAGTGTGTGTATATTTGTAACCTCTTTATGAGTTACCAGTACGGGGTTGACTGGATTTGACAGCGTGGCTAAGTGGTATGTAAGCATGCAGTGCGTGGTTGATTGGCACTATAATCCCAGTTTTCAAAATTTTATCTGGCAACGAAAATTATGCTCTTGCTGCTTAATCGAATCATAGTAGATTAGCTTTATTTCTGCCAAAGTGGTGGAAACGAGACATCACTCAAAAGCTCTTGTTCCGAAGCGTTTGATCAAGTGGTGCAGTAAAATCGGGAATAGTTAGAGATCCGCTTCATGTCTCTTACGAAAATTTAGAGGATAAGGTATAAGTTGGTGGCTTCGGTCCTGCTTATACTCGAAAATTTAGGCGAAGATAAGCATGTAGAAAGCGTATGGCTTCCTCGTTTGGACGAGGGTTCGACTCCCTCCAGCTCCACAAACTAAGAGTGATTCGTCCTTGGGCTTCAATAATCCAAGGACGAATTCTTTTTTAGAAGAGTAATGTATGCGGTTACTCATGTTTCTTTTCTGATGTGTGTAGAATACATTTCTCTCTTTTGCATCGGAAATTCTTGTTTTTTACGTAAAGATGCTTGTTTAAAGATGAATGTTATTTTATTGTTTAATGACTAATTCTATTACATAATCTATGTCATCAGGTACTTGAGGCAGTTTTATTAATATGCCGTTTTTTTCCTGTTTGAAAGAAAGTGGAGTTCTGGAAATGAACTGTATTGCTTTCTTTACTTTTGCCTTTAGAGGTATATAAAGTGCATTATCCTGCAAATCTAGTATATGGATGAATAAACGATCACCTTTGCGGGTTGATACTCCCCATGTGTGAGGAGCTACATCACCACCACGGGTTCCATAAATCGTCTCTCCATATTGATTCATCCATTTACCCACTTGTTTCAGATGCTCTATAGCTGTAGCGGGTAATTCTCCGTTGGGTTGAGGTCCAATATTCATTAGCAAATTTGCATTTTTTCCGGCTGCCTTAACCAAATAGTGTATCAACTCTTTGGGGGATTTGTAATTTTGGTCTTCAATTCTGTAGCCCCACATTCCGTTCATTGTTTCACAAGTTTCTAAAGGGAGTTCACTTATTCCTTGTCCTGCTGAAAAACCGGCTTTGTTTTCACCGGGCAAATCACGTTCGAACATTTGGAAATCTTCTCCTGCATAAGGAGTTCGATGATGATTGTTGCCTATTAGACAGGATGGTTGCAGTTTATGAATTAATGCATATTGTTCTTCCAGTTGCCAATTGAAGTTGGTAGGTTGATCCCAAATACCGTCAAACCAAATGGCGCCGACGGGGCCATAGTTAGTCAAAAGCTCGGTCAGCTGTTTATTCATAAACTTGTAGTAACTTTCCCAGTTTCCATGTCCTTTGGGACGTCCTGTCCCATGTCCGGTGTTTCCTTCCGGATAGTCGTCACGAAACCAGTCCAAATGCGAATAATAAAAATGGAGTTTGATGCCCTGTTTTTGACATTCTTCTGCCAGTTCTTTTAGTACGTCTCGTTTGAAAGGAGTAGCGTCTACGATATTAAAATCGGATTCTTTTGTATCAAACATTGAGAAACTGTCATGGTGTCGACTGGTGATACAGATATATTTGGCTCCGGAGGTTTTGATGGCAGAAACCCATTCGGCAGCATTGAAGCGCGAAGGATAGAATCCGGATGCCAGTTTGGCGTATTCATCACGGTTGATGTTGTGAGTGTTCATATACCATTCTCCTTGAGCGGTCATACTGTAAATGCCCCAATGAAGAATATGCCGAATTTATTATCTTGAAATTCCTGCCGTGCTTTTATATTTTCGAGGAGTAGGGATATGCAAATTTGATTGGAGATTTGTGCGTAGGGCTGAAGTTCCCGCCATCAATAACAAGGCTTGCGCCTAATTTGGATTTTTTGTGCTTAATTTGTTTTCTCATGTTATTATAAATTTGTTTTGCGAAATATAGTTATACTCTTTGGAATTATTTAAAGCATTTTTTGAAAAATATTGCAC
>ENA-OQBV01001747-OQBV01001747.1-human-gut-metagenome-genome-assembly--contig:-NODE-1747-length-10239-cov-1.705498_pt1 | contig 10239 bp, 12 predicted proteins | sample MGYA00242750_ERZ504559 | MGnify/ENA primary metagenome ERZ504559 (study PRJEB26092, sample SAMD00036230) | human gut metagenome | host: Homo sapiens | study: EMG produced TPA metagenomics assembly of...
AGATAAGGTAATATCTCTAATTCCGCCATGGAAGAAGCCCCTATTCCACTCTGCCAAGCAGGTCCTGTATCATACAACACACCTTTCCCCTCTTTCACAATTAAGGTTGCTAAACCTTGTCCCACATCTAAGGTATCTAACTGCCATTTTGGTTTCGTGAGATATCGATACCCAAGCGTAGTCATACAAACACTAAAAATAAGAATTACGCCCAATAGAGCTTGTTTATAATCTTCTAGCAATAAGATTTTTGTACTATTTAACGTGAAAAATCGACTCGATTTTAACGGTGTGTTTTTTGTTTGTGCTTGAGACAAAAAATACAATCCACCTAAAATCCCGCCAAAAACAAGGCTTAAAAGTGCGGTCAGAATAAGAGATAAATTAATCGAAATCGGAACATACGATCCTTGGAAAATACTGAGACATTGCGTAATACCTTGAGCAATCGCATTTGAAAGATGCCAAGAAGAAAATGCACCATTCGTTAACACCGCAAAGAGAATCAAGGGTACCAGTAAGAAACTATACAAGGGCACTGCGATTAAATTCGCCAAGAATCCATTTAACGCAAAGCCATTAAAAAAGAAAAGTTGAATAGGCGTGAATAAAATCAGCAGCCCAAGTTGCAAATGAAACAAGCCCAAAATCCACCGCACTTTGCGGGATAATTTTTGATGTTGCCACTCGATTATTGATAAGGGAACATATCGGTACCATACAATCAGGCAGGTAACAGCACCAACTGAAAGCCAAAGGCTCACCGAAAGTGGCATAATCGGATCGCAAAACAACAAAAATGCCACCACTAAACAAAGCATTTTCGAAGGCGTGTAATATCGTCGAGAACATTGAAGGATTGCAATAAAAAGCAACGCCATCATTGCACGGAAAGTCGGTAAACTAAATCCGGCTAAATAGGCATAACCTAAGGCAATCAACACACCAAAGCAAAGTGGAAACCAGGGTGAAATAAAGCGCGTAGGCAGTACGAATTGCAAGAATCGAGCAAAGAAAAAGCCTATCCCCATTGCTAAACCAATATGGAGCCCTGAAATCGCAATCAAATGTGCTGTATTCGTTTGTTGATAAATCAACCACGTTTTATTATCCAGCCAAGCCCGCTCACCAAATGCCAATGCAATAAGCAAGCCTTGCAAAGAAAGCCCCTCTGTTTGCTTGAGGCTAGTCTGTAGAAAATATGTGCGGTAATGAAAAAATCATCACCAATTTTGACCGCACTTTTCACATTTCCAACGGCAATAATCCTTTTTGAAAAATACCATTGTTGTCGATCAAATCCCCCATGATTAAGTCTTGCAGAAACAGGTCGAAGTTTTTACATCACCCCGCCAAACTTCGCCGAGTTGTGGCTTTTCCGGCGCTTTCCAATTAATAAAAATCCGTTGTTCTTTTCCATCAAATAAAGAGCTTGTCGCAACCAACGTTTGATAATCTTGCTGATGAAGAATTTCTGAGATGTGGAGATCTAAGGTAATTTTATTCGGTAAACTTGAAATTTTCTCTGCTTGTCCCAATAACGATAAAGCTGGTGAATGTGCATAAGCCAAAGTAATCAAAAACAAGATACTACTTATGCAAAAATTTCTGGCTTTAAAATAATTGAACCAATGGAAACAAAGTGCGGTCATAACCAACATTAAAATGCTCAGCCCTGCCTGTTGCCAAGTGAACAGTAAAAAATCGGGCACGACAAGCAAGGACAAGGCTGAGACAATGAGCATCATGCACAGTTGAAATAGCGTGATTTTCATTTTAAGTGTGATTTATAGCGAGAAAGTAAGGCAAACTAGCCTTAACCTCACAGATAAGCAAATGAGCATACCGTTTTTTGCGATCACGATCGCAAATTTGAAATTTCTAGGCTAAATTTATTTGCTAAATAGGTGAAGTTCTGCTATTTATATCGCCCTTAAAAAACAGGGTTCTTATGTCAGCTATTTTTTAGCTGATAAGAATCAATCAAAACAACAAGACAGGAAGTCATTTAAATCTTTACTACATTAGGAGTTATCAATGTCTAAGGCATCTCTAAGTTTGCTGGATTTAGCCGGTGTTAAGCCTTATCAACCAAAGAAAGATGAAGAATACATGAATAAAGATCAGATTCTTCATTTCAGAAAAATTTTAACTGCGTGGCACGAGCAAATTGTGGAAGAAGCATCAAGAACGGTTGCTCATATGCAAGATGAAGCATCAAACTTCCCTGATCCAGGCTGACGTGCGACCCAAGAAGAAGAATTCAGTCTTGAAATTACGTAACCGCGATCGCGAGCGTAAATTAATGAAAAAGATTGAATATACATTGAAAAAATTAGATACCAATGATTTCGGTTATTGTGATTCTTGTGGCGAAGAAATTGGTATTCGTCGTTTAGAAGCACGCCCTACAGCGGATCTTTGTATCGATTGCAAAACTCTTGCTGAAATTCGTGAAAAACAAGTCGCAGGTTAATTTATTTAAATAACCCAACAAAAAAGTGCGGTCAAAAAACAACCGCACTTTTCGTGTTTTTATCAAATGTGCAATTTAACACAGAGAATGGAGTAAAATTATTCTTACTTATATAAAAATTTATTTGGTAAAAAAAACTAAAAAAAGAAACCGAAAACCAATATAAATTCGCCCGTTCCCAAAACGGCGCCTAAAACCAAAAAAACAAACGTTTCAAAAACAGAGCGTTCACAACCCAAGATCGCCCCGTCCTCTTCTCACCATAAAAAAACCAACACACAAGCATCTCGCTACGACAAACATAGCGTGAAAGCCGCTCATTTCGGCATTAATCCACGTATGTTTAGTCGTAATGCCATTACTGTGGTAGAAAAATTGCAACGCCAAGGTTATGAGGCTTATATCGTTGGGGGCTGTTTACGTGATTTATTATTAGGTAAACATCCAAAAGATTTTGATGTGGCAACAAATGCACGTCCCGAGCAAATTCAAGCGGTATTCCAACGTCAATGCCGTTTAGTTGGTCGTCGTTTCCGTCTTGCACACATTATGTTTGGTCGCGATGTAATCGAAGTGGCCACATTCCGTGCTAGCCATTCGGATGCGCGCAGTGAAAATCAGCCAAACAAGCGATGAAGGAATGTTACTGCGTGATAACGTGTATGGCACCATTGAACAAGATGCGGAGCGTCGTGACTTTACCGTAAATGCCCTTTACTACAATCCGCAAGATAATACGCTGCGTGATTACTTCAACGGAATTGATGACCTGAAAAACGGAAAATTACGTCTGATTGGCGATCCTGTAACCCGTTATCAAGAAGATCCTGTGCGTATGCTACGCTCTGTGCGCTTTATGGCAAAATTGGATATGTTCTTGGAAAAACCAAGTGAACAGCCCATTCGTGAGCTTGCACCATTGCTGAAAAATATTCCACCCGCACGTTTATTCGATGAAAGCTTAAAATTATTGCAGTCTGGCAATGGCGTAAAAACTTATAAATTACTTCGCCAATATGGCTTATTTGAACAGCTTTTCCCAAGCTTTAACGCCTTATTTTACCGAAAAAGAAGACAGCCTTGCGGAACGCATGATTTTAACTTCGTTAAATTCAACGGATGAACGTATTGCCGATAAATTACGCATTAATCCAGCCTTCTTATTTGCGGCATTCTTCTGGTATCCACTACGCGAAAAAGTGGATGTGTTGAAAAATGAAGGTGGTCTAAACAATCACGATGCTTATGCCCTTGCAGGCAATGAAGTGCTTGATCAATTATGCCGATCATTAGCCGCACCTCGTCGTCATACCTCTGTCATTCGTGATATTTGGATGTTGCAATTACAACTGCTTAAACGTACCGGTTCTCACCCTGCTCGCACGATGGAACATCAAAAATTCCGTGCCGCCTTTGATTTATTGGCGATGCGTGCTGAAGTAGAAGGTGGTGAAACCGTTGAGTTGGCAAAATGGTGGCATGAGTACCAACTCAGCAATCAAGAACAACGTCGCCAACTAGTTCAAGAGCAACAAAAATTGCATCCTGCACCGAAGAAAAAAATATTACCGTAGACGTAAAACCTAAAGGCGGCTAACTAATGGTTCAAGTGTATATCGCCCTTGGCAGTAATTTAAATACGCCTACAGAACAATTAAATTCGGCATTAGAGGCAATTTCTGCGCTAACCTAATACCGAATTAAAAATCGGTCAGCGGATTTTATCAAAGCAAACCATTAGGCCCGCAAGATCAACCTGATTATGTAAATGCAGTGGCGATGATCGAAACTACTCGCCCACCTTTAGCTTTGCTCGATGAATTGCAACGCATCGAAAACGAGCAAGGCCGCGTACGTTTACGTCGTTGGGGTGAGCGTACACTGGATTTGGATATTCTGCTTTATGGCGATCAAATCATTCAAAATGACGCTTAACGGTGCCTCATTACGATATGAAAAACCGTGAATTTGTGATTGTGCCGCTTTATGATATCGCACAAGATTTGGTTTTACCGGAAGGGGAAAAAGTCGCTAATTTGGTGAAAGCCTTTGAAAATCATCAAATGTATAAAATCAAAAACAGCGAGAAAATTGACCGCACTTAACTCAAAACAAAAGGGCTGATATTCACTATCAGCCCTTCTTTTTACCTATCAAATTAGGCGGCAACGGAAACAAAGATTTCTGTGCCGATAATCACACAAATAAAACCAACCAACATTGGGACAGACATACGTTTTACGATTTCAAATGGTGAGATTTTTCCCATCCCTGACACAGCCACAACCACACCAGAAACCGGTGATAAACCACGACCTAAGTTAGAGGCTTGTAGCATTGGAATGGTTAAGAATGCTGGGTTGACGCCCATTTGAGTGGCTAATTTTGGAATTAATTCTGCAAAAGCATAGAACGCCGCGTTACCAGAACCTGTCGCCATGGTGGCTAAAATGGTAATCACCGCAAGCACTAACATCATAAAGAATGCTGAACCGCCGAAAGATTGTGCTGAGTCGATTAAATTAGTGATAAAGCCGATTGTACTTAAACTTTGTGCAAATACACCCGCTGCCACTAAAAGCATCACCACGCCCGCAAAGGCATCGGCCATACCGCGATATGCCACCACGAGATTATCGAAGGTTTGTTTTGCGTTAAAGCTACGTAAGAAATCTACCGCAGCAGTAATGATAAAGCAAAGCACCATCACAGTAACGATGTGTAAATTTGGTAAGCCCCATTTACCGTCAAAAACCAACACACCGATAATGGGTAATAATGGCAAAATCGCATAGTAGTTTGGTGCTGTGGTTTTAATTTCATCTGCATTCAAACGTTCGACTTGCACGCCTTCTTTTTTATCTAAATAACGCTGCCAGAAGAAATGCGCCACAGCAATCCCTAGAATAGCAAAAATTGAAACCGGCAATGCGGTGCCAAAGGCAAACTCACCTAAAGGAATTTTTGAAATTTCAGCAGAAAGCACCACATCGCCCGATGTTGGAGAAAGGATAATGGAAATTGGCGATGCACAAATTGCTGCCGCAGCCCCACGTGAAATCCCCACGTTTACCATTACAGGGAACAATGTTGCCATTAATAACACGCCTAAACCCGTTGCAGATGCCACGGCAAAGACATCAACATGCAAGGAAGTAAGCAAACAACCACTTAAAATATAAGGTGAACGGATATTTTTGAGTGGTTTTGAGACTAGTTTCACCACTACATCGTTCGCGCCAAGATGGGTCATGTACACAGAGAAACCACATAACACCATAATCATCAAGCCTAAGCCGCCACCACGATTACCGAGTAGATATTTCACATATTCTAAAATATCAAAATAGGTGGAACCTGTGCTTTTCACGCCTTCCGGTAAATCGAATGTCCCATCAGCACTGAAATGAATAACAAGACCAAGCCACCGAACATCAACACGCCAGTCGCTGAGTAGCCTTTCACAATATAATATGCCACCAATACAATGGCAATCAAGCCTATAATCAGATCCATAATTTGCCTCTTTATTAAAATAATAATATCAGCAAGATATCGATTGAATTGGCAGTTGTAAATCAGTTCAATACGAAAATTTGAGGTAGATCACAAAAAGAATTTTGGGGAGAAAGTGCGGTTGGTTTTGGAGGTGTTTTTTTTAAGGCTAGAAATATTTGAGACAAAACCTACTGAGTTTTCAAATAAGCTTGCCGACGACTTTGCAGGTAAGAACGTCGGCTATTCCGAATGATAAATAATTTGACTAAAAAACCTTTCAAAAAACATTCATAACCTTAATGAAGTTATGACTTATTTCTAAATGGATTCTTAGACAAGCAATACAATCTTGGCTATTTTTTCAATAATCTGATAAAAAAATCCTCATATTTATAAGCACCTGATGATAAATAAATCTTATGTACATAATTATTAATTTTGTAATTTATAATCTAATCCTATAATATATCTAGCCTCTTGTTGAGCTAGCTTTAATATCTTCATATGCTTAAATATATTAGCAACTTTAAGTTCCGGAAGTCCATGTTGTCTAGTTCCAAAAATTCCCTGGTCCTCTTATTTCTAAATCTTTTTCTGATATTTTAAATCCATCATTCGTTTCTTCCATTATATGACATTCTTTGTCTACAAACTTCACTCTTTGATGCATATATTAAAATACAATAAGACTTATGACTTCCTCTACCTACACGCCCTCTTAATTGGTGAAGTTGAGCAAGTCCAAATCTTTCAGCATTTTTCTATTATCATTAATGTTGCATTTGGAACATTTACTCCTACTTCTATAACTGTTGTTTGATACTTAATATGTTCTATTTCTTTATTTTTGAAACTTTTCATTATTTCATCTTTTTCACTAGCTTTCATTTTTCCATGTAAAAGACCTACTCTCAGGTCACTAAAATACTCCAATTTTAATTCTTCTACTAGTTCAGTGGCAGCTTTTGCTTCTATAGCTTCACTTTCTTCAACTAATGGACATACTATATATACTTGTCTACCCTTTTCAACCTCTCTTCTTACTAAAGAGTTGTAAGCTTTATCTCTTTTTCCTCTATCCACAGCCAATGTTTCTATTGGCTGTCTTCCTGGAGGAAGCTCATCTATTATAGATATATCCAAATCTCCATAAAGTATAAGCGCCAATGTTCTTGGTATTGGTGTTGCAGTCATTACTAGTATATCTGGATTTATACCTTTTTCTGAGAGCTTACTTCTTTGTCTTACACCAAATCTATGCTGTTCATCTGTTATAACTATACCTAGATTATTAAATTCTACTTTATCTTCTATTAATGCATGTGTTCCTATTAATATATCAATTTCTTTATTCTTTACTCTTTCTAAAACTTTCTCCTTTTGTTTTTTAGTAAGACTTCCAACTAATAATTCAATTTCCATACCAAATGGCTTTAACGTTTCAGATAATGATATATAATGTTGCTCTGCTAGTATCTCTGTTGGTGCCATTAATGCACCTTGATATCCATTTAAAACACAATTTGCTAGTGCCAAAAGGGCTACTACAGTTTTTCCAGAACCTACATCCCCTTGTACTAATCTATTCATAACCTTATTAGATTGCATGTCCTCTATTATTTCATTTAGGGCTCTATTTTGAGCATTAGTAAGTTTAAATGGTAGTGCCTTTAATATATTGTCTAAATTCTCATCTCTATTAAATTTTATACCCTCAACCTCGGTCGTCCCATTTTTAAACATAAATAAACCTAACTGAAGAATTAGAAATTCTTCAAATACAATTCTATATAAAGCTATTTTTAATGCTTCTTTACTAGTAGGATTATGAATATTTCTTATAGCATAATCTATACTACATAACTTATACTTTTCTATTATTCTCTGAGGTAAATATTCTTTTATTCTTAGTTCTTCATTATTTAAAACAGACTTTATAGTACTTATTATTTCTTTGTTAGTTACTCCATAAGTCAATGGATATATAGGCATAACTTTACATGTACTTTTAGGAGCATTTGTAAGATGTTCTATCTCACAAGAACTTAACTCTATAGTTTTAAATTCTTTTTTTAACTTTACCAAATACTAATACAGTATCTCCACATTTATATAAATTTTTTATATGTGGTTGATTAAAGAATGCAAGTTTTGCATATCCTGTTTCATCTTTTATATCTATTTTAGTAAGCGTCATTCCTTTTTTAGGATTTGTTGTATTTACCGATACTATTACTAGCTTTTATAGTAGCTTTTTCATCATTTTGTAACTGCGCTATCTTTTTTAAATTATTTCTATCCTCAAATTGTTCTTGGAAATAAAATAATAAATCTTTTAATGTAAAATTCCTAACTTATTAAGCTTATATGCTTTTTAGGACCTATACCTTTTAACATATTGTATGTCTTTCTACTAAATCAATCATTTTTATCACCTATAAATAAAGCCCTGTATCAAATAATATTATTATACAGGACTTTAAAATTAACTTTATTAATCTATCCTACGAACTAAAATATGTTCGTTACTTAGATAATTATTCAACTGATATTAAGTAATAGTAAAGAGGTTGACCACCGTAATATAATTCTATATCTAGGTCTTCAAACTTTTCTTCCAATTCATCACGAAGATTATTTGCATCTTCCTCAGTTACATCTTCACCATAGAATAATGTGATTATAGCACTATCTTCATCAACTAATTTTTTCTACTAAAGATGTAGTTATTTCATCTACGCTATCTCCAGCATCCATAAGTTTACTTTCTGCTATACCTATTATGTTACCTTCTTTAACTTCAACATCATTCATAACAGTGTCTCTAACTGCAAATGTTACTTGACCTGATTTAACCATAGTTAAAGATTCCATAAGAGCTTGTTCATTTTCTTCTACACTAGCATCGGCATTAAAGTTAACTAAAGCTGTAAATCCTTGTGGAGTATTTTTAGTTGGTATTACAATTATATTCTTATCACTTAATTCTTTAGCTTGATTTGCTGCCATTATTATATTACTGTTATTTGGGAATATGAATATATTTTTAGCATTTATACTGTCTATAGCTTTCATAAAATCTTCTGTACTTGGGTTCATAGTTTGACCACCTTCAATTATATAGTCAACTCCAAAGTCTTTAAATATTTTTGCAAGACCTTCTCCCATAGATGTTGCTATGAATCCATATTCTTTTTCTTCTACTGATTGAGCTATTTCATCAGTATCACCTACTAATGTATTTTCATGTTGAAGTTTCATATTTTCTATTTTTATTGTTACTAATTGACCGTGTTTTAAAGCATCTTGAAGTACAAGACCTGGATCATTTGTATGAACATGTACTTTTATTATTCCTTCATCACCAACAACTGCTAAACTATCTCCGTACTTTAACATTATATCTCTTATTTCAGTATCACTTATAGAGTTACTTTCTAGTATAAACTCTGTACAATAACAGAATTTTATATCTTCTGTATTTATAGAAGTTCCAGCTTGTTTAACTTCAGAAACATTAGAATCATTTAAGTCTTTTGCTTTTATAGGGTTCCCCTTTAATGCTTCATACATTCCTTCATATATAAGAACTAATCCTTTACCTCCAGAGTCTACAACACCAGCCTCTTTTAAATTCTTAAGTAGTTCCGGAGTTCTTTCTAAAGATTTATTAGCTTCATCTATAACCATTTCTAAGAACTTTAATAAATCTTTTTCTTTTTTAGCTGCTTTTATAGCGTACTCTCCACTTTCTCTTACTACTGTTAATATTGTTCCTTCTATTGGCTTTATAACAGCCTTATAAGCTGTGTCAGATCCATTTTTAAAAGCCTTCGCTAAATCTTCAGTACTTATTTGCTCTTTACCTTCTATAGACTTTGAGAATCCTCTTATTATTTGAGATAATATAACTCCTGAGTTACCTCTAGCTCCCATTAAAGAACCTTTTGATAAAGACTTTCCTATCTCTGTTATACTATCATTTTCAACTTTAGCTAATTCTTTCATAGCATAAGATATAGTAAGCGACATGTTAGTACCTGTATCTCCATCTGGAACAGGGAATACATTTAGCTTATCTACTAATTCTTTATGATTTTGAAGATTGTTTGCACCTGATACAAACATATCTCTTAACATTTTACCTTCTATATATTGAATCATATTTTCCTCCTAATTACTTAACTCTTATACCTTGCACGTTTATATCTATCTTACTTACATTTTATTGATGTAATCTTCTCAACTGTATATTTTACTCTATC
>ENA-OQBV01001748-OQBV01001748.1-human-gut-metagenome-genome-assembly--contig:-NODE-1748-length-10236-cov-2.221486_pt1 | contig 10236 bp, 9 predicted proteins | sample MGYA00242750_ERZ504559 | MGnify/ENA primary metagenome ERZ504559 (study PRJEB26092, sample SAMD00036230) | human gut metagenome | host: Homo sapiens | study: EMG produced TPA metagenomics assembly of...
ATTACAGTCTGAAATTTGTCAGTGAATGTGGCAATGATGCCTATTATAAGTACAACAAACTTCTGCTTTTGAAAGAACGCACACAGGAGTTAAAGGACGAAGCAATGGAACTTCTGGGACTTTAGGGAATCAGGTTATGGTTTTTATGAATTTTTTTGATAGAGAAATTTCATAAGATCTATAGACAAATACTTCAGATTGTACTAAAATATGTAAAAATAATAGTATATCCAGTATTCCATAACGAAAAGTTATAGAACACTTGAATTGGAATAGAAAATGGAGGAAATGAAAATGGAGAAAAAAATCTTGACTGGGGTAACCTGGGATTTGGTTACATGACCACAGACTACCGTTATGTTGCAAATTACAAGGATGGAAAGTGGGACGATGGAGCACTGGTAACAGATCCTACCGTTACATTAAATGAGTGTGCAGGTGTATTCCAGTATTCACAGTCCTGTTTTGAAGGATTAAAAGCATACACAACAGAGGACGGACATATTGTATGTTTCCGCCCGGACTTAAATGCAAGCCGTATGAAAGATTCCTGTGAGAGACTTGAGATGCCGGTATTCCCGGAGGATCGTTTCGTAGATGCCGTAGAGCAGGTAGTAAAGGCAAATGCAGCATGGGTACCTCCATTTGGTTCCGGAGCAACGCTTTATATCCGTCCATATATGATCGCTACAAACGCTGTTATCGGCGTAAAGCCGGCAGATGAGTATCAGTTCCGTATTCTGGTTACACCGGTAGGACCTTACTTCAAGGGCGGCGCAAAGCCAATTACAATCCGTGTTTCCGATTTTGACCGTGCAGCACCACACGGAACCGGACATATCAAAGCCGGACTGAATTACGCTATGAGTTTACATGCAATCGTAGATGCACATGCTCAGGGATATGCTGAGAACATGTATCTTGATCCTGCTACAAGAACTTATGTAGAGGAGACCGGTGGAGCAAACTTCATTTTCATTACCAAGGACGGAAAATTCGTAACACCAAAGTCAGACAGTATCTTACCTTCCATTACAAGAAGATCTCTGATGGTTGTTGCTGAGAAAATATTTTGCATATGCCGGTAGAGCACAGACCGGTTAAAATTCTCAGAAGTACCTGATTTTGCAGAGTGTGGACTCTGTGGTACTGCAGCCGTTATTTCTCCAATCGGAAAGGTTGTTGATCATGGCAAAGAAATCTGTTTCCCGAGTGGAATGGAAGAAATGGGACCATATACTAAGAAACTGCGTGAGACACTTACCGGAATCCAGATGGGCGAGATTGAAGGACCGGAAGGCTGGGTTCACAAGATTATGTAAGTCTATGAGGGAACTGTTTTAAATATAAGTGTTTTCCTGTTGGTGGGAAAATTATAAGTAAAAACGATTCTTACAAATTCTGTGGATTGGAAAAGGTGTAAGAAAAAAGATCAATTTTCATAAATTCTGTAAATGGGATCTATTGATAAAAAATAATGATTAGGGTGACACATTTTCTTATTTTCAATGCCTGAAATAAAGGAATGTCACCTTAAGAAAACTTATATCTGCCAGAGAGCGCAATTAAACAGCCGCAATAAAACGTTCGAATGCCTTACGTCCCTCCGGTGTACATTTATACACGCCGGCATCCTGCAGCACTTCATTGAACACCAGACCGATTTCCTCATGCAGAATATCCATCACATTGTCTTTTGTGATCTTATCATACTTCGGAAGGAAACCTTCTGCCCATTCTGCATGGGAAGCAAGTGTTTCTGTCGCACGTAAGTCTGTACCATTTACCAGTGCATCGGCAAGCTCTGCCATCTCATCTTTCAGGCGGGCAGGCAGTACCGCAAGTCCCATAACCTCGATGAGACCGATGTTCTCTTTTTTGATATGATGCAGTTTTTGCATGTGGATGATAGACACCCAGCGGATGCTCCCCGGTCGTGATGTTGTTGCGCAGTACCAGATCCAGTTCAAAATCATCCCCACGTCTGCGGGCAATCGGAGTGATTGTATTGTGTGGCTCTCCGTCTGTCTCGGCATAGATGAATGCATCCTCATCGGTATAGCCTCTCCAGGTTAAGAGAATCTTGTCTGCCAGTTCAATCAGACGCTCCTTGTCCGATCCGCTGATACGGATGACAGACATCGGCCATTTCACGATTCCTGCTTTCACATCGGAAAATCCCTCAAACTGAAGTTCTTTTTCAATCGGTGCTTTTGCCATGGCAAATGTATAATGTCCACCCTGGAAATGATCATGACTTAAGATGGAACCTCCAACAATCGGCAGGTCTGCATTGGAACCTACAAAATAATGTGGAAACTGTGTCACAAAATCCAGAAGTTTTCCAAACGTTGCACGCTCGATTTTCATTGGCGTATGCTTGGAATTGAACACGATGCAGTGCTCATTGTAATATACATACGGAGAGTACTGGAAAAACCAGTCACTGTTGTTAATCGTCAGTGGAATGATGCGGTGGTTCTGGCGTGCCGGATGGTTGACACGTCCTGCATATCCCTCATTTTCCTTACAGAGCTGGCACTTCGGATACGCGCTCTGCTTTGCATTTTTTGCTGCCGCAATGGCTTTTGGATCTTTCTCCGGTTTGGACAGATTGATGGTGATATCCAGTGTTCCAAACTCGGTGTCGGTTGTCCACTTGCGGTCTTTTTTGATACGCTGTCTTCTGATATAATTGCTGTCACAGCTTAATTTGTAAAAATAATCCGTTGCGGCAAGCGGTGAGGTATGCTCATACAGATCACGGAACGTCTTGCGGACACTGCTTGGTTCCGGTACCAGACATCCCATAATTTTTGTATCAAACAAATCTTTGTATACAATACTGTTTTCTGCCATGAGACCATTCTCATATGCATAATCCATCATTTCTGCAAGGATTCCCTCAAGTTTTCCTTCTGCCTCTTCCTGTGTCCATGCCGGAAGATTTTCCACCTTTTTCAAATACCGCATCCTCGATTTCGTCTACCTGAAAAAGCTCCAGCAGGCGGTTAATAGTATATACTTTGTCCTCCGGATCTACCAGTCCGGTGCTCAGACCATATTTTACTAACTCTAAAATGTTCTCCTGAATCATCTCGTACTCCTTTTTATAAAGCCTGTCGGCAAATGCGGTTCCAATCAGCTCCGCACACATTTACCCTATGTAATACGTTCTTAAATCAGACGGCTTGGGCCATCTCCGATGGAAACCACATAAAATTCCGGTGTCTTTCCGACTTTTTCCTCATATGCCTTTGTCAGCTTCTCCTTGAATTCGTCCACGGATGCATCCTTTACGATACTGACCGTGCATCCACCGAATCCGCCTCCGGTGATACGGGAACCGATCACACCAGGAATCTTCCATGCTTCATCCACAAGTACATCCACTTCTGGACAGGAGGTCTCATAATCGTCACGCAGGGAAACATGGGAAGCATTCATAAGTTTTCCGAATGTTTCAATATCGTTTTCCTTCAGAGCCCTGACTGCTGCGATTGTACGCTGATTCTCGTAAACCGCATGTTTGCCTCTCTTTCTGGCAACTTCATCCTTAATGGCTCCCTTGTACTGCTCAAACTGCTCATCCGTCAGATCTCCAAGCGTTTTGATATCCACAACGGTCTGCAGATCCTTCAGTGCCTGTGCACTCTCATTTCTGCGGTCATTGTATGCGGAAGTAACCAGGCTGTGTTTTACCATACTGTTGGTGACGACAATTTTTGCCCCGTCAAGTACGATTGGTGCATATTCAAAAGAAAGATCCGAAGTATCAAGGAAAATTGCATTGTCCTTTTTCCCCATGGCAGATGCAAACTGATCCATAATTCCACAGTTGCAGCCATTGTAGTTGTTCTCGGAATACTGTCCGATCAGAGCCAGATCCTGATTGGTCACATCAAAACCATACAGATCCTTTAACATATATCCGGTAACCACTTCTAAGGATGCGGAAGAAGAAAGTCCGGAACCGTTTGGAATATTTCCGAATAATGCAATATCCAGACCGGTTTCCAGTTTCATGCCGCGTCCTTCAAATGCCCACATAACACCCATCGGATAGTTGGTCCACAATCCATCCGGGTCCGGAGTAAATGCATCCAGAGAACTTTCGATTACTCCCAGTTCATCGAAGTTCATGGAATAAAAACGCAGTTTCCGATCAGTTCTCTTTCTCGCTGCCATGTAGGTTCCAATGGTAAGTGCACATGGAAATACATGTCCGCCGTTGTAATCGGTATGCTCACCGATCAGATTCACACGTCCCGGTGCAAAATATACTCTGATGTCCCCCTCATCGCCAAAGATTTCTTTAAACTTTGCTAATACATCATTCTGAATCATTGTTCTCTCCCTTTCTACATGTTTATCCGCTGCTTGGTGCAACGGTTCGTTTTCTTGATAATTCCATTATACATGAAGGGGAATTCTTTGCAATATGCTTTGCGCAACTTGCAACATTCCCATTCCTTCATGCAACAATTTTACATATCTTATTTTCTAAAATCACGAATCACTTCCAGTGCCGGAAGGACATTTCCATCGTAGTCAAACAATGCCTGATTTGCCCACTCATTGCCACATGGTCCCGGATCATTCATATACTTTAAGGATGCCGGCGTTGCCCAGCCGCTTCCGTGTACCGGAATCCATGCAGGCTCCCACCAAAAAAATCCCAGACCTTTGTTGTCACGCACATGTGCCACGCGGTTTAAGAAGTCCTTCGTAAAATCTACCTGTCCCTGTACCGTCATCGGATACTCGATCTTTGCCACAAGTTCCGGCTTTGTCGCATATCCCTTTCGCTCACTGTCCTTTAGTTTCTCATACTGCTTGTAATCTTCCATGGTATATCCCATAGAAACCTCTGCCACGATCAGTTCCTTCCCGTAACGGGCTGCCATATCGTTCATGTTGTCTTCAAGCATCTGCAGGGTGCCATGCCAGAACGGGTAATAGGAAAGTCCGATATAATCAAAATCTTCCCCACGCTCCATATAATGATCGAACCAGTCGCGGTACATCTCATTGTTTCCACCGTTGTCGAGATGAATCATCAGCGGGATCTCCGGCTTAACGGCACGGCATGCCCGGATACCGGAACTGATAAATCTTGCAATATTGTCATAATTCGGCTTTAATCCCTCCGGCCAGAGCAGTCCGTTGGTCACTTCGTTGCCCACCTGGATCATTGTCACATTGACACCGGCTTCCAGTACTTTGCGCAGAGAATCCTCGGTAAACTCATAAACTGCCTGTTCCAGCTGGTCCGCGTCAAAATCTTTCCACGCCTTTGGCTTAATCTGTTTTCCCGGATCTGCCCAGAAATCACTGTAATGAAAATTTAATAATACGCCGAATCCCGCATCGGATACTTTCTTTCCGATGGCAATTGTCTCTGCCAGATCATTGCATCCGGCACCGTACGGTTCACCGGTTTCGGAATACGGGTCATTCCACAGACGCAGACGGATTGTGTCCACATCATAATCTCTCATGATGTCTAAAATATCCCGCTCTTTTCCATGGTCATAATATTTTGCCCCACAGCGCTCTAACTCAAGCAATGTGGAAAGGTCCATTCCTTTAATAAATCTGCTCATCTTTTCTCCTTTTCTTCGAAAACGTTTACCATCCCTTTAATGCGTTAATATGAAAGTTCTGTAATTTCCGCTCATACCGCTGTGGATTGATCTTCCACTGGTATGGCGACGTATTAAAAATTTTTAAATTCCGGTTAAGGTGGAAGTTGATTAGGAAAATCCTGCCTTTCTGGCAACCTCATCCATCGAATCATTGCCATGCTTCATCTGTTCACACGCGTATTGTACACGCACCAGATTCACATAATCCATCGGCAGCATATGCACATATTCTTCAAACACTTTCCGGAAAGATGTCTCACTCATCCCACAGACCTGCGCAAGGGTGCACACTTTTACCTCTTCCTGATAATGGTCATTGACAAACGTGAGTGCATCTGCGATCTGCCGCATTGTTCCGCTTCCTGCCGCCTCAAGTCTCGTCTGTGTCTGTACTTCATTCAGACGAAACATCTCATACACCAGCGCATGCAGATAACTTGTGATCACCTGACGATAATACGGACTCTGCTTTTTTTCTTCCCGGATGATGGCATTGACGATCTCTGCAATCTCCGGACACTCGCTCCCATGCAGCAAATGTGCCGATCTGCGTACCAGTTCAATAGCCTCATTTTTTTGTGCAATCCGGTCACCATACAGTTCCTCTATGACATGATTGACATCCACATATAAAAATTCCCAGGAATTTCTGGTCATTCCATTACTGATCGTTGTATGCGGAATATTCGGAGGAATCAGGGTAACAGAATTCGTCCGGTAGGTATACGTGTGTTCATTTATAATAAGCTCCCCTTCCCCTTTTTCTGCAAATTCCAATCTCCATAAGGTTATGGAAATGCAGATAAAAATTGTCATGTCCGTATACCCGGTTCCACTCCTCTCCCAACAAAGCAAGTACCGGTTCTCCCTGTGGAATTTCATAAAGACGCAGTTCCACGGTTTCTTTTTGTTTTCGTCCCATAGGCATATTATACTCCCTGAAAGTTATACCCTGATATTAAAAACGTGCGGCAGCTGCCGCACGTTCTTTTTAGTCGAAATCAAACTTGTCGAATCTCTTATGCATTGCCCCATAACGGAATCGAACCATCTCATTTTTCGCTAAAACGTCTTCCTCCGTACCTCTGTACTGGCAGCGGATACAACTGTAAATCTTTGTATCTTTATTGTAAAACATATCGATGTCGAGGTCTCTCATAAAGCAGGACGGACATCTGTAATTTAATTTGCCTTTTCCAAGTTGAGCCATGTTGCAAATACCTCCTTGTCTGTAATAGTCTTCTTATATCCAAGTTTAAACATTGGTGAGAATGCATATCCTTCCTCAATGTATCCTTCTGCGTCTGTAGAAGAAGCAGTCAGGGAAACTTTGGTGTCGATTGGAGGCACTACAGCGCTGACTGCGGTTGCTCCTGCCAGGACTTCACTGCGGCACTTGTATGCATAGTGAATGGTCTTTTCATCTGCACCTTCGCATTTTAATACGACAGATGTCATATCTTCCGGATACTCTGTGGTTCCGTAGCATGCTACCATGTACTCATCAATGGCAACCTCTGCATCAGGATCACTCATCTCGAGAATATTTCTTTCGATCTTGATCTTAGAAGAACCTTCCTCAAAATATTCCTTTGTCTGTAATTTTACTGTCAGTCCGTTAAACTCGATGGTTACCGGATCCAGTGTCAGGATTCTGGTATTGCCTTCCTGTGAGAAATGTGCATGTGTCGGGCAGAGGCACAGATCTACTTCCTCACCCTTGTAGCAGAGCTTTGCACTTCTGACTGTTCCTTCTCCTGCGTAATGTGTAAAGTATCCGGCACGGTACTTCTCCTGAATCAGGAATGGATAAGAAGCATCCTGTACATGAGGTGTTCCGATACCAACCGGCCAGTTTAATTTTGCAACATATGGACGAAGGTCAACAATCGCACCACCCTGATCCATATTAACACAGGCTCTCATAAACGGATCGCAGTACCAGAACAGCTGCTTATCAGATCCGTATAAAATATCTCTCCAAAGGGCACATTCCGGCTCTGTATAACGTTTCTCGTCGGTAATGCCTTTCTTCTTTCTGTAGTGATCTGCGAACTCGGACATGGTCATATCTACCAGCTTGCCCTCTTTCTTCAAATCTCCGTAATACTTACATCCGTCACTGTATGACTTTAACAGCAGATCATATGGAGCCTCCCAGCGGCCCATCTTGTTCATCCAGCCTGGTCCGACGAACATCATGTTGTAAGCATATCCATTGTTGTATTTTTCCAGATCACGATACTGATCGATCAGGTTATACAGATACGGATACTCCCAGGTCTTTGTATCATAAATCATACCGCGAAGCACGTTCTGTGGATGTGTACCGAAGTTTGATCCGTTTCCGTCATAACATGCAATCAGGTCACGGGAAAGGTGTGGGATAGCTACGATTCCACTGTCCTCTGCCTGATTTGCTGCCGGCGCATGTGTATTCTGCTTGGATGGAATCCATGGTGCCCATGGGCCGCCATCGAAAAGTGTATACCAGGAGTTGTTACAGGTATGATATGCTTTCGGGCCTTCCTCCCAGCAGGTAGCTACCGCACACTTCACAGACGGGTAAGCTTCCTTCACATAATTGGATCAGTTCTGCAGTCCATATAGTAGGAACCGGTTTGACTCCGGGTAAAAGCCGAAACGATCATGGAATTTCTCGACACATCATTAACGATTGCCTTCTTGTCTTCCATGGAAAACATCCAGATACAGAATCTTTTGTCTTATATTTCTCACGGAACTCTTCGCAAGGCAGTCCCAAAAGGGAAAGTGCGATTTCGTCTCCATAGACTTCAATGAATCATGTTTTTGCGATCTCAACCGCTTCATCGTTAAACAAAGAAGCATATGTCATCTGAATGGTAACTTTCAGGCCATTCTCATGTGCCAGTCTCTGCTGTGTCTTGAAAATATCGAGAGACTCTGTAAGTAAAGCCTTATCTCCGATATCCTCTTCCTTTCCCTGTCCGGTCACGGTTGCAGAATACTCTGGAACCATCTCCGGGCGATGGATGATGTTTACAATAAATTTGTCCATCTCGTTCTCCCTCCGCTAGATGTATTTTATTTCTGGACTACGCTTTTGCGCAATCGGTTGTTCTATGGTTCTAGTATAACAAGAGAGTCCCACAGTGTCAATGTATAATTTTGATATATTTCGCTTTCTTTTTTGCACACTTTTCACAATTCCAAGCATATTCTTTTTTATTTGCGCAATCGGTTGTTTCCGTGTAATTTTTTAATATTTTTCGTATTTTTTTAGTATTATTTTTCATGCATATAGAACCCACATTTTGCGCAAATTTCATTTATTTTTCATCATCCAAACACAAAAACAGCCATTTGGATATTTCCAATGCTGTTTTTGTGTTTGGATTTTAGAGTTTATGATCCTACGAACAGATTCCGCATGTCCGTATCCTGTCCCTTTGAAATTAGTGATGGAATAAACGGATTCCAGTAAAGCTCATAACCATACCGTATTTATTACATGTCTCGATCACATTGTCATCACGTACCGATCCGCCCGGCTCTGCCACATACTTTACGCCGCTTTTGTGTGCGCGCTCAATATTGTCGCCAAATGGGAAGAATGCATCCGACCCCAATGCCACATCGGTATTTTTATCCAGCCATGCACGCTTCTCTTCTGCGGTAAATACCGCCGGTTTTACCTTAAAAATCTTCTCCCATGCACCATCTGCAAGGACATCCATATAATCCTCACCCATGTACAGATCAATGGCATTGTCACGGTCCGCACGCTTGATACCGTCAACAAACTGCAGTCCTAAAACCTGTGGAGACTGGCGCAGCCACCAGTTATCTGCCTTCGAACCAGCCAGACGGGTACAATGGATACGGGACTGCTGTCCTGCTCCGATACCGATTGCCTGTCCGCCCTTGACATAACATACAGAGTTAGACTGTGTATACTTTAAAGTAATCATGGAAATTGCCAGATCAATCTTTGCCTGCTCCGGCAGTTCTTTGTTTTCTGTCACGATGTTGTCAAAGAAATCATCTCCGATATGAAGTTCATTTCTTCCCTGCTCGAATGTGATACCAAATACATCCTTATGCTCGATCGGAGCCGGCTCGTATGCCGGATCAATCTCGATTACACAGTAATTGCCCTTCTTTTTCTGCTTTAAAATTTCCAAAGCTTCCTCCGTATATCCCGGAGCAATCACACCATCGGAAACCTCGCGCTTGATGACCTTTGCTGTTGCTGCATCACAGATGTCTGACAAGGAAATAAAATCTCCGAATGAAGACATACGGTCTGCACCCCTGGCACGGATATAAGCATTTGCAAGCGGTGTAAACTCAATATCCATATCATCGACCCAGTAAATTTTCTTTTCCACGTCAGACAGCGGAAGTCCTACCGCTGCACCAGCCGGGGAAACATGTTTGTAAAAGAAGTTGCTGCCGGAAAGTCCGGTTGCCTTCTTTAAATTCCTTTACCAGCTGCCATCCATTAAAAGCATCCAGAAAATTGATATATCCGGCTCTTCCACAGAGCACCTTAATCGGCAGATCTTTGCCATCTGCCATATAGATTCTGGCCGGTTTCTGATTT
>ENA-OQBV01001749-OQBV01001749.1-human-gut-metagenome-genome-assembly--contig:-NODE-1749-length-10231-cov-3.446754_pt1 | contig 10231 bp, 10 predicted proteins | sample MGYA00242750_ERZ504559 | MGnify/ENA primary metagenome ERZ504559 (study PRJEB26092, sample SAMD00036230) | human gut metagenome | host: Homo sapiens | study: EMG produced TPA metagenomics assembly of...
ATCAACCCGACGACGATTCTCATATACTCGACATCGTATGAACCCCTGCGTTTCCGTGACATAGAAAACCGCACCTCCAAATCATCGGACATGAATTACTCCAGTCCAACAATCGGGGTGCGGTTCAAAGCGGGGTCGGGTCGGCATACCGTCTCTCCGCAGGCGTGCCGCGACCGCATATCCACCACGTCAAGCGATCCTCGTTCTCGCGCGCGTTCGCTGGCCATGTCGACGAAATCGACCGACAGATGTCGTTCGGCGGCGATCTGTCGCACCGTCAATCCTGCCGCAACATCGCCGACGATACGTGTGACGATATCGCCCTGACCATTGTCCTGCGGGTCGGCCGTACGTGACGTGCGTCGCCAACCACGTGCAGGAATGCCGAACCGTCCTCTACCGTTCACCATATCAATCGCAATGATTGGAAGGCGATTACGGCGATGACGTAGGCCACGGCCAGACTCAGCAGAACGGAACGCGCCGCGATTTTCGTGCCGAATTGCCGTCGCATTTCCGCGACCGTCGCGAGGCAGGGCGTGTAGACGAGCGTGAACAGCAGGAAGGCGATGGCTGCGGCCCTGCCATGACCGTGTGACGATTGGTCGAACGAGGCGCGCAGCTTCTGTCCCAGCGTCCCCTCTCCGACCTGCTGGGAAGCCGTATCATCCGCTCCGTCCGCGTGATAGGACTGCGACATCGAACCGACCACGACCTCCTTGGCCACGAATCCCGTGATCAACGCGGCCGAGGCATGCCAGTCGTCAAAACCGGCTGGCGCGAACACAGGAGCGACCGCGTCGGCGAGCATACCATACGCGGATTCATGCACATCGTCGACGTGCGTGAATCCGCCTGTGCCGGCGACCACGGGAATGCCTTGCAACAGCCACAGCGCCGTGATCGTCGAAATGATGATCACGCTGGCTCCACGGATGAAGCCCCACAGCAGCATCAAGGTCACCATCCGCATGACCTATGGCTTCCACCGCGTCAGCAGCCTCATCGCGCTCGTCATGCTCCGCTGCGGCGGACTCGACATACACCTACCACGACCAAGAACCTAACCCACGAAAACAGCAGAAGCCCCTCAATTCTTCAATTCCACTACAAAGGTCACATCACGGCATACGCACGCCGACGCGCGTATGCGTGCACGACTCCAGCAACGAGCCGTACCCGCCGTTAGATGGCAGGCTTCAGTATCGTGACGCCATGCGTTAGCGTCACCATGCAACGATAGGAACACACTATTCAATAGTGCATCATGAAGGCGTGACGTTGCCCTTGCGCAAGTGCCGTAAGACTCCGCGGACAAAGCAATGAGGCTTCCCCCCGCGAGAAGGGAAGCCTCATGCTCCATTCATTCTATTCAGCGATGATGGCGCCTAATCACCGATCATCCTTTGGGGAACAGCGCGTCGAAGGCATGTTCCATCACGGACTTACGGCGGATCACACCGACGAGTCTGCCATCGCCATCCACCACCGGCAGTTTCTTGAACTGCTTCTTGGCGAGGATTCGGGCCACCTCTCCAACATGCTGGTCGGGCGTGGCGGCAACGACCTTACGCGTGGCGATGTCCATCACCTTCTTGCCGGAGAGCGCCTGCACCTTGGAGGCCACGGTTTCGTCGTCGAACACCACCATCGTCGAACCGGTGCCGGTGGAAACCGTACGGGATTCATAGGTGGCAATCGATTTCATGACATCGCCGTCGCTGACGAAGCCGACGAGCCTGCCATCGCCGTTCACCACGGGAAGGCTGGAGACGTTGAGGGCGGATGAACTCGCGCACCACATGCGTGATGTCATCGCTGTCCAGGCAGCTGTAGGGCTGATCGTCCATGATTCCGCCGATGGACTGTTCCTGGGCCTGCTTGAACAGGGAGGCGGCGGGGGCCACGTATGCGCCGGCGTAGTGATGCTCGGCGGGCTGGCCTTCAGTGGTTTCGGCCGCGACTTCGGCGGAGGCTTGCGCCTCGGAGGCCTTGGCGTTGCGTGCGGCCTTCTCCTTGGCACGGCTGGTGACGGTGAAGATGCAGATGATCAGGGCGACCAGGCGAGATGGCGGCGCACAGCAGGTAGGAGAACGCGATGCCGCTGGCCGTGGCGGACTTCACACCCTGGGACATGTGCGAGGCGGTCATGGATGTTTCTGCGGTGACCAGAAGCGAGGTCGCAATGGCTGCCGCGATCTGGCGGCCGGTGTTGGCGATGGCGTTGCCATGGGCGATCATGTCGTTCGGCAAAGCGTTGACGCCCCAAGTGTTGATCGGCATGTTGGCGATAGCCTGACCGGATGCCTGCAATGCGCAGAACACGGCGACAAACAGCACTGATGTCCTGGTGTTGATGGTGCCGAGAAGACCAAGAGAGATGGTCATGAGCGTAAGGCCGCCGATACCCACGCCGCGCGGGCCGAATTTGTCGAATGCGGCACCGGCGACCGGACTCAGGATGATGCCGACCGCCGCGGCGGGCAGCATGACCATGCCGGTGACGGTGGCGGATTGGCCGAGCACATTCTGGATGAAGATAGGCAACGTCACGTTGGTTGCGGCGACTGCGGCGTTGATCAGAGTGACCAGAATCGCGGAGTTGCGGAAGTTGCGGGTGGCAAGGGTGTCAACGCGCAACAATGGCTCATCGAGCTTGACTTGCTTGTATATGAATGCGACGAAGGCCACAAGACCAACGACGATTGAGGTAATGACGACCGGACTGGCCCATCCCATCGTGGAAGCGGACGAGAAGCCATAGAGCAGGCCACCGAACGCGATGGTCGAAAGGATCACGGACAGGATGTTGAGCTTTGGGTTCTTCAACTCGCCGACGTTCTTGAGCATCATCGTGCCTCCGACAAGGATGACCAGTGCCACGACTGCGATGCCAACGAACATTGGGCGCCATCCGAAACTGTCAATCACCAGACCACCGACAACCGGGCCGATAGCCGGGCCGGCGGCCATGACGATACCGGCCATGCCCATGGCGGTGCCGCGCTTATCCGGCGGATAGACGAGCATCGGCACTACGGCGACCAATGGCAACAGCACGCCGGAGCCGGCGGATTGCAGTATGCGTCCGACGAGCAACAGCATGAAATTCGGCGCGACGGCACACAGCAGTGTGCCGACCATGAAAGTGGCAAGAGCTCCGGCGAAGAGCTTTCGGGTGGAGAATTTATCAATCAGATAGCCTGAAATCGGCACCATGATGCCCGAGACCAGCATGTAGACGCTGGTCACCCACTGCACGGTGCCGGTGGTGATATTGAAATCACGCATCAGTGCCGGCAAGGCCGGTGACATGACGGTCTGGTTGAGCAGCGCGATGAACGAGCCGACGACGATCACGCCTACGATGATGAATCGGGTGTGCGGATCAATAGGCTTTGCGGAACTGGCGGCGGACCCGAATTCCGCGGTTTTCTGTGAGGTCACAGCATTTCCTTCTGTTGGTAACGGCATGTGTGGGCGATCCGGCCCCATACTTGTGTCAAGACGCGGGGACACTGATGAGTCCGGGATAAAGGAAAAGCCGCCATCCGTTCCGCATTCATATACGGCAAACGATTCGCGGCTTTGCGTAAGTTGATGGCTATGGTGAGCGATTCATGCGACGTCGACTGCGGATGGGCCATCGGTACATCCCGGCATAAGGCGTGTCCCCGCTACACCAGCATCGAGAATAGGGCCATTTGTGGATTGGCAAACAGAACATTGCCGACGAACGACCCACGGCAGGCGCGTGCGATGAACATCGCGTAGCGATACAGGTTCATGGCATCTCCTTGATGGGTTTTCGTACGGCAGGTATCGAGAAGCCTATCATCATTCAAATCGACGGTGAAACCCACGCATGCTCAACAATACACAAAATCTTCACAAGAGGATTGGGCTTACCGCATACGCTCCGCCTGAATAACGGTCCGGGGATGAATCAGAGGCGAGCTAAGGGTTGCGTCTCGTGTTTCCGTCATGATGTCTGGCAAAATAGTGAAGCTGAACATGCGAGGCATCGACCGGAATCGGAAAGGGACTAATCATGCGAGTTCTCGGCAATATCCTGTGGATCATTCTTGGTGGATTGGCCATCGCAATCGGATGGGCAGTGGTGGAACTGATTCTGTGCATCTCCATCATCGGCATTCCGCTCGGCATTCAAGCGTTCAAGATGGCCAAGCTTGCGCTCTGGCCGTTCGGCGCGGAAATCGTCAACCTGTAGATTCCAAATACTACAAAGCCGCCAAAGCAACCCTTGACGAGGCGATCACCGACGTCAACAATTGGATTGACCAGCAAGCCGCCAAGGCCGAATAATAAAACACACATTATGTTGCTGCAGCAGCCAATCCTTGCAGAACAATGTCATGACAAAGGCCTGAGAAGACGACTTCTCAGGCCTTATCCGTGCCGCTTCTCAGTCGCTTGTAGCGACAGCTCCCCTCAAAAGAGGGGAGCCAGAGAAACACTTACTTCGAGACGTTGAATTTAAATTCGACGATATCGCCGTCCTGCATCACGTAGTCACGGCCTTCCTGACGCAGCTTGCCTTCCTCCTTGATCTTGACCATGGCGCCTTCGGCAGCCACGAAATCGTCGTAGGAGACGATGTCGGCCTTGATGAAGCCTTTTTCGAAGTCCGTGTGAATCACACCGGCAGCCTGCGGGGCGGTATAGCCCTTGTGGATCTGCCATGCACGCACTTCCTTCTCACCTGCGGTAAGGAAGGTGGAAAGGCCGAGCGTATCGTAGCCGACTCGCGCCAACTGATCCAGGCCGGACTCCTCAAGACCGGCGTCGGCGAGCATTTCACGCGCGTCGGCCTCATCGAGCTCGGTCAGATCGGCTTCGAACTGCGCGTTGAGGAAGATGGCGGGGGCCGGAGCCACGGATGCGGCGAGCTTGGCCTGCATGTCTTTGTTCTGCAGTTCGGCATCGTCCACGTTGAACACGTAGATGAACGGCTTGGCGCTCATCAAGTGCAGATCGTAGACGGAATCCTTGTCGAAACGACCTTCGCGAGTCGCCTTATCAATGGTTTCGCCAGCTTCAAGAATGGTCTTCGCCTGCTTGACGGCTTCCATGTAAGCCGGTTCGATCTTCTTGCCGCGCAGATCCTTCTCCAGCTTCGGCAGCGCGTTCTCGATGGTCTGCAGATCGGCGAGGATCAGCTCGGTGTTGATGGTTTCAATGTCGTCGGACGGATCGACCTTGCCGTTGACGTGCACGATATCATCGTCTTCGAAGGCACGCACGACCTCGCAGATCGCGTCGGCTTCGCGAATATTGGCGAGGAACTTGTTGCCCAGACCTTCACCTTCCGAAGCGCCCTTGACAATGCCTGCGATGTCGACGAACGTGACGGTGGCCGGCACGATCTTCTCCGTATGCACGAGCTTGGCGAGCACCGGCAGACGGTCATCCGGCAACGGCACAATGCCGGTGTTCGGTTCGATGGTGGCGAACGGATAGTTTTCCGCCAGCACGTTGTTGCGGGTCAATGCGTTGAACATGGTGGACTTGCCGACGTTCGGCAGTCCGACGATTCCGATAGTAAGAGACATGGTTCCCTAGCTTAGTATTAGGCTTCGATGGCGTCGACTGCTTTGATAACGGCACCACGGAACGCGCTTTCCTCCAACGATGCGACACCCCTGATGGTGGTGCCTCCCGGAGAGCAGACAGCGTCTTTCATGGCACCCGGATGCGTTTCGTTGGCCAAATAGAGCGCGCCCACGCCTTCCACCATTTTGGCAGCCAGACGATACGCGGTAGCACGCTGCAATCCATATTTCACACCGGCATCGCCCAATGCTTCGATGTACATGTCGGTGAAGGCCGGCGCGCAGCCGGCGATGCACATGCCGATGCCCATGTGTGCGGTGTCCACGCGTTCAATCAGGCTGATTGACGAAAAACAGGCTTTCGAAGGTTTCCGTCTGTTCCTGCGTGAGCGTGTTGTCGATTTCCGTGACCAGCACGCCTTTGCCGACAGCCATCGGCGTGTTCGGAATGGTGCATTGGATGTGCGCCTGCTCGAAAGACGTTCCGAACAGGTCGCGGAATTTGTTCAGATCCCAGCCTGCCGCAATGGACACGACGATGGTGTTCTCTTGCGCCAGCTGATCAATGATCGGTGCGATCACGGTTTCGATCTGATACGGTTTGATGGCGATGACGACCATGTCAGCTGCTTCGGCGACTTGCGCGGCGGTACGCACCGCTTTTGCGCCGAGTTTGGCGGCGTTGCGTTCCAGCTTGTCGTAATGCGCGGCACAGGCCACGATGTCGCCGCCATTGACGACGCCAGCGTTGACTAGGCCTTCGGCGATCGCCTGTGCCATATTGCCGTATCCGATGAATCCGATGGTTGGATTGGCCATGTTTCTTTCCTTTGCTATCGATACTCGTCGTTGCCGAACAATCGTCAGAACAACTCCGCCAAATCTCCGCGGTTCAACGCCTCGGTAAACAGATGTCTGAACACGGTGGAACCATGCACGCCGTCATGTTCAAACTCGTTGGTAGTCCAATAATGTGAACGACCGACGCGAGACAGCGTGTCGAGCTGCAATCCAGAATCGACGTACATGTCGTCAAAATAGACGGCAGCCTGCAGCGGAACCTCATTACGGGCCAACTGGTCGGCATCGTAGATCGTGCCGAAATGCGTGTCTTCCATAAGCACGTCCATGGCAGGTTTGAACGGACGCAACGCACGTTCCTGCTCGAACATCCACGGGAACATGGCCTCGCCGGTGAAATTAAGCGGACGAATGCCACCCGCGAATTCCGGATGCTCGCAGCGCACGCGCTGGGCGGCCCAGCGAATCGGCGTTTTCAGCTCGCCGTTGGCGTAGATGAACTCCTGCAACGGCCAATACAGTGGGCGAGACGAGGTCGCATCCATCACGGAAGACAGGAATTCGTCAGACAGTTCCGTCGATGTCGAGGCCGAACCGTCTCCGTCAAGGAATGCCTGGTCAAGAATCCAATGCACGCGTTCGAAACTCGGCTTCATGCCGAAATCGGATCCCAAGCATTGGAAGCGTTCCACCGTGAGCGGATCGCCGTTCGGCAATGTGACCTCGCGCGATTGCAGTATGTCGGCAACCACTGCGGCACGTTCGATATCGATCGGGTAACGCTCGTAGAACTGCTTCGTCTTTGCCGCCATACGCGGGAACGTATGACGGTACACGTCGGTCGCATCGGCGGGAACGTGAGGAATGCCGCCCGTGGTGAAGCTGGCGATAACTCCTTGCGGGAACAGCGAAAGATACGTCAGGGTCAGGAATCCGCCATAGCTTTGACCAAGCGTGACCCAACGTGCGCCCCCGAATTCGGTGCGACGCAGATGCTCGAAGTCACGAACGATCGAATCGGCGAGGAAACGCTTCAAAAACGCGGCACCGGCCTTGCCGTCGCCGCCCATGTCCTCAATCACATGCGTGTCGACACGAGATGAACGCCCCGTACCACGTTGATCCGGCAACACCACGCGGAAATGCTTGATGGCCTCCTCGATCCAACCATCGGAACTTGGACCGAGCGGACGCGGACCGGAACCGCCGGGACCGCCCTGCAGGAACACGAGCAACGGCAGGTCGTCATGCACATGTTCAGGAGCGGTGACCACACGGTAGAACAGGCTGATCGATTCGCCATCGAACCCATGACCGGGCTCGTGGCCCGTCCAATCCAACGGCACCTTGATGGAACGATCCTCAATATGCAATCCGGGCACGTAGTATTCGCTCAGCAACGTCATGCATTCACCTTTCCTTTGGCGTCATCGGCATATTCAATGCGAGTAGTGGCTTCTTGATGGCTTCCATCCCACCCACACGCGGAGACAACCTTACCTCACAAAAGCGGCTTTATCTTACCGCCATTTCATTCCTGCGCATGATGGCGCCACAGCGTATCTGGCGCTAGGGTGGAGCATATGTCGAATTTCAAGCAGCGTCTCTTGTCGTGGATGCATGGTCATGTCTTCGCAGGCGATCTCATCCTCACGCTTGTTATAGGTGTTCTGCTGTTCGGCGTGACCGGCAGCATCACCTATAATCCGGGATTGCTGTTTGACCTTAATCCTTCCATACAGATGGCGTGGGAAGCGGCAATGCTGATCCCGCTGCTGATTCGTCGATGGCGGCCACAGACCGGAGCGTTGCTCTGCGTGGCATTGGCCTTGACGCATCTCATATTCGGCCCTTGCATATTGGGCGCCGATATTCTGGCATTGGTCATGCTGTATTCGGTGATCGTCTACGGCAATCCCAAAAACACGAAAGCCTTCATTATTTTGGCGTTGGCCATCGGTCTTCTGGCTTCGGCGTTGATGGCATGGACCATGACCAATGGGCCGCTGCTCACCGGTGGCAAAGTGCATACGTGGAGCAGTTGGAATGGCTCAAATCCAAATGGCGCAATGGTCACGGAAGTCACTCTCGGCTCCATCTACACAGGAACATCCATGTCGGAAGTCGCCGACATGGTGGCGCAATACATGCTGGTGCTGACGCCGATTTTCGAAGTATGTATCATTTCCACCGTCATTGTAGCGTTCTGGCAGCGTGCCCGTCTGGCAACCGTTCGCATGATGCGGGAACGCAATGAGGCAATCGCCGCGCGAGACCAGGACGAACGCGATATCGCCGCGTTGGCGGAACGAGCACGCATCGCACGTGACATGCACGATGTGGTGGCGCACACCCTATCAATCATCATCGTGCAGTCTGATGGCGGCCACTATGCAGGCACGCATGATCCCGCGGTGGCTAGAAACACCATGGAGACGATTCGACACGAATCGGAACGCGCACTGCATGACATGCAACGTCTTCTGGGAGTATTCGGGGGTTCACCGCACGCCGATTATAACGATATAGGCAATCTTGTGGAACAAGCGCAAAACGTCTCCCCCGACATTCGAATCCGACGGAATATCACCGGCACCGCCAGCCCAGAACAACTCGGTGAACAAGCCTCGATAGCTTCCTACCATGTAGTGCAGGAGGCGCTGACGAATATCCGCAAGTATGCGGGGCCGCACGTCGATGTGCATATTAAAGAGTCATGGAACAACGGTTTACTCACTTTGACCGTCACCGACAATGGTCGTGGCGCGACGGCCAATATCGACGGGCATACGCCAGGTTACGGCCTATTGGGCATGAAGGAACGCATCGAATCGGCCGGAGGCTCATTGCAGGCTGGCCCTCAACTCGGCGGAGGCTTCGAAGTCATGGCCACCCTGCCTTACGGCGGTAAAGAGCCAGCGACAGACGAAACCGGCGAACAGTATGCCTCGGAACAGTCCGAATCTTGCAACACAACTGCCATATCCAGCAAAGCGAAATTATCCGACGAAGCAATCGCATCTCACACAGCCGCCAACATATCGGCGCGAATCCCAGATCAACCATCGGAACAGACGCAGGAAACAAACCAACCAACCGGTCGCGATCATCGTTCGAATGCCCTGCAACATTTGCGCATTACCGCACCCAATCTGCATGATTTGCTCACATCGTTAAAACTGAAATCCGTAGAACTTGCAAATACATCCAATTCACGAGGACTGAATTGGGTGGAACGTGTTTCCGCGTGGACGCAGCGCCATTATGTGCTCATGGATTCCGTTGATGCCGTGATATTGGTCATGCTGCTGAATCGCATGTCGATTACGTTCTTTTTTGATAGTTCACCTCATGTGCAGCTCTCTCATGCGATCGCCGCATGCTGCTTGCTGGCGCTGGCTCTTCGACGCAGGTTCCCCGAGACTTGCGCGCTTATTGTGTTCGTATTGTCGGTTGTGCAATTGGTGTTTTTGGAATCGATTGAGGTTGGACATATCGTAGCGTCGCTGTGTGCGCTGTATTCAGCCATATTGTATGGGCGTGAACACGTATGGCGTTGGACCGGTCTTGCCGCTGTCACCTGTTCAGCTCTGATGGGCTTGAAAATCGCAGCTGCTCAACACGGATGCACTACCTTGTTCGACGCCATCGCCGCTTCCGGGGGCTTAACAAAACCGGTTTCAGCCACGTCAAGTAGTAGTGCAGCGTTCTTTACCGGCGTTATGTATATCTTGGAACAAAAAACGGGGAAAAACTCGGCATTATTCCATGCAGTAATGAAGTGTTTGAGCGACTGATCAAAGTCCCTTCGGGAAAAGGACGCTATATGTTGGTGGAGGAACTGATCCTTCATTTCC
>ENA-OQBV01001750-OQBV01001750.1-human-gut-metagenome-genome-assembly--contig:-NODE-1750-length-10229-cov-3.238864_pt1 | contig 10229 bp, 15 predicted proteins | sample MGYA00242750_ERZ504559 | MGnify/ENA primary metagenome ERZ504559 (study PRJEB26092, sample SAMD00036230) | human gut metagenome | host: Homo sapiens | study: EMG produced TPA metagenomics assembly of...
ATAATCATAATCTGTCGCAGATAGTGGATACCTCAGATGAGTGGATTCAAGAGCGAACAGGAATAATCAGGAGACATATTGTGGAGGCAGACACGACGGTTTCGATGGCGGCGCAAGCTGCAGAAAAAAGCGTTGGAATCGGCAAAGATGCTGCCGGAAGAAATCGATTTGTTGATTGTGTCTACGATTTCTTCGAATGTGATTCTGCCCTGCACGGCGTGTGAAGTGCAAAAGCAGATTCATGCAGTACATGCGACCTGTTTTGATCTGAATGCAGCCTGTACGGGATTTTTTGTTTGCATATAATACGGCGCAGGCCTATATCGCAAGCGGCATGTATAAAAATGTACTGGTGATCGGGGCGGAGAGTTTATCGAACCTTGTGGACTGGAAAGACAGAAGTACCTGTATCTTGTTTGGAGATGGAGCGGGGGCAGTGGTACTCAGGGCAGAAGAGGGAGAGTCATACCATATGGTGACACATTCCGATGGGAGCAAGGGAGAAGCGCTGACGTGCGACACAGGCTCGTTTATGAAAATGGATGGGCAGGAGGTCTTTAAATTTGCAGTAAGACAGGTTCCTGCTTGCATCGCAGAAGTGATGGAACACAATCACTTAATGGCAGAAGATATTGACTATTTTATATTACATCAGGCAAACCGGCGGATTGTGGAGGCGGTTGCCAAAAGGATGAAGGTAGAGCTGACAAAATTTCCGATGAATCTGCAGGAGTATGGAAATACATCTTCTGCCAGTATTCCGTTATTGTTAGACGAGATGAATCGGGAAGGCAGACTAAAGAAAGGGCAAAAGCTTGTCCTGGCAGGATTTGGAGCAGGACTCTCGTGGGGAGCAAGCTTGTTAGAGTGGTAATTTCCCTTTGGGATTACATAAAAACAGAATCAAAAATAAGTGAGATAAAAGGAGAAAAAAAGATGTTAGAGAAAGTAAAAGAAATTGTAGCAGATTCATTGGGAGCAGATGTGGAGACGCTTACAGAGGCGACTTCTTTCAAAGAAGATTTGGGAGCAGATTCGTTAGATTTGTTCGAGATGGTAATGGCGTTTGAGGAAGAGTTTGAAAAAGAGATTCCATCAGAAGATTTAGAACAATTAACAACCATTGGAGCGGTGGTAGCATATTTGGAAAAATAGAAAAGGAACAAGATGATGAAGACAGAAATCACAAAATTATTAGGAATTGAATATCCGATTATTCAAGGTGGTATGGCCTGGGTTGCAGAATATCATCTTGCCGCCGCCGTATCAGAAGCCGGAGGTCTGGGACTGATTGGAGCAGCAAGTGCGCTGCCAGAATGGGTGCGCGAGCAGATCAGAGAAGTGAAGAAACTCACAGACAAACCATTTGGTGTGAATATTATGCTTATGAGTCCGAATGCGGACGAGGTGGCAAAGATTATTGTCGAGGAAGGAGTCCCTGTTGTGACGACGGGGGGCCGGAAATCCTGAAAAATATATGCAGATATGGAAATCTGCGGGGGTGAAAGTGATTCCGGTTGTCGCATCGGTAGCAATGGCAAAGCGGATGGAGCGCTGTGGGGCAGACGCGATTGTGGCAGAAGGGACAGAAGCCGGAGGTCATATCGGAGAGAATACGACGATGGTTCTGGTGCCTCAGATTGTAGATGCGGTTTCGATTCCGGTCATCGCAGCCGGAGGAATCGCGGATGGAAGAGGAATTGCCGCAGCGTTTCTGCTGGGGGCAAGAGCAGTTCAGATGGGAACACATTTTGTAGTGACAAAAGAGTCTCAGGTGCATGAAAATTATAAAAAATGTATTTTAAAGGCAAAGGACATTGATTCGAGAGTGACAGGCAGAACAACCGGTCATCCGGTGCGTGCACTTCGCAACCAGATGACAAAAGAGTATCTTCGTCTGGAAAAAGAAGGAGCCTCTTTTGAAGAATTGGAGCTGCTTACGCTTGGAGGTCTGCGAAAGGCAGTGGTAGAAGGCGATGTTGTGCACGGGAGTGTGATGGCAGGTCAGATTGCAGGAATGGTCAAAGAAGAGATGACCTGCAAGGAACTGATCGAAAAACTGGTGAGGGAGACAGATTCATTGATGAAAGGAACCGGCTTTTATGAGTAAGACAGCATTTATTTTCCCGGGGCAGGGCGTACAGAAAGCTGGCATGGGAAAAGATTTTTATGAAAATAGTGAAGTGGCAAGATACATTTACGATATGGCAACGGAAGCATTGCAGCTTGATATGAGGAAACTTTGTTTTGAAGAAAATGCGAAGCTTGACAGGACAGAATATACACAGGCAGCGCTTGTAGCTACCTGTCTTGCGATGGCGAGGGTGTTGGAAAGCAAAGGAATCAGACCGGATGTGACCGCGGGATTAAGTCTTGGTGAGTACTGTGCCGTGGCGATGGCAGGAGGAATTAATGACCAAGATGCTATTATGGCGGTAAGGCAGAGAGGAATTTTGATGCAGGAGGCAGTACCTTTGGGAGTCGGGGCAATGGCAGCGATTCTTGGAATGTCAGGAGAGGCGGTAGAGGCTGTCTTAGAGGAGATACCAGATGTATTTGTTGCAAATTACAATTGTCCGGGACAGATTGTGATTACCGGAAAGGCGGAAGCGGTTCGGAAAGCAAATGAGGCGCTGTTGTCCAGTGGCGCTAAAAGAGCGATTTTACTGAATGTAAGCGGACCATTTCATTCGCCGTTTTTGAAAGAAGCAGGAGAAAAATTAGGAAAAGTTTTAGAGGGAATTTCGTTCAAAGAGCTGGAAAGACCATATGTTACAAATGTGACTGCGCAGTATGTCACAGATATTGAGGATACGAAACCTCTTTTGGAGAAGCAGGTATATTCTTCTGTGAGATGGCAGCAAAGTGTGGAACAAATGATTGCGGACGGTGTGGATATGTTTGTGGAAATTGGTCCGGGCAAGACGCTTGCAGGATTTATACGTAAAATCAATAAAGAAGTGAAGGTTTTCCATGTCAGTGAGTGGGAAGATGTGGAAAAGATAGGAGAAAATATATGTTACAGGGGAAAATAGCGGTCATCACAGGGGCATCAAGAGGAATCGGCAAAGCGATTGCGGAAAGATTTGCATCAGAAGGTGCGTTTGTGATCATTAACTATAACGGTTCAAAAGAACATGCACAAGAAGTGAAGCGTGAAATCTTGGAGCATGGAGGAAATGCAGAAATTATGCAGTGTAATGTGGCTGATTTTGCGGCATGCGAGACATTTATCAAACAGATTGTGGATAAATATGGAAGAATTGATGTCCTTGTGAATAATGCGGGAATCACAAAAGATGGTCTGCTGATGAGAATGTCAGAGGAGGCGTTTGATGATGTGATTGCGACGAATCTGAAGGGAGCGTTTCACTGTATCCGGTTCGCATCAAGATATATGATGAAACAGCGTCAGGGAAGAATTATCAATATGTCTTCGGTTGTAGGCGTTGCAGGGAATGTGGGACAGGCAAACTATGCAGCGTCCAAAGCCGGGCTGATCGGACTGACGAAGTCTGCTGCAAAAGAGCTTGCATCCAGAAATATTACGGTAAATGCGATTGCTCCGGGATTTATTCAGACTGAGATGACCGAGATTCTTTCAGATGCGGTGAAGGAAGAGACAAAGGCGAAAATTCCTCTTGGAACATTTGGAAGTCCAAAAGATGTGGCAAATGCGGCAGCATTTCTTGCGTCGGAGGAGGCCGGCTATATTACAGGGCAGGTGCTTCATGTAGACGGTGGAATGGTAATTTAAAAGGAGGAGCAGGAGCGCATGAAAAAGAGAGTTGTAATAACAGGAATGGGGGCGATCACCCCAGTCGGAAACAGTGTGACGGAATTTTGGGACAGTATCAGAGCGGGAAGAGTAGGAATCGGACCGATCACAAAATTTGATACTTCAGAGTATAAAGTAAAGATCGCTGCGGAAGTAAAGGATTTTCAGGCAAAGGATCATATGGATTTTAAAGCGGCAAAACGTATGGAACCGTTTTCTCAATACGCGGTAGCTGCGGCAAAAGAAGCGTTTGCGGATGCGGGAATTGACATGGAAAAAGAAGATCCGTTCCGTGTGGGAGTGATGGTTGGATCCGGAATCGGAAGTCTGCAGGTCGTGGAGCGAGAGTATACAAAGATTATGGAAAAGGGTCCTTCGAGAGTCAATCCATTAATGGTTCCGCTGATGATTTCTAACATGGCAGCAGGGAATGTTTCCATACAATTAGGAGCACGAGGAAAGTGTACGAATGTTGTAACCGCATGTGCATCAGGGACAAACTCCATCGGAGATGCGTTTCGTGCCATTCAATATGGCGATGCAGATGTGATGGTTGCAGGAGGAACTGAGAGTGCAATCTGCCCGACTGGAGTGGCAGGGTTCACCGGATTGACTGCGCTTACGACAGAGGAAAATCCGTTGCGGGCGTCAATTCCGTTTGACAAAGACCGAAGCGGATTTGTGATTGGGGAGGGTTCTGGAATCGTTGTACTGGAAGAGCTGGAGCATGCAAAGGCAAGAGGAGCAAATATTTATGCAGAACTTGTCGGCTATGGTGCAACAGGGGATGCTTACCATATTACATCTCCGGCAGAAGATGGAAGCGGTGCGGCAAAAGCGATGCTGCTTGCGATGGAAGAAGCGGGGATACAGCCAAAAGAAGTTGCCTACATCAATGCACATGGCACGAGCACACATCACAATGATCTGTTCGAGACGTATGCAATTAAAAGTGCATTTGGTGAGGCGGCAAAAGATGTCATCGTTAATTCTACAAAATCAATGATTGGACATTTGCTTGGAGCAGCAGGCGGGGTGGAATTGATCGTCTGTGTAAAAGCGATACAGGAAGGTTTTATTCATCAGACAATGGGAACAAAAGAACCGGAGGCAGATTGTGACTTGAATTATGCAGTCGGAGCGCCGATTGAGAAAGAGATTCGTTATGCGATGAGTAATTCTTTGGGATTTGGCGGACATAATGCGACGCTGCTTGTCAAGAAATATGAAGGATAGGTGTGAAAATATGGAATTTGAACAGCTTGTGAAATTGATTGATGTGGTGTCAAAGTCCGCATTGAATAGTTTTAAATATGAAGAAAAGGGCGTAAAGCTATCTTTGCAAAAAGAAAGTTTCGCAAAAGCGGTAACTGTTTATCAGGAGGAAGAACTTCCGATACCGGAAGCACCTGTAAGGGCAGAAAAACAAGAGGGGTATGTGGTAAAGTCTCCGTTAGTTGGAACTTTTTATACCGCCCCTTCAGAAGATGCGGATCCATTTGTACAGGTTGGTGATCAGGTGAAAAGCGGTCAGACACTTGCAATTGTGGAGGCGATGAAACTGATGAATGAGATTGAGAGTGAATACACAGGAGAAATCAAGGAAGTTTTGGTGGAAAATGGGCAGATGGTGGAATATGGACAACCATTGTTCCGCATTGGATAGAGTTGAGAAGAGGAGATCACGTATGAGGTATTTGAGTACAAAGCAGATTCAGGAAATCATTCCGCACAGACATCCGTTTCTTTTGGTGGATTACATTGAGGATTATGAGCCGGGTGTGTTTGCTTCAGGATATAAATGTGTCACATACAGAGAAGATTTTTTTGCCGGACATTTTCCGCAGGAACCGGTTATGCCGGGTGTGCTGACAGTGGAGGCGTTGGCGCAGGTTGGCGCAGTTGCAATTCTTGCAAAAGAAGAGAATCGTGGAAAAATTGCATATTTCGGAGGAATTCAGAAGTGCAAATTTAAAGGAAAGATTGTACCCGGAGATAAGGTGAAGCTGGAGACGAAGATTATTCGGCAAAAAGGACCGGTCGGAGTCGGTGAAGCGGTAGCAAGTGTAGATGGGAAAATAGTAGTCAGCGCAGAATTGACATTTATGATTGGATAGGTGAGAAAATGATAAAAAAGGTGTTAATTGCCAACAGAGGAGAAATTGCAGTGCGCATTATAAGGGCATGCCGCGAGATGGGAATTGAGACCGTTGCCGTTTATTCAGAGGCGGATGCGGAAGCGCTGCATGCACAGCTTGCAGATGAGGCGGTCTGTATCGGTCCGGCACCGTCAAAAGACAGTTATCTGAATATGGAACAGATCATCAGTGCGACGATTGTATCAGGCGCAGATGCGATTCATCCCGGATTTGGGTTTTTGTCGGAAAACAGCAAGTTTGTGGAGCTTTGTGAGCAATGTCATATTACTTTTATCGGACCGAATTCGGATGTCATCCGCAAAATGGGGCACAAGGCTGAGGCGAGAAACACGATGATCCAAGCAGGGGTGCCGGTCATTCCCGGAAGTAAGGAGCCGATATATGATGCGAAGACGGGAGCAAAGATTGCAGAGGAAATAGGTTATCCTGTCATCGTAAAAGCCGCACTTGGCGGAGGGGGAAAAGGAATGCGTGTCGCCCACAATGCAGATGAATTTGAGACAAGTTTTCAGACGGCACAAAAAGAAGCTGAGATGGCATTTGCAGATGGCACCATGTACATTGAACATTTTGTACAGCATCCCCGCCATATTGAATTTCAGATTCTGGCAGACAGCTATGGAAACGTGATTCATCTTGGGGAGCGAGACTGTTCCATTCAAAGAAATCATCAGAAATGATAGAGGAATCTCCGTCGGCAGCAATTTCAGATACACTTCGTGAGAAGATGGGGCAGGCAGCAATAAAGGCAGCAAAGGCAGCACATTATGTCAATGCGGGAACGATTTGAGTTTTTGCTGGAATCAAATGAGCAGTTTTATTTTATGGAGATGAATACGCGGATTCAGGTGGAGCATCCGGTCACAGAATGTGTGACAGGGATTGATCTGATCAAGGAGCAGATTCGTATCGCGGCAGGGAAAAAAACTCTCCTATCTGCCAGCAGGATGTAAGGATTGGGGGACATGCGATTGAGTGTAGGATCAATGCGGAGAATCCAAAAGAGCAGTTCCGTCCATCGCCGGGGCTGATCACAGATGTGTATTTTCCGGGCGGAAAAGGAGTTCGGATTGATACAGCTGTCTATAATGGCTATGAAGTGCCGGCGTATTATGATTCCATGCTCGCAAAACTGATTGTGTATGCAAAGACCAGAAAAGAGGCGATTTCCAAGATGAGAAGCGCGCTCGGAGAAGTGATTATCGAGGGGGTCGATACGAATGTGGACTATCAGTATGAAATTATGAATCATCCGGATTATCAGGCAGGAAATGTGGATATTGAATTCATTTCCGAAAAGATGTGTTGATAAAGGATAGAAAAAAGGCAGGTGATACAGTTGAGACTAAAAAACATGTTTAAAAAGAATACTTATATTTCGCTTACAGAAAACAGCTCCAAAAAGCCGGAAGTGCCGGAAGGACTGTTGAAAAAATGTAATGCCTGCAAATCGGCAATTTTTGCGCAGGACGTAAAAGATGCAGACTATATCTGTCCGAAATGTCACAATTATTTTCGGATTCATGCACGTCATAGAATTGAGATGGTTGCGGATGAAGGAAGTTTTGAAGAATGGAATACCGATCTGGTGACAAGGAATTCTCTGCATTATAAAGGCTATGAAGAGAAAATTAAAATGCTGCAGGAAAAGACAGGACTTGATGAAGCTGTCTTGACTGGAAGCGCTTTGGTTCATGGAATCAAAGCAGCAATCGGTGTGTGCGACAGCCGGTTTATTATGGCAAGTATGGGAGAAGTTGTGGGAGAAAAAATCACGCGTATGGTTGAGCGCGCGACAGAGGAAAAACTTCCAGTAATTCTATTTGCATGCTCAGGTGGAGCGAGAATGCAGGAAGGAATCGTGTCGCTGATGCAGATGGCAAAGACATCCGCTGCACTGAAACGTCACAGCGACGCTGGACTTCTTTATATTACGGTGCTGACAGATCCAACAACCGGTGGCGTGACGGCAAGTTTTGCTATGCTTGGAGATATTATACTGGCAGAGCCGGGAGCACTGATTGGATTTGCAGGTCCTCGTGTCATTGAGCAGACGATCGGTCAGAAACTTCCGAAAGGATTCCAAAGATCCGAGTTCTTAAAAGAACATGGATTTGTAGACCAGATTGTAGAACGCCAGAAGATGCGGCAGACGCTGGGAAAAATCCTGAAAATGCATCAGACTGGAAATGAAAAAGTCGAAAAAGCAACAAAAGAATTTCAAAATAGAAAAACCAGATCAAAAACTCTGGAAGCCTGGGATCGTGTACAGATTTCCAGAAGAAATGACCGCCCGGTTGCAGGTCACTATATAGAAGCTTTGTTCCAGGATTTTGTAGAACTGCATGGAGATCGGTATTTTGCCGATGATCCAGCAATTGTCGGAGGAATCGCAACCTTTCACGGAAGAGCAGTGACAGTCATTGCCCAGGCGAAGGGACAGAATACAAAAGAGAATATCGGACACAATTTTGGTATGCCGTCACCGGAAGGCTACCGGAAGGCATTGCGTCTTATGAAGCAGGCAGAAAAATTCCACCGCCCGGTCATTTGCTTCGTAGATACGCCGGGAGCATTTTGTGGAATTTCCGCAGAAGAGCGCGGCCAGGGAGAGGCGATTGCAAGAAATCTGTATGAGATGTCAACGCTTAGGACCCCGATACTTAGTATTGTTATCGGAGAAGGAGGAAGCGGCGGTGCACTTGCAATGGCGGTTTCAGACCAGGTATGGATGCTGGAGAATTCCATTTATTCCATTCTTTCACCAGAAGGCTTTGCAAGCATTTTATGGAAGGACAGTACGAAAGCTGCGCAGGCTGCAAAAGTTATGCGTCTGACAGCAGCAGATTTAAAAGAAATGGGGATTGTAGAGAAGGTGTTTGCAGAACCAGAACATTTTACAGTAGAAACGATGAGCAATATTGCAGATGAACTGGAGAAAAAATATCAGAAGGGTATCTGGAAGAATATGCAAACAAAGACATCCAAGAATTAGTGGATTCCCGATATGAACGCTTCCGTCGGATGATAAGCAGGATCTGAAATATATAAGTGCAAAAGTTGTCTGTAAAATGCAAGTGTCAGAGAATTCAGAAGGAATGCAGGAGCAGGTTGACTTCTTTGACAAAAAACGTCTATAATGAAAAGCAAGTAAAGGATGAAGGAGCAGTGCGAATGAGTGATGTATATGCAACAATTAACTATGTCCTGGTGAATCTGATCAATGAGATCTGGGAGGTAGAAGGTAAGGCAATTATTACGGATGAATTTAAAGATATTACCAACAATGATATGCACGTCATAGAGGCAATCGGACTTGGAGAGGGCAATAATATGTCTACCATTGCAAAGAAGCTGAATATTACAGTAGGATCACTTACAACTGCTGTGAATAGTCTGGTGAAAAAGGGTTATGTTGACCGGTTCCGCAGCAAAGAGGATCGACGGGTCGTATATGTGCGTCTTCTGGAAAAAGGGGAAAATGCATATCATCATCACGAAGATTATCATAAGCAGATGACACAGGCCATTGTGGACAAGTTAGATGAGAGCGAGATCCCGGTACTGTTAAAGACGCTGGACGCACTGACTGGATTCTTTACCGATTATACAAGAGAAAGCAAAGAAAAATCGTCAGACAGCATGGATAAAGAACAGACAAAAAATGACTGATGATGAGAGAACGTATAGAAGAGTGAGGCGTACAATATGATCCGAGGCGTGATATTTGACATGGATGGCACTTTGTTTGATACAGAGAGGCTGTATACGATTGCGTGGAAGCAAGTCGGAGAAGAAATGGGGTATTCCATTACGACAGAACTTCTGAATCAGTGCCGGGGAAAGACGGCAGCGATTATCAGGGGAATATTTGAAGATACATTTGGCAAAGAATTTCGTTATGAAGAAGCAAGACAGCGAAAAGATGAGATTTTTATGGAGATGCTTGCGCGGGACGGAGTTCCTAAAAAGAAGGGGGCTTATGGAGCTCCTTTCCTATTTGGAAGAAAAGAAGATTCCGGCAGCAGTTGCAACTTCTACAAGACAATCGCGTGGAGAAAAAGTTCTTCAAATGTCAGGAATAGCGGAATATTTTGCAGCATTTATCTATGGAGACACGCAAAAAGCAAGTAAACCCAAACCGGATATTTTCTGGAATGCAGCAAAAGCAATCGGACGTGATCCGAATTATCCATGTCAGCTGTGCAGAAAGCACATCCAAAATAGTCAACTTACCTTCAGTATAACTAAAAGTGTTCAAATCCAAATTCTCTTCTGCCAGTTTGCAGTTC
>ENA-OQBV01001752-OQBV01001752.1-human-gut-metagenome-genome-assembly--contig:-NODE-1752-length-10208-cov-3.585061_pt1 | contig 10208 bp, 13 predicted proteins | sample MGYA00242750_ERZ504559 | MGnify/ENA primary metagenome ERZ504559 (study PRJEB26092, sample SAMD00036230) | human gut metagenome | host: Homo sapiens | study: EMG produced TPA metagenomics assembly of...
CCGACGTGCTACACTCCCTGCCGCCTTTCGTTGGACAGATAAGTCGGTGATGATAGGTCGTTTTCAAAGAACACTTGCCTAATCCTTGCCAAAGGGACGATTAAGATATAGCCTTGACTGGCGCACCATAGATATATACACTGAAACCTTTGGAAATCATCTGTTTGATGTAGTTGTTCACCACTGCGTAGGATTTACCGGAACCCGGTGTTCCCAATACGATGGTCGCGCGGAAAGGATTGACCACGTTGATCCAGCCGTCGTTGAGCTTGCCGCCATACTGGAATCTGGTGGGCAGATTGACAGAATATTCATTCTCCATCAGCCTTGTCTCCTGCATGAAGGATTCGTTTTCCATATTGAACACATCCTCCATCAGGTTATGCCTGTAAAGCCTGCTGATCCACAGTCCCGCCATGAGCAGGCATAGATAACCGGCTGCAAGTGTCACCACATACAGGGCAGTAATCGCTTCGTGTGGAAAAGGCAGGTCAAGCAGCCACCAGTTCATGAAAAACAGAACCGCCCCGGCAGTGAGTACCGCCCATATACGCTGCCATGTAATCTTCTCACCCTTGACTCCGATAGTACCCATACAGGATATGGCCAGCAGAAGCACTGCCATCAGTTTTGTCCAAAGGATACAGCCGAATATACCGGTTGTCCTGTCAAAGTTCATCAGTATCCGGTCTATGACATCCAGATTCAGATGCCAGGCACTCATACTGGGATAGCAGTATACATAAACGTGGACTACCAGAATAAAAATACTGACAGCCCTGCCGAATTCCATAATCTTGGCAAGGGCTCTCAAATCGTCTTCCTGTTGCATAATGATGTAGATGATTGTGGGGGAATCCGTTGTTCCCCCTGTTGTTGACTCATTTTGATTGATCAGATACCGCGTGATTTGCGCTTCTGCGGTTTCTTTTTCCGTTTCATGCGGCGACGGAACGCTTCTTCCTCGTAATCGACTGCCGGATTTGCCTCAAAGGAGAAGATGCCTGCCGCCTGTTCAAGCGCACTGTTTTCTTCCATACGGTGGCCGTACCGTTTCCAAAGTTCCTCCGGACCGGACTGTTGTCTGTCCTGCCAGGGTATTCCTTCCCACCAGTTGACAAGGCCGTTGAATACGTTGGCGGAAAACTCCTTTCCCATACGTGAACCGTTGAACGCCTCGCGCCGTTCATGGTCTATGAATGTGACACCGTAGATACGTCCGGTATCGTTCCTTCGGAATACCACATCAATGTGCTCCTGTTTCAGCAGTTCCCTGAATTCCTGTTCCGATTTTGCGTTACGCATGGCCCATACGACCTTGCCGGATATGGCAGGAGCCCATCTGCCTTCCTTGAAGTCCTGTGTATGCCGTAACATACGTTCGGACAGTCCCGTATTTCCGAAACGCTTGCCGAACCTTGCACTTTTTATCGGAGGGCTGACTACTTTTCCAATATCATCTGTAGCCGAATAGATGATACCCGTATAGGGTGTTCCCATGTAATCGCCTAGTAGTTGTCGGGCTTCAATGTTCAGTGTGGAAAGCAGTGCGGAATACTCTCCGAAAGTCTGGAAACGGTAGCTTTCCAGTACGGCCTTCAGTGTGTTTCCTATCTGATGGCGTATATCCCCCTGTGAGGCATCCACCTTTTTCAGTTCCGCTTTCGGATTCCGTCTTTCCGCATCCGCACTGTTACGCAGTCCGAATTCCTGTTCCAGTTCCCGGCAGGCTGTCATTGAACGGCGGTGTTCATAGGAGTCATTGATTTTCCTTCCTTCATCGTCAATGCATACACTCACGATATGTATGTGCGTGTTGCAGGTATCTCCATGTCTGTACACGATGAACGGCTGGTCACCATAACCCATTTTCTGCATGTATTTCTCTGCCAGTTCCGCCAGCCTGTCATTGTCCAGCCTGTCTTCCGGTGCCGGGCTGAGGGCGATATGCAGGACCGGCTTATCCGTCCTCCTGTTTGCCGTCAGATGGTTTTCAAATGAAAGGAGAGCTAGACGCATGTCCTCGCTCGGCAGTCCCGGGCGGTCGGAAATCATCCGGTGTCCGGAAAGGATTTCCGCCGTCCCCTGAAATACCTTTTCATGATTATAGGCCAGTGCCCCGTAAAGACTTTCTCCGTGACTTATCTTTGCAACCATTTCTTTTCATATTCTTTAGTTAAGGCCATAATCTGTTTGTTGAGCAGTATCAGTTCCAGGGTAGCCTTTTCAAGTTTGTAAAGCAAGGACATCGCCCTTTTTTCCCCGAAGTTTTTCTGTACGGCCCTTACGACCTGATTGTAATTGTTGCCTATTGCCTGGAATTGTCTGTAAAATTCCCCGAGCCGGATGTAATAGTCCATGGAAACCTTGTCCACCTTGATTACCTTCAGCTGTTCTGAAAAGATTGATTTCTTGATAAAGATTGTCCTGTCCCTTGCTCCGGATTCCAGAAACAGTCTTTCAAATCTGCTTTTCTCCTGTGCGTTCAGACGGAAATTGTACTTGTAGTCCGCCGGATCAGTCTTCGGTTTTCTGCCTGTCCTTCTTGCCTGTTTTTTCTCCATGCTTTTCTGCTTTTGGGTTATTTTTCTTTCTCCGTCAGATTTTCCGACTTTGGAGGAAAATCTCCCGACCGTTAGGGAGGGCAAGTTGGTTTTTGTATGGCAGAATACTTTCTGTCGTACAAAAACACAACTTGCTCTGTTCGTTTGAACAGAGAATCCACCTCCGGCGGATTGCTGCGCGACGTGAGCGGAGTGCTGCTGTCCGTCGGAAGATGTTCCAAGCCATTTTTTAGTTCTGACTTTGCAAAATTATGACCGTGTAAACAGTTGTGAAATAGTGGATTGTATGACATATAAAGACGTCTGATGACATCTGATGTCATGGTGCAGGCTACATATTACCTGTATGCTTGAAAGACCTTATTTTTGACGCGATTTAAGCGTGCAATATTGCAATAACATAATAACATAATAACATAACAACATAGTATTGCAATAACATAATAACATAATAACATAACAACATAGTATTGTAATAACATAAGGACATAATAACATGGCAACATAGTATTGCAATAACATAATGACATAATAACATGGCAACATAGTATTGCAATAACATAATGACATAATAACATGGCAACATAGTATTGCAATAACATAAGGATATAATAACATAACAACATAGTATTGCAATAACATAATGACATAATAACATGGCAACAATAGTATCACAATAGCGTAATGCCATTATAAGATTAGTGAAAGAAAAAGTGAATATTAACCCCAAAAACAAAAGGTATGAACAAACGTCCGATTCTTGTCGCCTTCAGCAATCAGAAAGGCGGTGTGGGCAAGTCCACGGTAACAGCGGTTCTTGCCAGTTATTTTAATTATGTAAAAGGTCTGAAAGTTGCTGTCGTTGACTGTGACTATCCACAGTTCAGTCTGGAAAAACTAAGGGGAAGGGATTTGAAGAACCTTGAGAAAAGCGAGTATCACCAGCGACTTTTCTGCCGTCAGTTTGAAGACGGTTCCCGTAAGGCCTATCCAATCGTCACTTCCACGCCGGAGGCAGCCGCAGAGATTCCCGGCAAACTGGAAGGCGACTATGACCTGATATTCTTCGATCTTCCCGGAACGGTGAACTCCCGTGGTGTATTCGAGTCCGTCATGAACATGGATTTTATCTTTACTCCCATTGTAAAGGACCGTATGGTCATGCAGAGCAGCCTTTCCTTTGTATCGACCGTTCAGGATTTTATCGGACAGCATCCGGAAGCTCCCCTGAAGGACATACGTTTATTCTGGAACCGTATGGACAGCCGTACTTCCAAAGAACTGTATGTAATGTATAATGCAATAGTGCTCCGTATGGGTTTGAAGGTCTTTGAAACCGTACTTCCTGATCTTGAACGCTTCAACAAGGAAATGACACCTTCTTCCAGACAGCATTTCCGCTGCACCCTTCTTCCTCCTTCCGAATCACTACTGAAAGACAGCCGTCTTGAGGCTTTTGCCCAGGAGATGGAACGTATCATATTTCCGGGATAAGAACTATGGCAAAGAAAAGAGAGATATTCAAGGTGGATGAGGATGCCTTGAAGGACATGATGGCCAGTGAATCCATTTCCTGTGGTAAATCTGGAGCAGATGTCGGCGAGAATGTTCTTCCTGTCACAGAAAAGGAAAAAAATGTGCCGGAAGTAAAGACACAGGGACAGGAAAAGTCCCGCAAGACGATTCGCGCTGACTCCGGACTGGAAGAGAAGGTGGAAATGTATAAGGAACTGTTTCTGGACAGAAAGAAGTCCGTACACAGAAAGCAGACCTATATCAGCTATGACATGTATTGCAGGTTGGCCCGTATCCTTCCCCTTCTGAGTGATGACATGAGTGTGCCCGCTTTTTTGGATAATGTGCTGGCACACCATCTTGAGACTTACAGTGAAGAGCTTGGCGAGCTGTTTCGCCGAAAAACCCAAAAAACATTCTGAAAATGATGTGGATTGTATTGACTGTTGCCGTATTGGTTTGCGGTCTGCTGTTATGTTGCGTTTATTTACTATCCAATAAGATTTGTTCACTGAAAAGACAGGTCAGAGAATTGAATGAGAAAATAGGAATAGCGAACTGTTTTCCCGAATATAGCCGTGTCTATCTGAACGATGCTCCAGTCGGGAAAGGACGCCAGATTCGTATCCGTTGCGGTTTGTACAACAAGGCAAGCCGCCTTATTCCGTTTATGGCTCCCGGCATGAGTGTTTCAGTCTATGTGAGCAATATCGTGGAGGAACACTTGAAACGTCACGGAGAATTGCTGAAGAATGAACTTGAATGTTTTCTCTATAAGGATTCTTTATGGAAGAACTGATATACTTCTGTGTACGGATTGTCTGTATAGGCTATTTGCTGTACAGCGTGTATGGCTGGAGAAGGCGTATCGAAACTGTTTGTACCCTGCTTTATGGGAAACCTTGCGTGAAGAAGGAAAAGAAAGAAACTGTCGTAACGGAATCTGCGGTTTCAGATACAGAAGTGATGGGAAGTACCCGTTATGTCTATCTGGACGAGAATGCCGGAAAGACTGCCGCTCCCTTCATGAGCCAGCCACTTGAAAGGAATTTTATCGGTGAGGAGGAGGATGTGCAGCAGGAAGATGTGGAATGCAACCTTCAGCTGGAAAAGATGAAACTCCTGCAGGAAGTCCAGGAAGACCTTGATGCGGAGTCTCCCGAAGTGGAATCCGTATCACCTGTTCTGTCCAGCAGGGACATGGAAGTACTCGGCGAATATCTGACACATCAGGATGAAGCCGACCATGAGAAGGCCATGCAGGCAGCTCGTGTCCTGTTCTCCATCAGGCAGACCAGCCTGATTGACGTGTTCCTTTCCAATATGGAGAATTCCGCGATTGTAGAGGAACTGATAGACAGGTATCTTGATGAGGACGGCAATCCCAGACCGCTTAAAGTAAAGGATGGGAATGAACCGTCTGACGAGTGGCGGAAATATATCTGACACCGATATATTCAGGCATCCCGGAAATCTTTTCGGGATGCTTTTTTTATGTCTGTAAGGTTTCCTGAATGACATCTGATGACATCTGGTGACACCTGATGACGGTGTTGTATCACAGCGGTTTAAGCCTTATATATTTGCAGTCGAATTCAACATTTATGTCAAACCCCAAAATGATTCGACAATGAAGAGAAGAATCCTATTTTCAGTATTGTGTGTGCTGGCAGCGGCAGGTGCCTTCGCACAGGGACAGGGTCTTGCCGGCATCAATGAGGCTACCAGCCTTATGACTTCGTATTTCGATCCGGCCACCAAATTGTGTTATGCCATCGGAGCCGTGCTCGGTCTGGTCGGCGGTATAAAGACGTATGGCAAGTTCAGCAGCGGTGACCCGGATACGTCCAAGACTGCGGCGAGCTGGTTCTTCGCCTGCATCTTCCTGATTGTGGCCGCTACCATTCTCCGTTCCTTCTTCCTGTAAGCCATGGATTACCGTATCAACAAAGGAGCAGGCCGTCCGATTGAGTTCAAGGGCTTGAAATCACAGTACCTGTTCTTTTTTGCCGGAGGCCTTGTATCGGTCTTTCTTGCGGTGGTTGTCCTGTATATGGCCGGTGTCAGCCAGCTGGTATGCCTGTCTTTCGGGGCGGTATCCGGTACCCTGGCCGTATGGCTGACCTTCCGCATGAATGCCCGCTACGGTGAGCACGGGCTGATGAAGATGCTGGCCGAAAAACGCCATCCGCGCTATTTGTCAGCCCGTCGCAGAATATTCAGAGCATTAACCAAAAAGAAGAGAAAGAAATGAGAAGTGTATTGAAGGCCTGTGATCTGGAAGACAGATTCCCGATTCTGGCCGTGGAAAACAACTGCATCGTAAGCAAGGATGCGGACATTACGGTAGCCTTCGAGGTCGAGCTGCCTGAACTGTACACGGTGACGGCGACGGAATACGAAGCCATTCACGGTACCTGGGTAAAGGCCATGAAGGTGCTTCCCAATTATTCTGTCGTGTACAAGCAGGACTGGTTCGTCAAGGAAAAACTACCGGGAGCGAAGGGAGACGGGGACGGAAAGTTTCCTGTCCCGCAGCTATGAGCGTCATTTCAACGAACGCCCGTATCTCAGACACCGCTGCTTCCTGTATCTGACAAAGACTACACGCGAACGTGCCCGTCGCCGCAGTGATTTCAGTACCCTGTGCCGCGGCTATATCCTTCCCAAGGAAATCACGGACTGGGATTCGGTCGTGAAATTTCTGGAGGCGGTGGAGCAGTTCGAGCGTATCATGAACGATTCGGGGCATGTCAGGATGAAGCGTCTCAGAACTGAAGAGGTGGTCGGAACGGAAGAATGTCCCGGGCTGATTGAAAGATACCTGACTCTCGGTATGGAGGACACGCACCCCGTATTACAGGACATCTGCCTTGATCCGGAACGTATGCGCATCGGTGACAAACGTCTTTGCCTGCATGTGCTTTCCGATACGGAAGAGCTTCCCGGCAGTGTGGGCACGGACATGCGTTATGAGCGCTTGTCCACTGACCGTAGCGACTGCCGTCTTTCGTTTGCGGCTCCGGTAGGACTTCTGCTTTCATGCAACCATGTCTATTCGCAGTACGTGTTCATCGATGATGCGCAGGAAATCCTGCAACGCATGGAAAAGACTTCACGCAACATGCTGTCCCTGTCGAAATACAGCCGCAGCAATGCCGTGAACTATGAATGGGCAGAAATGTATCTTGACGAGGCGCATACGAAAGGGCTTGTTCCGGTTCGGTGCCACTGTAACGTACTGGCCTGGGCGGAAGACGAGGAAGAGTTAAGGCGTATCAAGAACGATACCGGCAGCCAGCTTGCCCTGATGGGATGCGTACCCCATTACAACACGATAGATACCCCGGTGCTGTACTGGTCTGGTATTCCAGGCAATGCGGGCGATTTTCCGGCTGAGGAAAGTTTCTATACCTTTCTGGAACAGGCTGTCTGCCTGTTTGCTTCGGAAACGAATTACCGCAGTTCGCCCAGCCCGTTCGGTATCCGTATGACGGACAGGCAGAGCGGCGTACCGCTTCATCTGGACATCAGTGACCTGCCCATGCGCAAGGGAATCATCACCAACCGCAACAAGTTCATACTCGGTCCCTCCGGCAGCGGTAAATCCTTCTTTACGAACCACCTTGTCCGCCAGTATTATGAACAGGGTACCCATATCCTGCTGGTGGATACCGGAAACAGCTATCAGGGACTTTGCAGCCTGATTCATGACCGGACACATGGCGAGGACGGTATCTATATCACCTATGAGGAGGACAATCCCATCGCCTTCAATCCGTTCTATACGGATTCCGGGGAATTTGACGTTGAAAAGCGTGAAAGCATCAAGACACTGATACTCACACTCTGGAAACGTGAGGATGAAGCCCCAAGGCGTTCGGAAGAAGTGGCCCTTTCGGGAGCGGTGAACGCATACATCCGCAGGATGACGGAAAACAGGGATGTCAGACCCGATTTCAACGGATTCTACGAGTTTGTGCGTGATGACTACCGCCGGATGATTGAGGAGAAGAAAGTCCGTGAGAAGGATTTTGACATTGACGGTTTCCTGAACGTGCTGGAACCGTTCTACCGTGGCGGTGATTATGATTTCCTGCTTAATTCGGACAAGGAACTGGATCTTACCAACAAGCGCTTTATCGTATTTGAACTGGACAATATCAGCGGAAACAAGGTGCTTCTGCCCGTGGTCACGCTGATAATCATGGAAACCTTCATCGCCAAGATGCGCCGTTTGAAAGGCATCCGCAAAATGATACTCATTGAGGAATGCTGGAAAGCCCTGATGTCCGCCAATATGAGTGAGTACATAAAGTATTTATTTAAGACCGTCAGAAAATATTTCGGTGAGGCCGTGGTGGTCACCCAGGAAGTGGATGACATCATCAGTTCCCCTGTCGTAAAGGAAGCTATCATCAACAACAGTGACTGCAAGATTCTTCTTGACCAGCGGAAATACATGAACAAGTTCGACCATATCCAACGGCTTCTCGGACTGACCGACAAGGAACGCGGACAGATTCTGTCCATTAACCAGGCCAACCATTCCGGACGTTTCTACCGTGAGGTCTGGATCGGTCTTGGCGGTACTCACTCGGCCGTGTATGCCACGGAAGTCAGCGATGAGGAATATGCCGTATATACCACGGAAGAGTCGGAAAAGCTGGAATTGCAGAAACTGGCCAAGGAACTGGGCGGAAATCTGGAACTGGCCGTGAAACGCATTGCGGAAATGAGAAGGGAAAGGAAAATGTCAAACGGTAAAGCATGACGGTATGAATGAAAGTTTTGAATCTGAATGAAAGAAAGCGTAATGAGATAATTGAATGTCTACTACTGGTCCCTGATGAACGGATGGGACATACCGAAGGATATCCGTGAATATTACGGATTTTCAGAAGACTATGAGCTGTATCACCGGCTTGAAAGTATGGGAACCGGAAGATTACAGGGAAAGAAGGCTCAGAGGCGAGATACCTGATGCCGTGGAGGTCGATGTAAGACTGACACATGCTGTGGAGAAGGTCTTCGAGCGGCTTTGTTCCCCTCCTCCCGTACAGTATCTCGACAAGCTGTACGGGGAACTGGAAAAGCTGGGAGGTTTCATAGCCAACCCGAAGAATATTGACAGCCCTTTTATTAAATCCGGTTTTCTCATGAAATACGGCATTGACCGGAATTCTCCGGATGAAATCAGGCGGCAACAGGCAGAAAAGGCATATAAAGAACTTTATGCCAGGTTTGAAACCATGGTTGGCCTGAAGTCCCCAAACAAAAAGGACGATACCATTATCCGCAAGGAATGTCGGCAGCCAGCCTGTAAGGACAGACCGACCGGAAAAGTCCGCATCCCGGTCAGTCCGAAGCCAAAGAGACGCAAGATGGGACTTTGAGAGATTCAGTAAAACAAGAACAACATCATTAAAAAGACAATACATGAAAAACAGACAGTTGTACAGACTGGCCGCCTGCCTGATCGGGGCGGCATCATTGCTGCTACAGAGCTGTAGTGAAAGCAGGTTCAAGGACTGTGACCGCCTGTGCGGTTCATGGAGCAGTGTGGAAGGCAAGCCCGATGTCCTTATATATAAGGAAGGGGACGCCTACAAGGTGACGGTCTTCGCCCGCAGCGGAAAGACACGGAAGCTGAAGCCGGAAACCTATCTGCTGGTGGAAGAAAACGGTAACCTGTTCATCAATACCGGCTACCGCATAGACATCGCCTACAATGAGGCGGCTGACGTATTGACCTTTTCTCCGAACGGTGACTATGTAAGGAAGGAGGTACGTCCATGAGAAAAAGACTGCTGCTGCTTTGTGCAGGAACCTTTTTTCTTGCCGGACAGATACGGGCACAGTGGGTGGTGACCGATCCGGGAAACCTTGCCCAGAGTATCATCAACATGTCGGACAATATCGTGCATACCTCTTCAACTGCGACAAGTACCGCCCAGAATTTTGCGGAGACGGTGAAGATATACCAGCAGTACAAGAAATACTATGATGGTGCGCCCGTATAGGCGATATAATAAATGTAGCATTGGCAAGCTATTAGGTAAGTGTTCCAATATTTACCTATCATCACCAGCTTATCTGCCCACGAAAGGACGGCAGGGAGTATAGCAC
>ENA-OQBV01001753-OQBV01001753.1-human-gut-metagenome-genome-assembly--contig:-NODE-1753-length-10197-cov-3.095531_pt1 | contig 10197 bp, 13 predicted proteins | sample MGYA00242750_ERZ504559 | MGnify/ENA primary metagenome ERZ504559 (study PRJEB26092, sample SAMD00036230) | human gut metagenome | host: Homo sapiens | study: EMG produced TPA metagenomics assembly of...
ATCATTCTTGCCACCACTAACTCCGCTCACAATACGTTGTGCTAGGTATTGGAGATGTGTCATAAAACGGTTATACGAGAAACTATCCTCCTCCAAATCATAACCAAAATGAAGACGGATCAATATCACTAATCCCAACCACAATTTTGAGTCATCTGTCGGTCTTTTTTCATGGAGACCCGCATCTTTTTGTGCATTGACAAAATGTAAGGCGACAGAGGCAGCCTCATCATCTGCCAACTGTACTTCTAAATCCTTGGCAATCAAACGAAGGGCTTGTTTCCCAATTTCATACTCCCGAGGATAAAATTTTTCGAACCTCCCAAGCCAAGGGATTCTACAAAGAAACACCTTCTCTACTTCTTTCAATAGCGTAATGTAGGTGGTCTGCAAGAGCGATGAAAAAAGAGGGTTCAAACTTGGTTTGCAAGACAGCCTCAGCAAAAGTAAGAATATTCAAAAAGACTTGCATTTCACCATCAGGTAAATTGACATAAACACGAGACCATTTCCTCCACTGCCTCTGTATTTTCCAAAACAAAAGTCTTTTCAATCTTTTCCTTATCTACAAGGTTTCCGACCTTCTTTTGAAAGCCTAGTCCCTTACCCATGACAATGTATTCCACATTATTATCCAAAGCTTGGATAACATTGTTGTTTAAAACCTTTTCAATCTTCATCATGATTCCTCGTTATAAAAGCGCTTACTTTATTTTACCAAATTTTTAATGAGAAACCTATTTACTACAAACAAAAAGTGCTGGACTGACCAACACTTCTTACTTATAGTTCTGTTCGATTTTCGATAGCTCTTAGCAAGGTCACTTCATCAGCATACTCAATGTCAGAACCGACTGCCAAACCACGCGCTAAACGAGTCACCTTGATTCCTGCAGGTTTAAGGACACGTGAAATATACATAGATGTTGCCTCACCATCTGCTGTTGCATTAGTGGCGATGATAACCTCGTCAACCTCGCTGTCCATAAGACGGGTAATCAAACTTTTCAGGTTAATATCATCTGGCCCAACACCATTCATAGGGGAAATAAGCCCTTGAAGCACATGGTAGAGACCACGGTATTCCTGAATCTTTTCCATAGCTGAAACATCTTTGGAGTCTTCAACAACCAAAATCTTAGTACGGTCTCTAGTTTCATCGGTACAAATGTTACATGGATCATCATCTGTCAAACGACCACAGACCGAACAATAAGTCAATTCACGTTTTGCTGCCAAGAGGTTTTTTGCGAAATCATTGACATCTTCATCAGACATGCTAATGGTATAAAAAGCTAGGCGTGTCGCTGTTTTAGCCCCAATTCCAGGGAGTTTTGAAAAGCTATCAATCAGCTTCGCAATTGGAGTAGGATAAAGCATGAAGGCCTCCTGTTCTTTATATTTTTTTATTCATCACTTATCTTTGTCACTTTCATGGATAAGTCTTTACCCAAGAACAAATACTCAAACACTATATCACAGAAAAATCCCTCGTGCAAGGCACAAGAGATTTTAGATATTTAGTGAGTATTTTGATAAAGCTCCATGATAGATTTTACCGCATTTTGTTGGGCCTTGCTCTTAGAATCTAGAGCGTGTGGATACATAATACCTACAGCCAGCTTAGTGCCATCTTTGGCAGTCGCATAGGCAACCGCATTAAGGTTAACCGTTGTTACAGAATTACCGGAACCATCCGTCGCATATGTTTCGGCTGTCCCTGTTTTACCACTAATCGGAATGATAGAACTTGCCATAGCTTTACCAGTCGCAAGGCTAGAGCCAGAATTGACCACATCATTGAAACCTTGTTGGATAAGGCCTAATTGCTCAGAATCGAGAGGTAAGGTATTTAATACACGTGTATCTACCGTTGAGGCTAGAGTTCCTAGACTACCATTAGATCCTGCATCGTAGATACCTCCAACGATATGAGGGGCTACACGTTTACCACCATTGGCAATTGAAGCAACATACTGAGCCAGCTGAATGGTTGTATAAGAGTCGTACTGACCAAAGGCCTCTGTCAGAACGTTGGCTACATTGTAATTCTTAGAAATGTAACCTTCTGATTCTCCAGGTAAATCAAGTCCTGTAGACACCCCCATACCAAAATCAGCATAGGTGTCACGAAGCGTCGTCATGGCCTTATCCATATTGTCAGTCGACAAGGCCATACCTGGAACATACTGTTGGCCAAGTAGTTTAATTGCAATCTGCACCATATAGGTATTTGATGAGTATTCTAGAGCCTGTGTCGCGGTAATAGCACGGCTACCTTGGTCTGTAAACCAAGATGTGATAGGGGCTGAACCGGCAATGTTGATGGGTTGGTCAGTCAAGACCTGATTTCCATAAATGGCACCTGAACGCCAACCAGCAGTTAAGGTTGCTCCCTTAACAACAGATCCTGGGATGAAGACATCAGTGATTGTTCCTAAGGCATTGGCCTTAAAATCTTGTGCTCCTTGTTCATGTTTTTGCCCTGCCATAGCAAGTACAGCACCAGTGTCAGCATTCATAACCACTGCATACATTCCTTCAGAATAGGTTGCTTTATTCTCTGAAATTTCTGAAGAAAGCTGTTGACCTAGGATATCTTCAACTCCTTTTTGGAAATCAAGGTCGATGGTCAACTGCAGATTGTTCCCCTTGCTGCCCTTTTGAGTGATTTTATCACTAGCAACTTCGCCTTCCTTGTCTACTGTAATCTCACGAACAGTATGTTTTCCTTGTAGTTTCTCTTCATATTCTTTTTCTAGATAGGACGTTCCTACACGGTCATTAAGGGCATACCCTTTTTTGAGGTACTCCTTGGCATCTTCTTGTGGCAAACCTGCTTCTGAACTTGAGACTTTCCCGATAAGAGGTGACAAGGCTGAATCAACCGTATGACGTTCCCAATCCTTAGCAACCGTAATACCATTGAGTTCCTTCTGTTTAGCTGCTACAATCGCAATTTGTTCAGGCGTCAAGTCTCCTGTTTTCAATGTAACTGTTGAGAAATTAGAAACAGCATTCATCTGTGAGTAAATGTAGACAATCTTAAGCTCATCCTCAGAGTAATCCACTGCTTCATCAGGAACTGCATCAACAGCATTGTTGTAAATAGTAGCTTCAGCTAATTTATTACCAAATTTATCTGTTTTCTTGTCGTTTGGAAGATCATTAACAACACGCTTATAAGTGGCAGAGTCCGCTAGATAGAAATCTCGTTTTTGACGTGCTGTTACCTTCGTTTCCGTCAGAGTCACCATGGTCGCCAACTTTTCAGCGACCTTCTTCATCGTATCTGATGACACCAAATTGCTACGTGTGAAGGTGATAACATCCTTACTCTGGTTGGTCGTGAGGGCAACCCCTTTAGCATCAAAGATTTGCCCACGTTCGCTTGCAATCCTAACTGTATACTTAGAATTATCCTCTAATTTCTTCGTATAAAACGATTTGTTATAAACCTGCATATAGGTCAAACGTGCAAAAAGCAACAAAAAAAGGACAAAGACTACACCAAAAAGCAAGTAAACACGACGGGAGATGTTTACTGGCTTTCTAGGTTTATTCGCTCGTTTTTCTTTTCGTTTTTGGCGCCGTTTTTCCCATTTTTGACTGAGTTTTTTCGAAAATAATGTCACTTTTTTTCCTCTATATTCTCATAAAAATTCTCTTTTATTTTATCACAAATAAGCTTTAGCAAACTTAAAAAAATGTCGAAATCTAAAAAAACTTGCCTCACTATAAGACATGTTTTTTAGATTATAATGACAACTTTTTCATCCAGCTAGGAATGGCTTTACTGATATGAGTCGGTAAAACCACATAGGCATTTTTAGCCAAATCATCTGCGATAGCTGAGTGAAGCCAGACAGCAACTGTAACTACTTTATAGGAGTCAACCGAAGCGAATTGGACCAGAAAACCAGTAATCATACCAGCCAAAGTATCTCCCATGCCTCCTGTGGCTTGATAGGGGCCACCAACTTCTAAATGAGCTACTGTTTCACCTTGATAGACAGCGGTCTTGTGACTCTTGGCAACTAGGATTGTCCCAGCTTGGAACTCTCCCAAGGCTTTCTGGGTGTTAGAGACTGTCTGCTCTGGAATCCTTAAACCAGACAAACGTTCCCATTCTTTTTGATGCGGGGTGAGAGTAAGGTGACAATCTGGTAAGTCCTTCTTAGTCTTCTTAGCCAAAGATTAAGAGCTGAGCCATCAACAACCAAGTTCTGATCTGCCTTAATATTTGCTAGAACCAAATCCATAGCTTGTCTAGCTACACCATCCTCACCTAGGCCAGAACCGATTAATACCACATCAGCTGCCCTAAGATTATCAAGAAATCTTTCAGTCTCCCTAAGGTCAAAAGCCATGGCTTCAGGGAGATGGGCATGAAGGGCTGTGATATTGTCACGATCCGTAGCTACTGTGACCAGGCCTGCCCCACTATTGACACAAGCTATGGCAGCCATAATGATGGCACCACCATAAGGGTAAAGCCCACCAACTAAAAGCACTCGACCGTAAGAACCCTTATGGGACTCTCTCAAGCGAGGTTTTATCACTTGCCTAGCTAAATCGTCATCAACTTTCATAAACTATCCTTTCGCACTACGAAGAGCAGCTTGATAGGTCTGTTCCATAAGCATGGTAATGGTCATAGGGCCTACACCACCTGGAACAGGCGTGATCATGCCAACCTTATCTTTCACTTGATCAAAATCAACGTCACCACAAAGTTTGCCTTCTTCATCACGGTTGATTCCCACATCAATGACAACGGCACCCTCTTTGACATAGTCTTCTGTTACAAATTTTGCACGTCCAATAGCTACAATCAAGACATCTGCCTTGCTACAAACCTTAGCCAAATGCGGTGTTCGTGAGTGGGTCAAGGTAACTGTAGCATTTTTTTCCAAAAGTAGCTGAGCCATAGGTTTACCAACAATGTTACTGCGTCCGATAATAACCGCTGTCTTACCTTCTAATTCAACATTGTACTCACGAAGGATTTCCATAATCCCAGCCGGTGTACAAGGCACCATTTGACGGCGACCATTCCAAAGATTACCAGTATTCATAGGATGGAAACCATCGACATCTTTTTTAGGATCAATAGCCAAAAGAATACGCATTTCATTAATATGATTTGGCAATGGCAACTGAACCAAAATACCATGGAATAGCGGATCCTGATTATATTGCTCAATAACCTCAATCAATTCTTCCTCGCTGATACTCTCAGAAAGGTTGACTGTCTGGCTATGGAAGCCAGCCTTTTTAGCAGCACGTTCCTTGTTGCGCACATAAACCTGACTAGCTGGGTTGTCACCAACCATGATTACCACGAGTCCTGGCACAATCCATTCCTTTTCTTTAAGGCGTTCTACCTTTTCATGCAAATGATCCTGCATTTTAGCAGCTAGGGCCTTACCATCCATTATTATCGCCATGGGTGTTCTCCAATACATACTTTTTTTCAATTATACCATAGTGAGAGCTCTTTGTGACTAAATTTTCTAAATTTTCAAAAAGACATCTTAAATACGAAACTAAAAAAGCTGGAATCACCTTCCAACTTTTTTCTGATTATGCTTTCGTGACTAGTCCACAAAACCATTTTGCTGACTCCAGCCCTTAATAACCTTCAAGGTCTTCTGCTGGAATTTGCCACTTTCATACATGTGATCTGCACCCGTTAAGGAGACAAGAACGGAATCACGGTAGTTCTTAGCCGTTCTTCTGGCAATATTAGGATGAGTCATCTTATCCTTAGTCCCAGAAATGACGAGAACAGGACATGAAATCTGACTAAAGTCAACGTAAGCTGCTTTTGTCTTATCAAACCAATGAAGAGCCATCTGAGTATAAACTTTTCCTGATTCAGAAACCAGATCAGCAAAAACTTCCTCTTTCAAAGATTCCTCTTGTTCATTCATGCAATACTTGAAAAACTCCTTTTTATACGGAGGCATGGCTTTTTTCCAAAATCCCCAACGTAAAAAGTGTTTGCCAAAACAAGCTAACATGGTTGGATAAAAGGCAAAAATATCTGCTGTTGGTGCTGGTCCCATGAGAATCATACCAGCTACTTCTGTTTTTTCGGCAACCATCTGAGCCACTAAACACCCTAAAGAGTGTCCCAAGATAAGTGGTGGTTGGTCAAGACTTTCAATCAAAGCCACTAAATCATCTCGATAGTCCTGCAGGGTAACAGTCCCAACCTTAGCTAGGCACTCTTGATAAGGTAGGTCATGGTAACGAAAGCTAGGTGTATGCACCTTATATCCCATTTGACGTAGACCTGTCGCAAATTCTCCCCAAACATTGCCATCACACCAGGTCCCATGAATTAGGACAATCTCTCTGTTCAAAACCATTCCTTATACATCTCCCTTTTTTGTTAAAAATTTAGATTATTTATCTATCTTATAGTATCACACTTCCAACCTAGATACCTTTATACATTTCTTACAATCGTAAGAAAATGGTCTCTTAAACGAATAAGAGACCATTTTTCTATATATTATTTTATTAGCGATTAGCCTTATGCATTTCTTCCTTAACCGGACAAGAACACTCGCAATCGCCACAAGAGCCTTTTCCTTTGATATAGTGACGGATGCCAAGACCGGCTAAAGCAAAAATAATGAAAGCAATGATAAAGGTAGACATAACAATTCCTCCTAAACCTAAATATGAGCTTCTCGAAGATTATCCAAGCTAATGATTTGATCCTTAATCTGACGTGGTTTACGAACAACAAAGTAAATCATCGTTACTAAAAGTAAGAAAGCAACAAAAGTCCAAATCGTCATTGACTTGCCGTACAGGATAACTTGACCAAACTGGTAAAGGATTAAACTCACACAATAAGCTAGACCTGTTTGGAAACCGATAGCCCCAACTGTCCATTTCAGATTGGCCATTTCACGCTTAATAGCTCCAATAGCCGCAAAACATGGCGCACAAAGCAAGTTAAAAATCAAGAAGGAATAGGCAGCTAAGGAAGAATAATCTCCTCGTAGAGCCGCAGCCAGACCCGCCTCACTGCTATTATGATAGAGAATACCAAAGGTGGCAACAACGGTCTCCTTGGCAGCTAAACCTGTGAGAGCCGCAACTGTTGCCTTCCAATTTCCAAATCCGAGTGGGTCAAAAATCCAAGACAAGCCCTTCCCTATAGTCGCCAAAATGCTAACTTCCGTATCTACAGTATGTAGGGTAAAGTTGTAGTTAGACATAAACCAGATAAGAACCGTCAAACTGAAAATGATGGTTCCCGCACGTTTGACAAAACTCATAGCCTTACCAAAGGCATAACGCAAGACCGACATGGCTTTAGGCCAGTGGTAGGCAGGCAATTCCATAATAAACGGACTGGTTAAACCACCCAAAAAACTCGTCTTTTTGAGGGCAATACCTGATAGGATAATAGCAGCCATCCCAATAAAATAGGTACTTGGTGCTACTAAAGAATTACTAGGGAAGAAAGCTCCAGCAATCAAGGCAATAATTTCTAACTTGGCCGAACAAGGCATGAAGGTTGTCGTCATAATGGTAATGCGACGGTCCCTTTCATTTTCAATGGTTCGACTAGACATAACCGCTGGTACCCCACAACCTGTAGAAATCAACATAGGAATAAAGGATTTCCCAGAAAGTCCAAAACGACGGAAAATACGGTCCATAACAAAGGCAATACGACTCATATATCCAATGTCCTCAAGCACACCCAAACAGATAAAGAGCACAAAAATTTGAGGAAGGAATCCTAGTACTGTCCCAATCCCAGCGACAATCCCATCAACAATCAAAGACTTAAGCCAGTCCTGAACTTGAAGATAGTCAAGACCAGAAGTTACCAAATCTGGAACATACTTACCAAAAAGCACATCGTTAGCCCAGTCTGTCCACATGGTACCAACGGTCTGAATAGATAAGAAATAAACCAAATACATAACTGCTGCGAAAATTGGCAAGGCCAAAATACGATTGGTAACAATTCTATCAATCTTATCTGACAAGGTCAGGGCAAAATCTTCTGTATGACTTTGAGCCATCTGACAAACTCGTTCGATAAAGGCATAACGCTCATTAATGACAATTGACTCCGCATCTTCTGTGAAAACTTCCTCAGTGATTCGAATGATGTCTTTGATTTCTTTTCGTTGGAATGGGGACAAGTCTAGCTCAGCCTCAACTAAAGCATCGTGTTCAAAGAGTTTAATGGCGTAAAAACGCGCAGACCTTTGCGGCACCGAATTTCCCAAGACTTCCAAAATTTGTGAGATGGCAGCTTCTAATTTATCGTCATAAATTGGAAAGGCAATATCAGCAACTGTAGAGGTTGTCGTATGAGCCGCCCTCTTCACAACCTGATCAACACCAGTTTGCTTGAGAGCACTAGTGGCTACTACTGGTACGCCTAAATGATAAGATAATTTATCAACATTAATCTGCTTTCCCTGAGCCTCTAGAACATCACTCATGTTAAGCGCTAAAGTGACTGGAATACCTGTCTCAATCAACTGCGTTGTCAGATAAAGGTTACGCTCCAAATTTGTCGCATCGACTACATTTAAAATGCTGTCGGCCCTTTGGCTCAACAAATAGTCGCGCGCCACCTTTTCTTCAGGACTATAGGGTGACATTGAGTAAATCCCTGGTAAATCCTGGATTTCTAAATCCTTATTCTTTTTTGACCAGACCACTTTTTTCGTTCGACAGTAACACCCGGCCAGTTACCAACACGCTGATTGTTCCCTGTTATCAGGTTGAATAAACTGGTTTTACCACTATTAGGATTACCTATTAATGCAATTTCTGTCATTTTTCCTCTCCCTCATCCAGCATGACCACACTAATCATTTGCGCTTCTGACTTGCGTAGGGTTAATTCATACCCTCTCAAGCTAATTTCTAGAGGATCTCCCAAAGGGGCTACCTTACGTAATAAGACCCGAGTACGCTTTGTAATTCCCATATCCATAAGACGTCGTTTGGTTTCATTTGCTGAAAAAATATCAGTAACGATAGCCGAACGTCCAACTGGTAATTCAGAAAGAGGTATCTTTTCCTGATCTTCCTCGGCAGGTGCCAAATCAATCTTATCCAGAATCGACGCATCAAAGGCTAAGCGACTCCCTTTAACGATAATAATAGCACTATTCTTGGTCTTAGTTACCACCTCAATCGTTTCACCGGCAGCCAACCCTAGATTAGATAAGTGCAAAAGACTATCCTTAGGGAGGTTAATGCCAAGAATCCGGTAAGGCGTTTTTAAGGCCGCATTATATATGAGCATATTTCTTGACCTACTTTATTATTTTTGATACAGCATCATTATAGCATATTTATCCATCTTTTCCGCAATATTATCCTAAACAAGAATGATTCTAGAAAAGTAGAACACAAAAAGAAAAGGCTGGAAAAGTTCCAGCCTTCACAAACAATGTATATATACTTAATGAATATCTTACAAACCTTACTCAAGAAATCCTTGGTACGATCTTCCTTAGTATTGTCGAAGATCTCTTGTGGTGTGCCTTCTTCGACAATGACACCGCCATCCATAAAGATAACACGATCTGCCACTTCATAAGCAAAGCCCATTTCGTGGGTAACGAATTGCCATTGTCATCCCTGATTTAGCAAGGTCCTGCATAACGGATAGAACTTCACCAACCATCTCTGGGTCAAGGGCTGATGTTGGTTCGTCAAACAAGAGAACGTCTGGATCCATAGCCAAACCACGTGCAATTGCAATACGTTGTTGCTGACCACCTGATAGACTTGTTGGGTAGGCATCTGCCTTATCTTTCAAGCCAACCTTTTCTAAAAGTTCCATAGCCTTTGCTTCTGCATCAGCTTTAGAAACACCTTTAGTCTTAATTGGTGACAAGGTGATATTTTCTTTAACTGTCATATTAGGGAAGAGGTTGAACTGTTGGAAAACCATCCCCATCTTCTCACGCATTTTGAAAAATGTCGTTATTTTTTATCTGTAAATATCTACACCTTCAAAGGAGATAACACCTTTTGTAGGTTTCTCAAGCAAGTTCATTGAGCGTAGGAAGGTTGACTTTCCTGATCCTGAAGGACCGATGATAACCACTACTTCACCCTTTTTAATATCTAGATCAATCCCTTTGAGAACTTCGTTCTTACCAAAATACTTGTGAAGATTTTTAATCTCAAT
>ENA-OQBV01001755-OQBV01001755.1-human-gut-metagenome-genome-assembly--contig:-NODE-1755-length-10186-cov-8.573516_pt1 | contig 10186 bp, 8 predicted proteins | sample MGYA00242750_ERZ504559 | MGnify/ENA primary metagenome ERZ504559 (study PRJEB26092, sample SAMD00036230) | human gut metagenome | host: Homo sapiens | study: EMG produced TPA metagenomics assembly of...
GGAAGCACTCCAGAATGTGCTGAAGTTCAGCGGAAGATTACCAGAAGATTTTGACGCAGACAAGGAATTACAGGAGGCAAGGGAGGAAAAGTATGGTAATATTGGTTGACACAAATATTATTATAGATGCACTTGCCAATCGGGAACCATATGCTGATGATGCAAAAAGAATTATGGAAAAATGTGCGGCAAGGGAAATAACAGGAATACTTGCGGCACATAGCATACCAAACTTGTTTTATATTCTTAGAAAAAATTTTAGTCAGGAAGAAAGAAGATTTCTTCTGAAAAATTTATGTGAGATATTTCAGATTTCTGACTTGAATGAAAAGAAGATAGTAGCTGCATTGGAAAACAATGTATTTTCAGATTTTGAAGATGGTCTGCAGGAAGAATGTGCAGTTGAGTCTATGGCAGATTATATTGTTACACGAAATCCGGCTGATTTTAAGCATTCAAGAGTAAAAGTAATTCTCCCAGATGAGTTGTTGAGAGAGTTAGAAAAAAATTAATTATCAGGAGTCGATTTGTCAAGGGGATATTTCGCATTGCAATACGGCTTTGTAAAAACAGAGGGGTGTCAACCCCTCTTGGCTGCATAGTGCTACCTGCCGAAGAAGGCAACCGTCCCCCCTCGGAGAGCGCACGACTGCCGCAGGCAGTAGCACCGCCCACTTTTGAGTGGTGAGTAAGTGCGCCCTTAGACGGATTAAATTGACTATCCTTTTGAATATTGATATAATGTGAGCGTAAGCTAAATCAAAAATTTCTTAACAGACAAATTTAAGAAGGAGTGATTTAGATGAAAAAGAAAACTAAGACTGTAATTGGTGTTATCCTTGCAGTAGCTCTGGTAGCTGTCTTGGTAGTTGTAGGATTTATGACTTACCTGGGAATTACCTGGACAAACAATCATGAATTCGGAGAATATGTCAGCAAGGAAGGTCCTTGGGGAATGACTGCTACATGGGTATCTGAGGATAGCAGCAGTTATCTCATTTGCAAAAAGGAGAATGATGAACCATTTGCCAAGGTTACAGCCTATTTTCAGGGGGTGGATGGTTGGCAAGCCTATGAACTGCATGGCAGAGACCGGATTGCTTATCTGAATACTGTGGAAAACGATACAACCATTGATAGCACCAGCGGAAATATGAAATTTGATGGAACTACATTTACCATTACAGATTTAGATAAAGAAATCTTCGGCACAAATGAATTTAATTATGTTATCACTGATAAGGAGTTCAGCCCCGATTAAAGTGCCAGAACTATTCCGATACGGTGGAAACATAACCGATGGAAAAGCGGAAACAGTGTATGCTATTACGTTGAGAACACCCGAAAGCCGAGAAACCAAATAATCGTTACTCTACCAATGGTTTATGTCCATATCGAAAAGGTTGATGTGAGAATAGAATAATTCTGTTCGACTTATTCCGATTATTCTAACAGATTTGCTCAGCACAAGGAACCCTGCGTGGGGGCAGATATATTTGCAAAGGATTTTACATAAAAAGCTGCTGAACAATCCAGAAAAGGAGAGTTTCAGCAGCTTTTTCATACTCTGTACTGTGTGCCCATCAAGAAAATACTGGATTCTATTGATTGACCACCGCCTTTCGGCTGCATACATTCACCACAAATGAGCCGCCAGCCGTTATGTATTCAGGTGGCAGAAACCACCCTTTACAGAGTACATCACAGAAGGGAATACAGGACCATTACTTCGGTAGTGGTCTTTTCTGTACTCTTAAAAGCTGTGAATTTATGAGGAGGAAACATAGTTGAAAGATTTTGAAGGGTTCATTAAGAACTATGCTACCAGAGATTTTATCTATTTTTTTGCAGAAAAATCTATTGAAATATATAAAAATCAAGTAGAAAAATTAGATGAACATTTGGTATGTAATATTACATTTCCTTTAAACATTATTCAGCATGGTTTTATACATAAGCAGGCAAAAGTCATGTTATCGGCATGGGATATTCCAAACATGGCATATCTTTCTATCACGAATTCCAATGATTACAGAAATGATATTATGACAGAACAATTAGCAGGAAGAGTGGTCAACCTGTATCGTGGGTATGAAAATAAGCATTCAGGAAGTGAATATATTGGAAATAATGGACTGCCTAGTATATTCAAATATTTGATGGGAATGTCATATGAACAATTTAAATGCGCAAATCCGGCATGGATATATCAGAACTATAACCGCAATTACCATATGCTGATCGGTTCGCCTAATATTAACAGGGAAAAAATAGTTGATATCAATGTGATTACAAACGAATTATTTGGACTTACAGCAGAGGAATTGTTAGCAGTAGAATGGATTATCTGGTGGCTGTGTTCTATTCATCCAGATCCATTAAGCGCACCGGAAGAGTTATATAGAAAAAAAGAAAATAGCATCCTGACAAAGAAAAATCTGGAGCGGGTTATAAGTTATTATTCTGTGACCTATGAACAGGTGAGAAACTCATCATTGGGAAAACAGATTTTTTACAACAAACCATTTGTGATTACGCAAAAGACAAAAGAAACGATTGCGGTCAGTTTCTATTTGGTACAGATGATGATAGCAGATGGATTGTACTGGCTGATTCGGGATTACTATCACAATAATCATTGGGGACAAAAATTTATAAATGCTTTTGGAGAGATGTTTGAGGATTACTTTGAAGAACTGGCAGGTTTATATCTGCCCAAGAATTCATGGCATAAGATTCCAGAGGAAAGAAAAAAGAGTGCTGATTATTATGTTGAAGTGGATGAAGCGGTATTTTTGTTTGAGTTAAAATCAGGATTACTTGGACTGGGAGCAAAACAGCAGGTGCCGGATGTTGGGCAGATTGATACATTTTATAACAGGAACATAAAAGAGGCATATGAGCAGTTGAAAGTATCAGAGCAGGAATATAGAGGGGAGAAACCAGTAATAAAGGTTTTTCTTTTGTATGAGAGTATGACTAATACGCAGATGATCATGGCTTCATTGCCGGAAATATTTGAGCAGGACCCAGAATGTTATATCATGACAATAGATGATCTGGAGATGCTTCTGGCTGCCTATAAAAAGGATAAGAGCAGATTTGATGATGTTGTGAAAGCACTTGTTGGAAATAAAAGAGATGGCAACGACTATAAGAGTGTTCTGGAAATATTGAATATATATCAGGCAGTTGGCGATATGCACTTTATTGGAGAAGAGATTATTTCAATAAAAATAGCAGAAAAAGCTGAAAAAGGAATTAGGGACAGACCAATAAGGAGGACACCATGCCCAAACTTATCCTACGCTGCAACTACCTCAAAAACTCCCCGCCCGCACACCTTGCTAATTACATCAATTACATCGGCACCCGTGAGGGCGTGGAGAAGGTAGGCAGCACGACATCTTCACTGCCAGCCACCGACCGGCAGAAAAGTCTGATTGAAGATATTCTGGCAAAGATTCCCGATGCGAACCGGATGCATGAGTATCACGATTATATCCAAAGACCAACCAGAGAAAATGCATCGGAGTTTATTACGCAGGCGTTGGAAAATAACCTTGACATCATAGCGAAAAAGAAAAATTATATGGATTATCTGGCAAACAGACCGGGAGTAGAAATCATAGGTACTCACGGTCTGTTTTCAAATGAGGGAGAACCAGTGGTGCTGTCCCGTGTGGCAGAAGAGGTGGCAAATCATCCCGGTGTGATCTGGACGAATGTCATCAGCCTGCGGAGGGAGGATGCCGAGCGGTTAGGCTATGACAGTGCCGCCCAGTGGCAGGCACTGTTGAGGAGCAGGGTGCAGTTGCTGTGTGAGAATTGTAAGATAGACAGCCGGAACCTGAAATGGTATGCGGCATTCCACAATGAATCCCATCATCCCCATGTGCATCTGGTGGTCTATTCTTCTGATCCGTCCGAGGGATACTTGACGGCAAAGGGAATTGATGCCATGCGTTCTGCATACGCACATGATATTTTCCGGCAGGAGTTTCTAAGCATCTATGAGAAGGCAACCGAACAGAGAAACCAGTTAAAAGAGCAGGCAGAAAAAAGTCTGCTTTTTTTGTTGCAGCAAATGCAGGAGGGAGTCTGTCATAATCTCAAGATTGCAGAGCAGATGCAGCTTTTATCCAGACGGTTAAAAAATACCGGAGGGAAAAAGGTATATGGATACTTAAAGGCAGATGTGAAGGCCATCGTAAATGACATTGTAGATGAACTGGCAAAGGAAGAGCGTGTGGCAGAATGCTATCAGGCATGGCAAAAAAGCAGGGAGGAGATACAGCATTACTATAAAGATTCGGAAATAGAGAGGATACCGCTGTCACAGCAGAAGGAGCTAAAGAGCGTTAAAAATATGGTCATCCGTGAGGCAGTCCGTTTTGGAGAAGGGTATCTGTATCTGGAAGAAGCGGAAACGGGAATGGAACGGCTGGAAGAGATATCTGAACAGCAGACAGAAAGCCTTGCCACATTGCAGGGGGAGGACATGCCGGATATCCTGCCTGGACAGATGGAGGAGCAGGAACCAGACAGGCAGGAAGAAGAGCATGGGGAATCCGCTTCTTATTTTGCCAGATGGACGGACCGGTATAAAGAAGCGAGGGAATATCTCTACGGCACAATGGAAAAAGAACCGGATGAGGAGGCAGCCCATGAGATTATGCTGGAAGAGGCAGAGCAGGGAAATGCGTATGCCATGCACGACATGGGAAAGATTTATGCGCAGGGCATTGGCTGTGAGGCAGATAAAGAAATGGCAGATGTGTGGTACAAAAAAGCATTAGCGGCAATGCATTATGTAGAGCAGAAGAAAAGAAATACCTATCTGGAATACCGCATCGGAAAAATGTATCAGTACGGACTTGGCACAGACGAGAATCTGGAACAGGCAGCGGAGTGGTTTTCCAAGGCGGCAGCAAAGGAACATAAGTATGCGCTCTATTCCCTTGGCATGCTCTATCTGCAGGGGAAAGGAGTGGAGCAGGATGAGGAAACCGCATATAGTCTGCTGTTCCGTTCTTACAGCAAGGGAAATCCCTATGCGGCGTATGAACTTGGAAAACTGTATGAGACAGGATGCGGAACAGAGAAAAATCAGGAAAAGTCGGAAAATTGTTATCGTGCAGCCTTTCTAGGTTTTCTGAATCTTGAGAAAAGATCAAAGGATGATACGCTCTGGTATCGTATCGGCTGCATGTATCTGCATGGGATCGGGACAGAGGCAGACGAAACGAAAGCGGAACATTATCTGACAAAGGCATCTGATTATGGCAACACCCATGCCTCCTATCAGCTTGCCAGACTCTATATCAGACAGGAGAGCCAAAAGTTAAGCGGGGAGTCTGGGACAGAGCTGGATGTTGAAAAGATTGCAAAAGCGGTAAAGTGGCTGGAAGAATCAGCCGCACAGGAAAATCCGTTTGCGGATTATGCAATCGGACGGTTGTACAGGGAAGGCACACTGGTAGCAGAGGACATGGAAAAAGCAGTGTTCCACCTGAAACGTGCCACAGATGCCAGAAACAGCTATGCACAGTATCAGCTTGGGAAAATATATCTGGAAGAGGACACTAAAAACATTCCGGCAGCCATACAGTATCTGACACTGGCTGCGAAACAGAAAAATCAATTTGCAGCATACAGGTTAGGGAAACTTTATCTTGCCGGAGAAGAACTGCCAAAGAACACGGAACTGGCACTGCATTATCTGAAGATGGCGGCAGACACCGGAAACCAGTATGCACAATATGCCCTTGGGAAAGTGTATCTGATCGGAAAGGATGTCCAGCAGGACAAGGAACTGGCATACGATTATTTTTTAAAATCCGCAGAGCAGGGAAATATTTATGCAGCGTATTTTTTAGAACACTGGAATGATATGCCACACCCCGATCTGTTCTTAATGGCAACAAGGCTCATGCGGCATCTGGAACATATCATCGAAGAGAATGTGGCTGGAAGAAAGAGTGGAGGACGCAGGCAGGGGATTGACAGAAAGCTGGCACGAAAAATCCGGCAGAAGAAGATTGCACAGGGACATGCCGTGGATGACCATGAGAACATGGTACAGACACAGTGATCACTGGAGGAGTGGTAGAAATGATGAGAGGAGGTACGATTGGGAGATTTTATTTACTTTACAGAGGAACAGAAGGAGCGTGCCAATGCAGTACATATTGCGGACATCCTTCGCCGGGAGCATGAGGAGGTGGAGCGTTCCGGGAATGAATGGCGCTGGAAACGGCACAGGAGTGTGACTTTCCGGGGGAGCAGTTGGTATCGCCACAGCAGACAGGTTGGAAGCCATGCCATTGATTTCATGCAGGAATTCTTTGGGATGTCCTACCCGGAGGCGGTAAGCTACCTGCTGGATGGAGAACAGGGGCAGCTTATTGAACGGGGAAAAGGACAGGAGACAAAAAGAAAACCGGGAAGAGCGGAGAAAGGACGGCAGTCTGTAGAAAAAGAACAGACAGAGGAAAGAAAAGAACCGAAAGAGCCAAAGGAACTGAAACTGCCGGAGAAAAATCCGACCATGAAGAGAGTCTATGCATATCTTCTGCAGAAACGTCATATTGACAGGGAAATCCTCTCGTATTTTGCGAAGGCAGGAACCATATATGAATCTGCGGAGCATCACAACATTGTATTTGCCGGACTGGACAGCGAGGGGAAAATCCGGCATATCCATGTGAAGGGGAGCTGTTCTGACGGCAGGAGTTTCCGGCTGAATCAGGAAGGCTCGGAAGCTGCCTACGGATTTGGATACAGGGGAACCGGGAACAGACTGTATGTGTTTGAGGCACCCATTGACCTGTTATCATTTCTGTCCTTGTATCCAGAGAACTGGCAGGGGAACAGTTATATCACCTTAAACGGTGTGGCAGAGCATGCCATGCTGCAGGCATTGAAAGACAATCCCAGACTGGATACGGTTGTGCTGTGCCTTGACCATGATCCGGCAGGCATAGAGGCGTGTGGCAGACTGGCAGAGATTCTGGTACGCAATGGATATGGTGCGGTAAAGAGGTTACAGTCAGCCTGCAAAGACTGGAATGAGGATTTAAAAGGCAGATATGGTGAGGAAACAATTCCGGCACAGGAGCATCCGAGAGTCATGGAATGCAGGGCATGGACAGAGGTGCTGAAAGAAGTGACGGAATCCATCAACATCAAGTATGCCAACAGAAGTTATATCTGCCGTTATTATCAGGATATTTATAATGAACTGAAAAAGGGCAGGGGCAGGGAACAGCTTATGGATGCCTTTGACGGACCGGGGATGCTTTTGACCGGAGTGCTTGTGCGGTGCATGGAAAAAGAGGGAATCGCACTTGGCAGGGAAACTAGTGCAGACCAGATACTGGAAAATCTGTCAAAGCGTTATCAGCCGCATAAAGACAAGGGAAACTTCAACACCCGCATCCGGCAGATGCAGGCAGCCTTTGAAGAAACACTGGAGGTGTTCGATACAAAAGACTTAGAACAAAAAGAAGATCAGGAACTGCTTGCCAGAAAATGTATGAGCCTTGCGATGGAATGCATCCGGGCTCATATTTTTGTTGCCATCGACTGCGGGGAAGAGCAGATGAAGCCGGCAAAACAGACTGTGAAGGAACAGAAAATGGAACATCAGGAGGGAGGAATGATGCTATGCAGCCAGTCGTGATGCTGGTGATCGCAGGGGTGGCAATGTTTTCCGTGATTGGAGGCGTGTCACTTCTGTCACACTATTATACATTAAACGGAATCAAGAGCAGGACTGTCGGGGACGGCCAGCATGGAACGGCGAGATTTGCCACGAAAAAGGAAATCGCAGAAACCTATGTGCAGGTGCCCTATGAACCGGAGCTGTGGCGCAGGGGTGAGAACCTGCCGGCTGCACAGGGACTGGTACTCGGCAGCATGGAGCGGGCAGGAAAACTATACGCACTGGTGGATACCGGGGATGTGCATTGCCTGATGATTGGCGCGGCAGGAGTCGGAAAGACCGCACATTTTCTGTATCCCAACATCGAATATGCCTGTGCCTGTGGAATGAGTTTCCTGACCACGGATACAAAGGGAGACTTATACCGCAACTATGCAGGCATTGCAAAAAAATACTATGGCTACCATACGGCAGTCATCGATCTCCGTAATCCGACCAGAAGCGATGGTGACAATATGCTCCATCTGGTCAACAAATACATGGATGAGTATCTTGCAGACCATACGGACTTGAGTGCCAAGGCAAAAGCAGAAAAGTATGCAAAGATCACGGCAAAGACCATTATCTCCTCCGGTGGTACGGACAGTTCCAGCTATGGACAGAATGCATTTTTCTATGATGCGGCAGAAGGCGTGCTGACGGCAGCCATCCTGCTCATTGCGGAATTCTGCCCGGATGGAAAGAGGCATATCATCAGCGTGTTCAAACTGATACAGGATTTACTTGCACCATCCAAAGTGAAAGGGAAAAACCAGTTCCAGCTACTTCTGGCGAAACTCCCGGATACCCACAAGGCGAAATGGTTTGCAGGGGCAGCCTTAAATACAGCAGAGCAGTCCATGCAGTCGGTTCTCTCCACAGCGTTGTCCAGACTGAATGCTTTTCTGGATTCCGAGCTGGAGCAGATACTCTGTTTTGATACCGCCATCGATGCAGAGCTTTTCTGCAAAAAAAAAGACGGCGGTGTTTCTGGTCATGCCGGAGGAGGACAAATACCAAGTATTTTATATTTCTCTGATTTTACAGCAGCTCTACCGGGAAATTCTCGTGGTGGCAGACGAGAACGGAGGGAAACTGAGCAACCGTGTAGTTTTCTATTGGGATGAGGTCGGAACGATTCCGAAGATTGAAAGCGCAGAGATGATGTTCTCAGCGTCCCGATCCAGAAGGGTGAGTATCGTACCCATGATCCAGTCCTTTGCCCAGCTTAATAAGAATTATGGGAAAGAGGGTGCAGAAATCATTATCGATAACTGTCAGGATACCATCTTCGGTGGGTTCGCACCGAACTCGGAGTCAGCGGAAGTGCTCTCCAAGAGCCTGGGCAGCAAAACTGTCATGTCCGGTTCCATCAGCCGGGGAAAGAATGATCCGAGCCAGTCCCTTCAGATGATCCAAAGACCACTCATGACAGCGGATGAATTGAAGTCACTGCCAAAAGGAAACTTTATCGTATCAAAGACCGGGACTCACCCTATGCGGACAAAACTGAAACTGTTCTTAAAATGGGGCATCACATTTGAAGAACCTTATGAGAGCGAAGAAAAATCTGCAAGAAAGGTAGCATACGCAGACAAGCAGGAGATTGAAGAGGAGATCATACGGAGATATATGTGCTGCATGGAAGAACCAGACGAGACACCTGCAGAAACGGCAAGGACAGGAGGGATGCAGCAGACACCGCTGACGGACACCATGAAAAAGATGCGGCAGACCTTACGGACGGAAGATTAGGAGGCAGGGTGACTAGGAAAGAAATCTATGAAACGGAGCTGCCACACAGGGCGGTGGCGGTCTATCTGTATCTGGAGACTCGTGCGGACAGGGAGAGGACATGCTATCCGGCAATCGGTACCATTGCCAGAGAGCTGCACCTGTCTGTAAGTACGGTCAAGCGTGCAATCCACGATCTGGAATGTGCAGGATTTATACAAAAAAAGCAGAGATGGCGTGAGAACGGAGGAAAGAGCAGCCTGCTCTATGAAATCATAAAATAGGCACAAAGGGATTACTGCGCCGGTCAGGTGAACTATGGTATGGTTCACTGTGGCCTGTGCAGGGAACTTTTCACTTTAAGGGGAAGAACAGAGAAAAGAAAATACAGTTGGCAATATGAAACATCAATATATTTTTTTGGAAAAAACTAAGAATTGAAGTATTATCAGATGGATTATGTGGGGGATTCATAAAGTAGTGGTATCAACATGACGATATAGAAAATGCAGGGAAGCATTGTATTTCAAAGAGTTTGAGATACAGTGCTTCTGCGTTTCTATAGGAGATAGTCGTTCTATGCGAAAAATAGTCATTTGATGCGGAGAATGATCGAGCGGAAGATTTGTTTGATATAATAAAGAGTGCTAGGTGAGACTTGTATGGTTTACAGGTATGAGAGCAATCAAAGACAGGAATGAAAAATATGAACATTATTATTTGTGATGACAGGATAGATGACAGAAA
>ENA-OQBV01001756-OQBV01001756.1-human-gut-metagenome-genome-assembly--contig:-NODE-1756-length-10184-cov-2.942428_pt1 | contig 10184 bp, 14 predicted proteins | sample MGYA00242750_ERZ504559 | MGnify/ENA primary metagenome ERZ504559 (study PRJEB26092, sample SAMD00036230) | human gut metagenome | host: Homo sapiens | study: EMG produced TPA metagenomics assembly of...
TATTTTCCAACATTGCCAGTTCGTGGTCGTACTCCTGGCTCCAGGATGTCCCGATTTCCGCCTGTATCTGGTAAAGATCATTCTGGTACTGGAAATCCAGCTGTTTTATCGCCTGTTGTTTCGCCTTCTCCAGCTCCACAGTAGAAAGGCCGGCGGCCTTTGCTATGGCAATGGCGGCGTCGTATTTGGCTTTTACTGCCTTTACCTCCTTATCGTACCGTTCTTTCATCCCTTCGGTCCCGGATTTGTCGGATGTCAGCAACTCCACCATTTGCGCGATAGCCACCCGGTCACGCAATAACTTCATTTCAGACTCACGCACGGCGTCGGCCGCTTCCGTCGCTGTTTCTATACGTTTCTGTTTGCCAGTAATTTCCAAAGTGGCAATATCATTCTGGTAAGTACGGTTTATCTCCAGAAGTTCTGCGGCGTGCTCCGCTTCAACTTCCAGCATATAGGCGTCGGCGGCTTCCTGCGTGATACTCCGGTTTAATACCGCTTTTTCCATGGTGTCCTTCTGGACATTGTAATAGGCGGTTTCAATCTTTAACCGTTCGTCCCGTTTCTCCTGTACCCGTTTTATACGGGCGTCCTCCTGCTTGCCGGTTTCCGTAAAAATGGCCGTCTGTGCTTCTGTTTCGAGCTTGTGGATTTCATCGAGTAACTTCTTCTTTTGTGCCGGAGTCTTTGCTTCCAGCTTCTGGAGTGCGTCGATACGTTCCCGGTAATAGCGAGGGTTCTCCGCCGTCTCTTCAAGAATATACTGGGCTTCCGTCTTATTTTCTTTCTCCCGGTTTTGTTTGATTAGAAGCATACGTTTTTCATGCTCGATCTCCAGAGGTTTTAATGTAGCGTCCGTTTCTGTATTTTTATACTCCCCGGCTTCCGCCTTTTTTTTGACTTTACCCAGTTCGTTTAAATGTTTTATTTCGGCGTCGATACGTTCTATTTCCTTGTTTTTCTTGGCGATATTCGCTTTGCTGTCTTCCGCCCACTGTTCCTGAACCTTTTTCTTTTCGGCCTCCAGTTTCTTTATGAGTGATGTTTCAGTATTTATATTTTCTTTATTGGTTCCGGTTAATGAAGTGGCTGTCGCCTCTGTTTTTAAGATATCATTATTGATCTGGGCGATTGCTGATTCTATACCGGCCAAATCCTTCTGTGTTGTCTGTAGGGCTTTCAACTGGTTAGCCTCTTTTTCTGTACCAAATAAACGGCTTATTTTAGCGGTAAGACTGTTCCGGTTATATCCTGACAATGTATTTTGCTGGCGGGTGTCCCAGTAAGCGTCGCTTTGCTCTGATTCCTGGCTTTCAAGATTCCTTTTTTTCTTGTACAATTCTTCCAGTTCCTCCTGGTAAGCTTTCAACTTGATTTGTTTTTCCAAGGAAACTAAATATTGATCTATGGCCTCCTTGTTGTTGTTTATGAGCCTGCCTTCTTCATTCAATTCCGCATTATATTCCGGTATCAGTTCTTTAATTCTGCGAGCCTTTGTTTACGGGTGTAGTTGGAAAGGTTCTCATCATGATAGCAGCTACAAGAGTTTTTATTTTTGCTTCCTGGCTGGCATATTCTTCATTCACTTTCTTTACGACTTCCTGGTGGGCCTTCATCGCCGCCGAAGCCTGTTCCGTCTTCTTTGCAAGCTGGTAGATAGCAACACCGGCTGCCACGAGTAACGCGAGCAGGGCCGTATATGGATTTTTCAAAAGTTCGATCCTCATTAACCGAAGTGCAGCGGTACATCTGGTAGTATTCTTGTGTAATAGTGCCTGGGCTGCCGCATAAGTCAGAGTAGCCGCCCGGCTGATATAAAGCTGTACGGCGTGCGCTTTCTCTGCAACGACCGAAGCAAGGGTCGCCGTTTTAAAACGGGCGTGCCACATGGTAGCGATTTTCAGTCCTCCATAGTAAGAAACCAAATAAGCGGTAACGGTATAAGTGACAACACCCCATTTATTAAACATGTCAATCATACCTCCCACACCTTCCACCATAAGCGTAACAAGGTCTATTAAATCCCGGAGAATACCCTTTGATTCATAGAAACGTAAAACTACCCCTTCGATAGTTGAACTTAGCCGGTTTAGTGCACCTTGAACGTTATCACCCATTTCTTCGGACATAGCATTAAAGGTATCTTCTGCACCTGTCACCGCGTCGCAAAGTGCCAGCACGGTATCGGTACCGTTAAGGAAAGTGTTAAACGCTGCAACGGAACGTTTATCGGTCAGTTCAAGGGCCTTGTTCAAGTCTATTCCTTCACTGTTTAGTTTTTTAAGTCCCTTTATCAGATCATCCAGGTTGTTAACCGAACCGCCAAGAGCAAGCGCGAGTTTACCGCTACTGTCAGCCAGGTTAAGCAAAATATTACGTGTTGCCGTTGCTGCCGATGAAGCGTCGAAACCGCTGTTTGCCAAAGCTCCCAAAAGGGCGGTCGTTTCCTCGATCGTGAATCCGAAAGAATTTGCTACCGGACCGACGGTAGACATTGCACTATTCAGGTATTCAAAATTCAGGGCCGAAGACGTTGTACCTATTGCCATGGTAGAAAGTGCACGTTCCGTATCTTCCGCATCAAGGTTGAAAATACGCAATGTTGCACCGGCAAGCGTAGCGGCCGAGGCAAGATCCGTGTCCACCGCCTTAGCGAATTTCAGCACGGAAGGCGTCATAGCTTTAATATCCTCTTTGAAAAATCCCAGCTTGGCAAGCTCTATCTGAAGTGCCGTTACCTGTGCGGCCGTATAAGAAGTGGTAGCACCCAGCCGGCGCGCTTCATCCGTTAAATCCTTGATACTCTTTTTCGTGGTTCCCAGGATAGCGGCCAAAGTACTGATTTTTCTTCTCGAACTCTATAATAGTACTGATCGCATCCCTTAGCCCGCCGACAATCTGCCCGGTTATCATTGCGCCGATAGTGACAAATACACCGGCCAGAACCGTTTTTATCTTATTCAAGGAAAGAAGGGAACCGCCGAAACCTTCCGCCTTTTTTCGTGGCCTGCCCGTATGCTTTCTCAACTTCTTTCAGCTCCTTTTCCAGGGCGGCATATTTTTCCGGCTGCAAGGATTTCACCGTATCACGAAGCTCTTTCCGCAAGGCGTTTGCCTTTCTTGCCAGCTGGTTGGCACTCATAGTGGTTTTATCCAGCCGTTTCTCACATTCGGCAATCTTCTTGTTATTCTCGCCGAGCGTCTTATTATTTTCTTTCAGTTGTTCATTCAGCCTTTTCCACTGTTTACCACCAGCTTTCCCTGTGGCGATTAAATCGGTCATAGCCTTTTTTATTTCCTTATTGCTATCCCGGAGCTCTTTGTTCTTTTCTGAAAGATTATGTATTTCCTTCTGCGCATCGGAGGCGTTCAGGGTTAACACCCATTCGATATAGTCAGGTTTTAATTTTGCCATAAGAGTAAATTTTATAAGGCAAAATTATCCTGGTGCAAAATGGCGGAAAAGGACATAAAAAAAGCCCGTAGAACCATTCTACAGGCTTATTATATAAGAAGAACGTATTTTATCTCTTAAATGTAAAATCCGAAGGATCAAAATATCCTTTATCCTTAATTGTTGCCCGATCAAGCATCCGACAAACGTACCAGGTTAGAGGAACCGATATAAGAGGCGTCACAATAAAGGAAAGAAAGGCAAAAGCAAGCCACCCGGATAAAGTAGCCGGTTTATGCTTACATCCTACGAAAAAAGCTATTACCAGGAAAAAGCCGATGAGAAATAAAATATCTTCGTATGTCATACAATCATCGTTAGTTCTTTACCGATATCTTTAATAGTATTTACTATTAGGGCCTCCCGTTCTTGTGAGGGCTTTTTTATTCCACTTATATATTGAGACATAAGGCTTTGACTTATTCCCATACGTCGAGCCACCGCAGAAGCATTTAGTTCCGGGTGAGAAATAAAAATCCGATATAAGAAAGTTTCTTCTTTCTTATCTTGAATAGCTAAACAATCATTCATAGGGTCTAAAATTATGCAGCTATACCAATTTCATATAAAAACTCCGGTGCAAGGTCGGCACCGTTGGCCCATTCAATAGTAGCACGGGTTAAACCATATTGAACAAATTTTTCCTTATCCAATAACTCCCCGAAAACCTCACCTGTAAGATAAGGTTCCAAATTTACGATCTTTTTACTCCCGTCGCTGAAAGTAACAAGAAGCTCGTAATTCCTAATATAATCCACATCTATAACTCGTAACATAAGCGTTTATTTTAATGGTTCAATTTTATCTATTTTTTCCCCTTTTTGGGCCTTTTCCCAAAGAGAAAGTATTTCTGCTTCGTGCAAGTTAATCCACTCATTTACTTTTGCAATAACTTTAGCTGGAGCCTGACCGTCTACAATCCGATCCAATACGCTAATAGAACATTCATAATCACCATAAGTAAAATGAATATGTGGCGGATTATGATCTTTCCAATAGAGGAATATAATAATACCGAAGAATCTACAAATTTCAGGCATAAACTTTTGTTTTATTGGTTACTGAAACAAAGATAGGTAATAAAATCATTACCTACAAATATTTAGGTATTAATTTTATTACCTATTTTAGCGAATTGGCAAACATTTCTTTTACCCTTTCCCTTACATAATCCTGATATTCATATTTAATCTTCCCGAGTGTGTCATGATACAGAATCCCGTATATCTGCCGGTTATAAATCTGGTAATTACCGTGTTTCTTCATATCCAGGAAGCGGGTATATAATGGAAGGTTAGAACGTGCGATTACTCCTTCGCCGTCTGGAACGACCGAATAATTCGGGTTCTGTAGTGCGGCCATTAATGCACCGGATCGCCCTTGTATGATCTCTCCGGTTCCCTGTACTTTCTTACGTTCACGGCCTTTCTGGTATATCCGCTTGGTAGCGATATCCAGTTGGGCTTGAAATATGTCCTGTATTCCACGCCCGATCCGGTCGGTAAAAAAATCCGTTTTAAAATTCTCGGCCATTCAGTTATTCATTTTTTGAGAATCCGGAAATAATGTGCCTTTCCCCGGATTCATCCTTAACAGTTTCATTTTTCTTGTTTGAGGCATATTTATATTTCCAATAGGTACACAACGCATCATTTACACCTATTGTAATAATACCTACTATGACAGTTAACCAGAACCACGCAAAAGCATCCATTAGAATCTTGTTTTAAATGAGAAAGCCAGGCTCCACCCTGCAAACGTCCTGTAAAAGCCGGATTCCGGAAGAGTGGAAAGGCTGGTTAAATCCAGTTCCTTAGTGACAGGGCAACCGGTGGCAGAATCTTCTATCAGCATTTGTTTGATACGCTCCATAACCGGCTGCACCTCTTCGATAGTCTCATAAGCCCCTTTACGTTGGGGATCGTACTTGCTCATAAGGAAAATAACGCATAAATTATTTTCCCTCACATTGTCAGCCGAAAGGCTGGCACCCGTTCCCGACGGGATCAGAATAAAGAGCACCGGACATTCTTCTTTAGATAGTCCCTGTATCGTCTTACTCATTTCCTCGTCAATGGTAACGGGTAGCACCTTCTTTATTTCAGGAATACGTTTTTGCACGCCTTCCCAGTATTCACGGTAAACCTTTATATCTATCATATCGTCAATCCCTGATAACGTTTCGCCTCCCATTCACGGCGGGTAACAAGCCCCGGAAGAATCTTACCGCCCCCGTATATCCACTTTTTAAACTCTGCCGGTATGGATGAATCATACGCATCCGCTCTGATCTTCTTATAAAGCGTTGATTTCTTGAATTTTCCGATACCTCATTAAAGCAAAAACTTACTACCGCGTCAAACTGGTACTGTCCCAAATGAAGGGGAAGCGCGTTCACCTGGTTTTCTACTGCCCTGATATCCGATTCAAAGAAAGCGTCGGCCTGGGCCTCGGTGATAACATCACCCGGTTTTACGCTGGTCGTGTGACCGTAACCGATCGTACATACTCCCGCGGCACATACATACGCTTCCAGGCGTAGCCCTTCAAATTGCTTGATCTTGTTTTTTGTTCCTGTTGTCGTTCTCATTTCTTGTTACGTTTTTGGTGTAAATACTCAAAACTTACATTTATACAGATAAAGCAATACATCCCACAAGGGTGTATCGTCCACCTCCTTCTTATTGCCGAACACGCCGGAAGCCGCCACCTCAAAGACTATCCCGGTCCAGCCGGTTTTATCATCCGCCTTCCGGTCCTCGGATGCCGGCTTCTGAAACAATATCCGAAAGTCGATAGCTTCACCACCGATATAAACCGGTCCGGAAAGAACCATTTCCCAAACGGCGGAAAAGAAATTTACCGCATGAATGGCAAGCAAGGAAGGAACGGCCGGCGTCTTCTCCGGGTCCTTGTACCGGTAAAGCTTTAACGTGATATCCTGGAAGATTTCATTTATAGCCGGATCGTCCTTTTCTGCCGCCGCCTGCCTGCTTTGCTGCAACAAATCCAGGCAATCACAAAAGTTACCGAAAGTAAGACCGTTCAGCATGTCACCGACGCCATGCCAGCCCCCGAAATCCTGCATCAGGTTACGACCGGTTTTCAGAATGGGCGTAACGATCCGCTCGCCCTTCTTACCGGTTGTATAAGAGAAAAAGCCGTCCAGCTTTTCCAGTTGACCGTCCAGCTCTTGGATGATCTCACGCCGGTACATGGTGTAATCCGCTTTCATGCCCAGAAGGAAAGAAAGCCATTTTACGCGGAACTGTCCGGGGCTGATCGTACCGCGGTTCATCAGTACCGACAATATAAGAAACTGCCGGTACTGCTCACTGCTGACTTCATCCAGGTAGGAAGGAACCTCCACCGTCTTACTATTATATGTAAACTTCTCCATGTCCGGACATTAAAAAGTTATTCCTTTGGATTGTACGGTAACACCCGGTATATAGTAATCCACCGTTTCCGACTGCGCATCCAGTTCCCTGATGATATCCTGCAACACATCCAGGTAAGCCGCCGCGTCCTGCTCCAGACTGTTAGCAACCGATTGCCGGGCCTCTTTTTCCGCCCGCAATTTATCCCGTACGGTTGTGCTCTGCTGTACCTGTACGATTCCATTGGGTAGAACTTCCACCGGTAAACGTTCAACGGCCTTTTTTATGGTGAGAAGTGCAAGCGGGCGGCGTACATACTCCAGCAATTTTTCCGTTAAAACGGTATCGCCTTCAATCAGTTTGTTATAACGGCCCCGGGTGATAACAGGTATTATCTGCCCGTCCTGGACTTCCCGGATCATAGGAATAAGCACCAGGAAAAGCCGGTGACTGCCGATATTGTAATATTCATCGAACGTTTCCTTATTCTGGATTAGAAGCCGGTTTATAGCCTTTTTCTTAATGCCGTTCATCCAGAAATCAAATTTTTCGCGGTCCATTAACTCCACCAACGCGTCTACGGCTTCATAAGCCAGGTTCCGGATATTCTCTTCATCCTTGAACTCCTGTAAGGCGGTCATGCCCGTTTCATTCTCTCCCAAATGTTTACCACGTCCGGCCGTTCCGTGTTGTGCGTCCAAAGTGGGAATGACCTTTAACCAGGTAAACATCGCTACCGCCTGCTGCATCAGCCGCAAAGTTTCCGCCATGCCGTCCGGTTCCGTAACGTCCGCATGATCTTCACGGTAATACTTATCTACCGCGTCTATGGGTTCCGTTCCGATGATAGCCTGTAAATCCCGAATACCCAGCGGTAAGATAGGTTCCCACTTGGTAAAATCAAGATCATTATCGATCAATCCCAGGACACGGACTATTTCACCGGCCCCGTCACCGCCTTTATTAAATAACTTCGTCATTTGCTCGGTCTCTTTTTAATGTATATGGTTTCCAATTATCAAAATCCTTTGTGAAATTGTTTATTTCATCGTAGAACTCCTTATAAAAGCGGGCCAGCCCGGTATCTATCGTTATACAGGTTTGCTCCGTGCGCGGATTGGTGTTTATATTGGCCGAGCTTTCTATTACAAAATCAAAAGCGTTACCAAAACCGGCCATTACTTTAGCATGGTTACGGAAAATACAGACACGTGATCCGAAACGTTCCGCCACCTTCTTTAGGTATAAATAAACATCCGCGTAGGAACCTTGAAAGATTTCACCTACATAAAAATCCGCGCGCCCTATGTCTTTTCTCTCCAGCCATTTCTCCACCTCCTTGACATCGGTAATTGCCATGCACCAGGTAGAAATCAGAACATATTCCAACGGTTGTTGCTTCACGATCACACGAAGATAAGTAAGGCTGTCAACGTCCCCATGACTGATACAGTGATAAGACGCCCCTTTCTCAAAATGCCAGGGCAAACACTCTTCCAGGTGCAGCTCCGATTTTACTCGCCGGTCAAAATGAACGTTTTTCGTCCGGCGGGCCTTTATATGCTTGTCCGGGGTGTTATCGGCCCGGTTCTCTTCCGGTTGCCGGTCGCTTACCGGTTCTTCCGGCACATCTTCCGGTTTCGGTGTAAAAAACAGACTACGCATTTTCTTTCATACGGTTAGAGGGTGAAACGTTCTGTTCCGCTTCCACTATGGTACGATAAAGCCCTACTTTCGTTGCGGTACCCGGAAAGTTGGCATTAATATACTGCTGTAACGGCTTACAAAGGATCATGTCCGGAATAGCCGTTTCAGAAGCGTTATACACTTTCAGGCTGTATAATTTCTCCGATCCGGAAGAAAGTTTGTTTTCTATAATCAGATTTGAAAGTACCGGATCAAGACCGAAGCCGGAAGTGGCGGCAGCGTCCGCCTTATTGGATATCTTAATCTGGGCGTCCACATAATCCTTTATCTTCTTATCCAGTGGTTCCACCGTCCAGCCCTCAAAGTTATTCGCTTCCGGATTCCAGAATTTGGTCGTGTGCATGTATTTTCCGGCGTTCTGCCTTCCGGTAATGTTGGAGGCGAATTTCTCCATAGCTTCGTCCTTGAAATCTTCCAGCATCTGGGCCGTGTATTTCTCGCCCGTACGCTCGCAAACCTGTTTTATACGTGCTTCCGCGCGGTCCCAGTAAGACTGCGGCGATTCGATATGCAGGGAAATGGCCGAAGCGTTTTCGTTATAGGCGATCAGGATAGCGGCCAGACCGCCGGCAAGCTCCAGCCAGTCAAGCGCACCCAAAAAACGCGGTGTACTCATAAAATCCTTGCAAAAGGAATAGATATTATAATATTTCACAGAAACCGGATATTTGAACGGGTGGGCCGGATCAAAGACCGGGTAACGGTAAGTATAGGCCGGATCAGGATAAGGAAAGTCGCCCACAAGTACTTCCTGCGGTTCATCCTCGCCGTCGGGAGGATATACCAGGCGGGCCTTCTGGTAGGGAATATGTTCCAGCCGTACCAAACGCCCGGGATTGCCTACACGCGGCGCACGGTTCCGGACAAACTTTATAAAAAAGCCCTGCATGTGTGTTAAGTCTACGAGTGAGCGGTGAAGAACCGTCGTGTAATCCCACGACTCCAGGTCGGCGGTTATTTCCGGATCGAGTTTCCAACGCCGGTAAAAACGGTTATTCTCTTCGTCGATCGCATCCTCATACAGCCGCGGGCCTTCTCCCCACTGTAAACCGGCTATTTTACCCATAATACCTTCACCGGCGTAGAATTTATCCAGTAAACGCATGACCTCGCCCGGCATGTCGTTATTATCACCCATGGGAACGATAAAAGTACCGTTTACGCTGATCTTCCGCGAAAAGAAAGCCCCCCGCCGGTTTAACTGGATGCTGGAAGGTTCCCAACCTTTACCGCGGCCACCGATAGAAAAAGAGATCAAACCCTTGTCAGTGCCGGTATCTATAATTCCAAAGTTGCCACTTCGTCTTATTTCCATAATCTTAAATCGTTATTCTTTTCCCGTTGAACTCCATTACCAGACATTCCCAGCAATTCAGCGGCCGGCCCGTTGTGGTGTCCGTCAGGAATAGTTTATAGCTTGAATTTTCGATGCTTTCATCCGTCGCCTTTTTCCTCAAACGGGCGGTCAGTAAGTATCACCGATGTCGCCGCCGTCCCGCGTCTGACGGTTCCATTTCCGGAATCTTGATGAGAAAAGGCTACCCCGGAAATGGTAATCCGCTTCATCTGTTCTACCGCTACATAAAGGTTTATTTTTTCCATAGCCGGCGGATAAAGTTTTTAATACTGGCCCAGTTATCATG
>ENA-OQBV01001761-OQBV01001761.1-human-gut-metagenome-genome-assembly--contig:-NODE-1761-length-10155-cov-4.434384_pt1 | contig 10155 bp, 8 predicted proteins | sample MGYA00242750_ERZ504559 | MGnify/ENA primary metagenome ERZ504559 (study PRJEB26092, sample SAMD00036230) | human gut metagenome | host: Homo sapiens | study: EMG produced TPA metagenomics assembly of...
AAAGCGGAATCCTTCCTTCGCTTCTGCTTTGACTGTTACCTCAGTTCCTGCTTCATAGGAATCCTGCTGTGGTTCTACACTCACGATTCCCATTTCTTCTGCATTCGCTGCTGCCTTCAATGTGAAGGTCTCTGCTACTGCCTTAAAGTTCGCAGTCAATTCAGCGTCCTTTGTCACTTCAAATGAGTATATATTCTCTTTACTCACTTCTTTTCCGGCTGCATCGGTCCAGTTTACAAACGCAAATCCTTCCTTTGCAGTTGCTGTAAGCTGTGCATTTTCTCCTGCTTTGTAAATTCCATTTTCCTTTTATCCATTGGAAATCCCGTTTGACCCCATTCGTTCTCATTCATTGGAATCATTTGGCTGTCACAAAATATTCACCGGATGTTACAAAACCTTTTTTGAGTTTTGCATCTGCCCAGTCACCATGCGCACTCCATGTATTCGCAACGCCTTCCATCACCAGTTTCAATTTTGAAGCATTCTGGATATCCACGCTTACCGCTTTCATCTCCGTATTAAACTTCATCTCTCCGCTGTCAAATTTCTCCTGATCATCCACAAATACTTTGAAACGGATGTTTGGTTCGTTTGGTTTCGCTCTGGTTTCACGGTCTACTCCAACATATGCTTCAAATGTCTGATATCCAAGATCTGCAATGTTATACACAATTTCAGATTTTGCATGGCTTCCGATTCCTTTTGCAAATGTCTGCTCCTCTTCCCCATTCCACAATGTAATTGTGTTCTGTCCGCAGCTCTTATCTTTTGTTGTCGGATTTTTGCTATCTCCTGATGTCTGTGATTCCCAGTCAAGATCTGACAAATACACATCTCCACTTGCTTTTAATGCAATTTCATATGTCTTTGTTTCCTTTTCATCCGGTGAAACAACCTTCACACGAATCTGGTTTTCGCCTTCCTGTACATGAAACTCTTTTTCGATACTTCCCACACCGCTTGTCAGCACCTGATCTCCCAGAGAAACCTGAAGATCTGCATCTTTCTCTTCTGCTTTTACAATAAGATTTACTGTTTCTGCTGAAGTTGTTCCTGTATATTTCACTGTATCCGGAGTAAATCGTTCATTCAGACGAACATTGTCTCCAAATTCCAGAACTTCCAGGTTTGCATTATCCGTTTTCGGCACTTTCAGGTTCAATATATAACGGCACGGCATTGCACTCGTCTCCGGATATACGAGGATATTGACGATATTCTTTCCCGGTTTAAGTGATACCTTTCCATCCTGTGCAGAACTTCCATTGCAGGAAATGTCCACACGCGAAGAGCCGCTGGCTGCTTCTGCTTTTTACAACTGCTTCTTTGACATCTCCCATTTCCTGTGTATACTCATACTTGCCTTCTTCCAGCGTAATCGGAGTATCATTGACTGTCAATGCCTTTAACTGTGTATTGTTATCACCTACTCGGCTAATCGTAAACCGATAGTTCCTGGTTGTGATCTGATCTGCTGCTGTCACATTCACTTCAATCAGATTTCTTCCACTTGTAAGTACTGCTGTTCCTTCATTTGATTCAGCCGGCTTTCCATTTACATAAATCTGCAGATCTGCATTTTCATCTTCTGCTGCAAATCTGAACTGTACTTCCTTTTCAGATGTTGCAGCTGTTGTATGATAGAAATATGTTCCGCTTTCAAATGTAAATCCATTCTGCAACCCTGTGATCTCTGCTGTTTTTAAGCTTGCATTGGACGACGGCAGTTTATCCATCTCTGCATCAATGCCTTCTCCTGTCACATGAACCGGGTCTGTCCATTTCATCTCCCCAGCCATACCTGCTGCATTTTTCGGAATTACGACAGCTTTTACATATTTATCCTTCATTGCCCTTGTCGCATATGTCGGATTCTCTGCTGTGCCCTCTTTTACAGAATAATTTCCATTTTCTGTATCAGAAACTGCCCATTTTACCATTGCAGATGCATTCTCATCAGACAGTTTATAATCTGCAGTCAGCTTATGTTCTTTTGCATCATATTTCAGTGATGCACTTTCCACCGTTGCCGGCTGTGCCTTCTGTGTGATCGGCTTTGTTTCATCATTTACTTTCAGTTCTGAAAATACGAACGGTGTGCTGCTGTTCTGGCTTCCGCTTCCTGCAACAAATCCAATCTTGAAGTCTTTTCCAATTTTATCGTTTGTCACCTTTCCTACTTCTGTCCAGGTTGCACCATCTGTACTGTAGAATCCGGTAATGTCATTTCCCTTTTTCTCCAGTTTGTAGTAAACTTCCGTTTCATTTATATCCGCTTTTTTATGACTTTCATCTGGCTTTCTGTCTTTTTCTGTCACCAAATGAATCTGTGGCGTTCCATTCCCATGTTTTCTTTCAACCGCCACATAATTGTCATTATCTTTATAAAAGATCAGACCTGCCTCATCGTAATTGTTCGCTGTCTTACCATCTACTTTGACTGTTGCAGTTACATTCTCCAAATCCTTGCCAAACTCTCCAACTACAACGTTATGTGGATTCTGTGTATCCCACAATCCACCATTTTGTACGGTAATTTTCACCTTTCCTTCTTCCGGAATGGAAAGGTGCTCTGCATCTTTATTGACCACTGTAAAGTTGCCCGGAAGCTCATATCCCGTCTCTGTGATTGTCAGAAGTTTATGGGCTTCGATTCCATTGACAGATCTTGCGGAAACTTCTACCAGACCTGCTTTTTTTGCTGTCAGCATTCCCTTATCATCGATTGTTGCCAGATCAGACTCTGCACCTGTATCCGGAGTCAGCACCTTCCACGTAACCTGCTGATTTACGCCTTCTTTACCCAGTGCTTTTGCGGTAAATGCTAAAGTCTCACCTACCGAAATCTGTTCTTTTTCTGAATCAATCTCCAATCCTGTCGGAAGCACACCTTCCACACTTCCGCTGACTGTAAATTCAATGGTATTTCCTTCGTATTTTCTGCCGCCTGATACTGCAAAAGTACGAATAGATGCAGTTCCTTCTCCGACTGCCGTCACAATTCCTGTATCTGAAACTTTCAGAATATTCTCATCGCTGGAAACATAATAGATATCTCCTGCTGTCTCTGTCATATTTCCGCCGCCGTTGATGGCAATATGATCCCCTTTGAGCTTGATTTCAGATGCATCCATATTCTGAATCTCTGCTTTCAGATTCATACCGCCGTCATAACTATTATTTTCAAGTACGACATTTTTACATCCGTTGAACTTATACAAATTCTTATCCTGTTTCGTTCCATTTGTCTCCACAGAAATTTTTTCAGATTCTCCCACAGCAAGCTGTGTATTCTCGGCACTTGCAGTCAATGTCACTGATGGATCCTGACGATAGATCTTATTGTTTTTAAAGGTCAGATCCTTGACACTTTTTGCATCCAGTACACTCTGGTTTTCCAGATAGAATGTATTTCCTTCAATCGTCATATTTTCATGTACCGTCTGCGTTGTCGATACATTCGGATTTGTCGGATCCACATAAATTGCCTGTGCTTTTCCTCTGGTAAATGTATTGTTTCGGATCGTCACATCTCTTGTCGGACCTGACTCATACCAGCCTTGTGCATCATTGGAAATATAGATTCCTGCCATTCCCATTCCATCGAATGTATTATTTTCAATCACGATCGGTTTTCTGGTCGTCACAAGAATTCCTCTTGTCGGAGTCTCTTTGAAAATATTATCATGAATCGATACTTCCGGTGTATAGGTGATATTTTCCACCACATGCTGATTAACCTTTACTTCCTCCGGAATCGGCTTGTCCAGCGTCAGAATGATATCCGTCAGACTTCCAGATCCGTCTCCCATATTTCCGCCTTTTCCGTCCGGTCCGTCCACTTTAGTTACTGTGGCAACAGAATCCTCTACCGGGATCATATTCCCTTTCGTCATAAATTCAATCTGATCCCCCTCGAAAAAGTTCGGGAAACCTGCTGTCTCACGGTGCTGATATGTCACCTTGATTTTATTTTCACCTAAAATTTCTGTAACCTGTAAAAAGGTACCATGTACGTTGATCGGATCGTCATGTGGATTGGAAAAAGTACAGTCACTGACTTCTACTTTTCCTTTACATCCAGATACCTGAAGAAAATCTGCATAACCTGCTGTTGTCCTTCCGCTTTCTTTCGGAGCTTCCAGATCTACGTCATGCAGTGTCAGATTCTCACTGGACTGTCCTACCATTCCAAAGCCATGCAGGAAATGAACATCTAAATCCTCTAACACAACATCCTTACTTTTCCAGAAAAAACATTCCCGCATGATCGCGGACGGTCCGTCTGATCTGGAAACACATTCCTGGTCTGACTTCGTCACTCTTATTATTATATGTAAACTTAATACGATGATTTCCCAAATCTTCTATTGAAGCTGCTCCATCAAATACAGGGATTATTTCCTGTACTTCCACGATATGTCAGTCCTGTTGTGGTATCAAATCTCTGCGTATAATCCATCTTATTCGTATCCGTCCAGTATGGCTGCCCTGTATATGGACTGGAATCACTGATCCACTTTACAGTATTCCCCTCTACACTGTAGTTATAGCACTCCGGCACATATACGATTGCAGAATTTCCGTCCACAGACTCCACCGTAATATCTACAACCGTCGGAGTCTGGAAATCCACCTGAAATTCTTCAAACTTTACGTTTTTGCAGTCAATCGCTGCCACTGTTGTCATCTTTCCATGAAACATAAACAGGGAATCATTTCCATCCACTGTCACATTGTCCATGTCCTCCAACAGGATTCCGATTTTTTTCATCTTGTGATCCTGATTTGCCCCAACTGTATTTGAAATATACAGCTCTCGCTCTTCTGCCCGATCCGGATAGATATCATATCTTCCTGTCGGAAAATCCAGTACTACATTTTTGCCTTCATCAGACAATTTCTTTGCCTCATCCAATGCTGCCTGAATTCCTTCTGCGCAGTCCTGACCACTGTCCGGTGTTACACCGTACTCTGTCACGTCAATTACGGCAGAGTCAGATTCTTTGGCGCTGCTTTCAAATGGAGTCATTCCCCCAGATACCATACACCCCGCTAAAAGCATCGCCAGGATTCGTTTTCTTTGTTTCATAGCTTCTCCTTTCAATAACATATTTGACTTCAGTATAACATGCGGCTCTCTCCTTTTTCCTTTCACATTTTTCCTTTTTTATTTCATTATTTTCCAACAGGCTGAAACACAAAACGAGCAGAAAGAAAGTTATCCACTTTCCTCTGCTCGTTTTATGCTTTTATTCACATGATTCTCTCTGTTTTTACCACAGACTTTCATAAATCTTCATGACATCTGCCTTGCTTGGCACTCTCGGATTCGTTGCTGTACATCCATCCGCCAGCGCTGCTTCTGCCATACGCTCAATCTCTGCAAAATATTCTTCTTTGGAAATCTTGCCCATCTGCGAAACAGACAACGGAATATCCATTTCCTTCAACATAAACTGTACCCAGTTCACAAGGTTTCTGACTGTCATAATCGTGTTATAACTGCTCAGCCCTAAAATTCTGGCTACTGTTTTATATCGTTCCACAGCAGGCAGATATTTTGCCTGACTCTTGCTATGCTTGTTGATATCACTGTTGAACTCAATGATATGCGGCAGCAGCATCGCATTTGCGCGTCCGTGCGGAATATGGAATGTTGCTCCAAGCTGGTGTGCCATTCCGTGGTTCAGTCCCAGAGACGCAGAATTGAATGCAAGACCTGCCAGACAGGATGCAGAATGCATCTTTTGTCTTGCATGAGTATCACTTCCGTCCAGATATGCTCTCAGCAGGAAAACTCCGCAGATTTCAATTGCTTTTTCTGCCAGTGCCGTTGCAAAATCATTTCTGTCTGTACTTACACATGCCTCAAGCGCATGGGTAAATACATCCATTCCGGTATCTGCTGTAACTGCAGGCGGTACACTCTTTACAAGTTCTGCATCCAGAATTGCCTCATCCGGTGTCAGATCTCTGGATACCAGCGGATATTTTCTCTGCTCTGCCGGATCCGATACAACTGCAAAAGAGGTCACCTCTGACCCCGTACCGCTTGTCGTCGGAATCGCGATCAGCCCTACATCACCGTAGTGCTCAATCCGCACTGCAAATTCCCGGATTGATTTGGAAGAATCAATGGCAGAACCCCCACCCACTGCGATAATTGCTTCCGGTTTATACGCCAGTAATTTTTTTACGCCTTCACTGATCTTTTCAATCGGCGGATCTGGCACAACATCCTGAAAAATGTCATACTCAATATGCCCTTTTTTCAATGGATCTGTGATCAGATTGATCATACTGCTCTGTGCCAGAAACGGGTCTGTAATAACCAGTACTTTTTTATATGGGATCTCTGAAAGACGGTCTAATGCATTGTCCCCAAAGTATACTTTTGTTTTTATATCAAAGCTCTTCATAGCGTCCTTCCTCTATTCTGGATAGATACACTCTATCCCCAACTTTTTGAATTCTTTCAGCCACTTCATCTCGGGCTTTTCATCCGTTACGATCATTGTAATATCTTTCAATCTTCCGACCGTCATAAAGGCTGTTGCCCCAAACTTACTGCTGTCAATTGCAAGGATGCGCTCCTTGGCATTTTCCAGCATTGTTCGTTTGTTATCTGCAAGAAGTTCATCAGAATCTGTAAGTCCTGCTGCCATATCCAGGCCTTTGCACGAAATAATTGCTTTGTCTGCATGATACGACTGAAGCATCCGGTTCGTCTGGGTTCCCACAAGGGCAAACGATCCCTCTCTTGATACTCCGCCAGTAGATAATACCCTCCAATCTGACATATCCAAAAGCTCGATCACAATTTCCATTGAATTGGTGATCAGCGTCAGATTCTTTTTATCTTTCAGTCCTTTTGCAATATAAACTGCGGTAGAACTCGCATCCAGCATAATGCTGTCTCCATCCTGTACGATCTTTGCCACCAGCTCTGCAATCCGTTGTTTTCCGATCACATTGCGGTTCTTTCTGATATTGAAAGGCAGATCTATATTCATATTCTCATTGATCACAGCACCGCCGTAGCTCTTGATTGCGTAGCCATCATTCACAAGCTTATCCAGATCTCTTCGAATCGTCTCTTCTGACACTTCATAAATCTGGCTTAACTCACTCACGACTACCCTTCGGTCGGTCTGCAGTTTTTCCAGAATTTCATTACGTCTTTCAATTGCCAGCATCGTGTTGCCTCCTGATAAATTCTGTCTCAAAACCTTTGTTATTGCCGTATACAAATATCAGAAAACAGGATCCTCTGATCTGGACGTCCTCTGTTTTCTGATACTTGTCATGGCTGAATTCTTAATTATAAAATTGCGTCGCGGATCTGTGCATCCGGATGTGCGATCACTGCAGAATCCAGATACATACCATCGTCAGATACTGCTTCTTTTGCTCTGTCGATCGCAGCTTCTACAGCAGCAACCTCACCTGTCAGCATCAGATAAGATTTTCCGCACATACCTCTTGCAAGGCGTACTTCGATCAGATCAACGATTGCTGTTTTTGCAGCTTCATCCGCTGCCACGATGATCGAAGATGCATCATAGGACTCAATGATACCCAGTGCTGATACATCCTTGATTTCTGCAGCTCCATAAATTGCAGGGAAAATGGATTCATGCGGATTACCAAGTACAAAACTGTTGATCAGATGTTTTCCATGCATTGTTTTTGCATTGTCAACAGCAGAAGTTACTGCACTTAAATCTCCTGTAATAATTACAATGTATTTTCCCGGACATACGGTCTGCGCTTCGATAATGCTTACTTCAGAAGTTTTTACCATAGAATCTGCCGCTACGACACCTGCTGAAGTAGTCTTATATTCTACCATTCCAATTGCCTTACTCATTATCTGCACGTCCTTCCTGTGTCTCTATGACTACATATTTCTCATTTACTTCGCTTACCAGACCATTGACGGAAGCGTGGATTCCAACACTTAAGCCCTTTGCCGGTTCTGCGATCATCTGTCCTTTGACTACCATATCTCCCGGTTTTACAACACAGGAAGCAGGCGCTCCGATATGCTGGCTCAACATGATCTTCACTCGTTTTACAGGGATCACGGATTCATCCAGCGGAGCTTCTTTGTTATATTTTGTCAAGTCCAGTCTTGACATCAGACGTTCCATCGGAACTCTTCTGTAAGATCTTTCTTCTCCTACCGGTACTGCTGTCACTTCCGGCGCACGAAGTCCGTTCGCACGAAGTCCGTTTTTGTATTCCAGCATCAGTGTTCTAGGAGAAAGCTCCTGCGGACAGGAATATAACTCACAGACACCACATGAACAGCAGAAGAATGTATTGATAAAGATATTCGGCTGCTGAACGTCTTTGCATGTTGCCGCACGCATAAACAAGTGTGGCTGAATCGGGTGTCCAAGCAGATGTCTTGGACATAAATCTGTACACATTGAACACTGACAGCAGCATGCAGCCGCACGTTTCATGTCAATGGAAGATTTGCTTCTTTTTCTCTTTACGAGATAATGATCCTGCGGCAATACCAGTACCGCGTTGGTTGTTTTCGTAACCGGCTGCGAACCGCTTCCGATGAATCCCATCATCGGTCCTCCGATAAAATATACCGGATCTTTTACAGTTGTTCCGCCTGCAAGTGCCACGACTTCCTCGATTGTAGTTCCGATCGGTACACGAACTGTCACCGGATGCTCTACCTCGGCAACAACGGATACCAGTTTATCTACAACAGGAGTCTGCTGATTCATAGCGCGCCATACGTTGTAGATCGTCTCAACGTTGAATACCGCAACGCCGCTCTCGATCGGAAGTCCTCCCGGACGTACGACCTTTCCTGTCACTTCGTAAATCAGAACAACCTCATCACCTGCCGGATATACTTCATCCAGCAGTCCCAGTCTGACTTCCGGATATTCTCCGATTACACTCTCGACTGCCTCAATTGTCTGCTTATATGCTTTTTTGATTCCGATAATGACTTCTTTTGCGCCTACAGCCTGGCCTACCAGGTGAAATGTATCCACAATCTCACGCGCATATTTTTCCAATAACTGTCTATGTAATCTCAGTAGTGGCTCACATTCTGCACAGTTCAGGATAATTGTTTCTGCACGCTGATCCAGTTTCGCATAAGTCGGGAATCCTGCACCACCTGCACCAACAATTCCGTTTTGCTGCAATATGCTGCTTAATTCTTTCATATCCATAATTTCACTACTCCAGTCCTGTTCCATCGTCAATAATTCCAACGATCGCTGCATCAATAGGAGCATCGCTCATGCCGCAGCCAATCCGTGCCGCACTGCCCTGTGCCACCAGCACATACTCTCCTATTCCCGCTCCGATCTTGTCAATCGCAATGAGTTGTTTTCCAGATGTCTGCATATGATCCAGCACATCCACTATCATGAATTTATTGCCGACCAAATTTTCACATTTCCGTGTCGAGATAACACTTCCTACTACTTTTCCTGCTATCATACTTTCCTCACTTCCTCTTGCGATTTTCTAATGTAAGTATCTATTTTATAATTCTTACAGTCTGTCCAGTCGCAATCTTCGCTGCATTCGCTTCATCAGTATCGATATGCATCTCCAGCGTAAAGCTGTCATCCACACGGATCTGTACATGATTGAAAACAGTGCCTCTTTCATTCTCCGCCTGCACGGATACCACATCCCCGTCATGCACTCCGGCTGCCATTGCGTCTTTCGGCGGCATATGAATATGTCGTTTTGCAATGATACATCCTTCATTCAGATAAATCGCACCTTTTGGTCCGACAACTGCGATCGGTGCACTTCCTGCAACATTACCGGATTCCCGAATCGGAGCCTTCACTCCAAGTTTAATTGCATCTGTAGCAGAAACCTCAACCTGAGATTTGCTTCTTACAGGTCCCAGAATTCTTACATTTTCGATTGCTCTGAGCTTCAGACCGACAATTGTAACTGTCTCATTGGAGGCAAACTGTCCGCCCATCAGTTCTTTTTTCTTCGTCAGCTGATATCCTGGTCCGAATAATGCTTCCACATGCTCCTGTGTCAGATGAATGTGTCTTGCAGATACCCCTACCGGAACCAGATATCCCGGTTCTTTTTTTCGGAAGATTTCTGTTTTTCTACAGCTTCCAGAACCATCTTTGT
>ENA-OQBV01001762-OQBV01001762.1-human-gut-metagenome-genome-assembly--contig:-NODE-1762-length-10154-cov-1.977461_pt1 | contig 10154 bp, 12 predicted proteins | sample MGYA00242750_ERZ504559 | MGnify/ENA primary metagenome ERZ504559 (study PRJEB26092, sample SAMD00036230) | human gut metagenome | host: Homo sapiens | study: EMG produced TPA metagenomics assembly of...
GGTATACGGGAATGTCGTCCAAATCCAGGCAGCTGGCCTGAGAGGTATAGGATTCTTCCTGTTCCAGATAGGTTATCCCGTAACGTTCACACAGGTGTTTCAAGGTACTACGCAGATAGCTCAGGCTAATTTGAGTGAAATGCTGATTCGTCACTTTGCCCAGCTTTAGTCCTCGTTTGAATGACATAGGGTGGATTTCGCAAGCATCGAACCTGCGAAATCCATCGCCATTGATGCCCCTACCTAAGAGGAAGGAGTCTTCTGGCGAAACTGTGATAAAGTTTCCCCACAATTATTTTACACCATCTATCTTGTGCAGGAAAATCCAGCTCCCCAGGCTGAGGAAAATGACGCCCATGACCGTCAGGGCCGTCAGGTTATGGCTCAGCGTGGCCAGATGGCCGGACAGGAAGAGTTCGCGGACGGCGTTGGACATCCAGGCCATGGGAAAGGCCTGGGCGACGACCTGGGTCACTGGGTCCATGGCTTCCAGGGGCCACGTATAGCCGCCGAAAATGAAGGCCGGCACGGTGTACATGATGGACGCCCGGACGAACTGCAATTCGTTGTGGAAAATGGATGACGCGAAGAGGCCCAGGGAAATGGCAGCAAAAGAGAAGGCCCCGGCCAAAAGGCCCAGCGACTGGATGGAAGCCCGGTCAGGGATGCCCAGCAGGCGGGCCAGGACGCAGACCAGGCCAAAGGATAAAATGGACAGGACCCAGTACACGCCGACTTTGACGACCAGCAGCTTGCCCTTCGACGTCCCTTTCAGCTCAGGATTGCGGAAATCGCACTGGACGGCAGCTCCGATGGCCAGGAAAAGCCCTGCTGCATGGCCGCCATGGCCAGGCCGGTGACGAAGAACATCATGTAACTCTGGGTCGGGTTATTGAGGACGCGCAGCGTCGTCTCTACCGGTGAGATGCGCTTCTTAGCATCTGTTCATCACCGCTGGTCCGCAGGGCCGCCTGTCGGGCAGCAAAGCGCGTATAAGGCCAGGGTAAAGGCCAGGGGCAGCAGGAAGAGGATCGCCGCGACGGGAAAGCGCCCCTGCCAGAGCCAGTGCCATTCCTGCTTCAAGACGTGCCATACTTTCATGTCAGTCACCTGCCATATACTGGAAACGCATGCCCGGCCGCAGGGCATCGCTGTTGACCCTGGACCTTGACGTTGAAACTGATGATATCCGTATCGTTGCCGCGTTCGCTCGTCCCCCGCTGGGTGGCGAATTCCGACTTCTGGCTGATATCGGTGATGGTCCCCTGGACGCGGGTAACGCCGTCGCGGGCCTGCATGGTCAGGAACTGGCCGAAGTGGAAATCTTTGAGCTTCGTTTCCGGGATCTTGAAGTCGACCCAGTTGTCGTTCGGGTCCTGCAGGGCGACCAGCGGCGTCCCCAGGGAAATCATGGAACCTTCTTCGATGTATTTAGCCGTAATGATGCCGTCGAAAGGGGCCTTGATTTCCGTTTCATCCGGGATACTTCGATCTGCTGCAGCTGGGCCTGAGCCGCTTCCAGTTTCTTCTGGGCCGCATCGGTAGCCGCTAAGTTGGCATCGGTCTGCAAGAGGCCGGCCTGGGCCAACGATACGCTGGACTGGGCCGAATCGAGGCCAGCCGAAGCCGTATCGACTTGGGACTTGGACGTACTGTCCTGGAGGTCCGTAACGACGCCGGACTGGCGCACCTGGGCCTGGAGGGCCTTGATATTGGCTTCGGCCTGGGCCTTCTGGGCCAGGAGCAGGCCGGCAGCCTATTTCTTTTTTTTCTATGAACATGATGAGTTCCCCCTTTTGTTTGTTGAACGTGTTCAAAGCTTGAGCAAAAAAGGCTGCCCCATGAAGCCCCAAAATGGCCTCATGCGGCAATCCTTTACAGGAAGCCGTCCTATCGCCGGTGGATCATCTCATCGGCAATGGCTTCGATTTCCGGCAGGCGCTGTTCGAGCTGGGCCAGGACGTCATGGCTCTCAGCGGCTGAAATGCCCAGCAGCTGCAAAGCCGTATCCAGGACCAGGGCGGCGTACTTTTGGCTGTCCATGGGCTGTCTGAAGTCGAACTGGACGATGTAGCTACGCATGGCCCCTTTGATGAGCAGGGAGCGCAGGAAAATATCCTCCTTCGATAACCCCAGGGAATCGCCGAAGATACGGCCCGTCATATCAGCCAGATGGTCCGTGATCTTTTCAAACGTCAAGGGCGTCGTATAGCCTTCATAATAGGTTTCGCGGACGAGCTGGTTCATGGCCACGGCTTCAAATTCGACGAGGCACAGGGCGGCGTAGCGGAAGGCCGGCGACTCCTGCCTGAAATGGGCTGCAATCAAATCGGTACACTGCCGCAGCAGCTCCATGACCAGGGACTGGAAGATATCTTCTTTATTCTTGAAGAAATAATAGATGCTCCCTGTGAGGACGCCCGATTTCTCGACAATCTGACGAATCGTCGTCTTTTTATACCCCTGCTGGACAAAGAGCTCCTTCGCCGCAGCCAGGATGCGCTGACGGACTTCGTCTTTATCTTTTTCCATAAAAACACCTTCTTGAACATGTTCAACTATTTTATCTTTAGTATACCTGTTCTCGAAATCCTTGTCAAGACTACAGCGTCACGTTATATATCCATTAATCGCATAAACGATTTACTTCCATGCAGAATATCCATTTGTCAGAGAAGGATTCATCCTTTATAATGTAAAGGTATGAGTTTTTTTAGATTTTATTTATCAATTCAATTCAATGAAAAAGGTTGTGATTTTGCATGGAAGAAACTCAACAGCAGCAGGGACTGCGCCGCAGCCTGAAAGCCCGCCACATGAACATGATCGCCATCGGCGGCGCTATCGGCACGGGCCTGTTCGTCGCCGGCGGTGAAACGGTCAGCTCTGCCGGTCCGGGCGGTGCCCTCGTCGCCTATGCCCTCATCGGTATCATGGTTTATTTCCTCATGACAGGCCTCGGCGAAATGGCGTCGTACCTGCCGGTCAGCGGTTCTTTTGAAACCTACGCCAACCGCTACGTCGATAAATCCCTGGGCTTTGCCCTGGGCTGGAACTACTGGTTCAACTGGGCCATCACAGTAGCGGCCGAACTCGTCGCCGGCGCCCTGATCATGAAATACTGGTTCCCTGACGTACCGGCTGCCATCTGGAGCGGCCTGTTCCTCATTATCCTCTTCGTCCTCAACTACTTGTCGACCCGGTCCTACGGCGAAAGCGAATTCATCTTCGCCGGCATCAAGGTCCTGACGGTCCTGGTCTTCCTCTTTGCCGGGACATTGCTCATCCTGGGCCTCGGGCCGGAACCGTCGCCGGGCTTTACCAACTGGACCATCGGCGATGCGCCCTTCGTCGGCGGCTTCACGGCCATGCTGGGCATCTTCATGGTCGCCGGCTTCTCCTTCCAGGGGACGGAAATGATCGGCATCGCCGCCGGTGAAAGTGAAGATCCGGAAAAGAACGTGCCCCGCGCCGTCCACTCCATCTTCTGGCGTATCCTCATCTTCTATTTAGGCGCCTTTATGGTCATCGGCTTCCTCATCCCCTACACGGCACCGAATCTGCTCAACACGAACATCGAAAATATCTCCATCAGCCCGTTCACGCTGGTCTTTGAACGCTTCGGCCTGGCCGCAGCCGCTTCCATCATGAACGCCGTCATTTTGACCGCCGTCCTGTCGGCAGGCAACTCGGGCCTCTACGTCTCGACGCGTATGCTCTACGCCATGGCCGAAACAGGGCAGGCACCGAAATGCTTCCTCAAGCTGAACAAGCGCGGCGTCCCGTCGTATGCCCTGTTCGCAACGGTCGTCTTCGGCCTGGCTGCCTTCCTGACGTCCCTCATCGGCGAAGGCAAAGCTTATGACTGGCTGGTCAACATCAGCGGCATGGCCGGTTTCATCACCTGGATCGGCATCGCCATCTGCCACTTCCGCTTCCGCCGGGCCTATATCGCCCAGGGCAAAGACCTGAAAGACCTGCCCTATAAGGCTACGTGGTTCCCCTTCGGCCCCCTCCTGGCCCTGATCATGTGCATCATCGTCACGGCAGGCCAGAACTACTCGGCCTTCACAGGCGCAGAAATCGACTGGTACGGTGCCAGTGTCGCCTACATCGGCATCCCCGTCTTCCTGGCCGTCTTCTTCTATCACAAACTCAAACATAAGACCCACCTCATTCCCTTGAAAGAGGTCGACCTTTCCCGCGATAAGTAGGAAAAAGAGGCTGTCGCACATGCGACAGTCTCTTTTTTCGTGGTTCGTGGCTAGTGGTTCGTGGTTCGTGGCTAGTGGCTCGTAGGGGCTATCACACGAAGGTTTCAACCAATATGCGCGACCCCATTCTCTTTGATGTTTGAAGCAAAAGCGGCTATCGCATTATACGTTTTTTGCTTAATGCGACAGCGCCTTTTCTGTAGGGGCGCCACGCGGGGCGCCCGCTCCAGGATATGTACGATTTACCGACCAAGTTGCTAAAAGAATCATCCAAATCCCCAACGGGTCGCCCACGTGCGATCCCTACGAGCTCCGAATCGTATTTTCGCAGTTAAACCTTAAACTTAAACGTTTAGTGTGTTTATTTCAAAAAATATTGTGTTTCATCCTTGACTTTATTAAGTGATGATGCTATCATAGCACCATCAACTGATAAACGTCACAAACGCGACGACGCAAAATAGTACGTCTGAGTCTATCGTTTCAGAGAGCTGCCGGCTGGTGTGAGGCAGTACAGGGACTAGACCGAACTCATTGCCGAGCGGAAAGGCTGAATAAAGTAGGCCGATACGGGAACTCCCGTTACAGAGCGTGGATATCGCCATGAGCCGTATCCGAGAGGGCATCCGCAAAGGATGAAACAGAGTGGTACCGCGGAAGGATTATATGACGCCTTTCGTCTCTTCAATGCTTCAGGCAGAGAGACGAAGGGCGTTTTCGTTTCTCTCCATGGTTTTAAAAGGAGGAAAATCTTATGGCTAATATTTCATCGATCAAAGCCGCTTCACTGAGCATGTGTTTTTCCGTCGGTGCCGTCTTATTCAGTTCCCACGCCGGCGGTGGTTTCGCTACGGGCAACCAGGAAAACGTCTACTTCGTCAGCCTCGGCTGGCTCGGCCCGATTACGGCTATCATCACTATGCTGCTGTTCACGCTGACCATCAAGGAAGCCATGAACATGTACAATTCCCGTCATCTCACCAGTTACCGTCAATTATTCCAGAACTTATACAGCCCCTTCAAAGGCATTGAATACCTCTTTGAAGCCTTCTTCTATATCATGGTCTTAATGGCCGTATCGGCTACGATTTCCGGGGCTGCCTCGGCCATCAACGCTCAGACGGGCCTCAATTATTACGCCGGTATCGGCATCGTCGGCACCATCATCTTCTTCCTGACCATCTTCGGCGCCGGTCTGGTACGCCGGGCCACGACCTATATGGGCATGGCCATCTTAGCCATGGTCATCATGATTTTCTCCGTCGGCATCTATATGGGCGGTTCCATCGAAGGGACGCAGTTCTTCACGGCTGCCATGGCCCAGGATTTCGCCACGAATGGCTTCAGCAAAGTACCGACAGCCATTCTCCATGCCTTCACCTATTCCGGTTTCCAGTGCGTCGTCATCCCGACAATGATCGTCGTCGGCACGCCCTTAGTCACCCGCAAGAATTGCGCCACGTCCATGTGGTTCTCCTTCGCTATGAACGCCATCGCCCTGACCTTAGCCGTCTGCATGCTCTTAGGCTGGACCGGCATCTACGGCAAATCGCCCTTACCGACCCTGACTAGTTGCAAAGCCATGGGCCTGTCCTGGCTGACCATCGCCTACAGCGCCTTCTTACTGCTGTGCCTCATTTCGACAGGCGTCACAACCGTCTTCGGTTTCACAGCCCGCTTCTCGGAACGAATGCCTGAGAAGTAAGCCATAACGCCGTCACCCGTTCGGCTATCGTTACCTTATTCATCATCATCGCTTCCATGACCGTCTCCGTCGCCGGCCTGACCAACATCATCAAATACGGCTACGGCTATTGCGGTTACTTAGCCATCGCCATCATCATCGTTCCCTTCCTGACCATCGGCCGCTATAAGAACAAACGCTATATTGCGGACAGCGAATACCGCGCCCGCATCGACGCCATGAACGAAACTTCCGAAGCTACCCAGACCTTCCAGCCAACGGCCGAACCTGCCGGACATTAAGAAAAAGGCGCTGTCCCATGAAGACAGCGCCTTTTTTATGGTTTCTGTGTTCCTAAATATTCATAACCGAACCACTGATTATCTTCGGACCAAGTCAACTGATAGTACACCGGTGCATCAGGTTGTAAGCCTGGCCAATCGTGAAACGACAAATATAAATGGCCATTCCGGTCAAAAATCCCTGATTCTAAAGTCCCCAGGCAGCACTCGCTCAGTTTAAGGCCGACAGATCCTGCCGCAGAGAAGGTCCGGTCACCACGTAAACAGCAGCACACAGGAGAAAACTGACTAGATAAGTCACGCTGAGGGCCAGAAAAGGCGGGGCCGACACCGGAGTCGCCTTTGCTACCTCATGATAGCCTATGTTGCCAAGGACGACGATGAAAAAAGGATCCAGTAGGCCAGACCCATTCTCTCAGCTCCTTTTCCAGGTGAAAATCCCTGTTCTTCTACAAATACCTCCTGCCGGATAATCCGGGCGTCCTGTGAAAGTCCCTGCTGCATATGCATTTGAATCATGATAATTCCTCCTAAAAAAAACAGGGGTTGCCCAGGAATTGTCTTATAGCATGCAACCATACCGTACCTACGAACAACTCCCAGACACCCCATTTCTCTTGTCCGGTGACAGAGCGGTGTTCTGATGAAATTAGCATCATTCTAGCATATTCTGACCTCTCCGTCAATGCGATTCTGCCCGCTTTAGCAGCTGATATCGGAAGATATGAGCCTCTCCTTTTTGAGTTTAGGCAGTTGTTTGGTCAGTTGATACTTCGTTACTTTTAGATTAGGGACCGGTTGTTAATCAACGCCGTCCTGGTTATAGCCCCAGTTGATGACAGAGACAGGCCAGTAGGACCAGTACCAGCAGATAAATCAGGATTGAGCAGGGTAAATAGTTTCAGATACCCTACTTGCTGCCGGGGACAGGCCCGGACGTACATGCCATAGGAAATGAGACTGGCCATAGAGGCAACCAGCGTCCCCAGGCCGCCGATATCGGTTCCTACCAGCAAGGCCGCCACATCATCAGTAAACCCAGACAAGAGAACGGCTGCCGGCACATTGCTGATGACCTGGCTTGCCAAAAGGGCCATGAGGAACTCATGACCGTCCAGATATCCCGTCAACAGGGCCCTGAAGCCAGACAGCTGGCTCAGATTGCCTACGAGGATAAAAAAGGCCACAAAGGTACCCAAAAGCCGGTAATCAGCATAACGGAAATATCGTGGCCGCGTCAATGCCGTGACGACCACGACAAAGGCCAGGGCCAGGCGATAGTCGAGCACATGCGCCACGGCGAGCAGGGAAAGGAAAAACATCCCGCCCAAAATCCAGAGCTGCCGCGACGGAGCCAATACAGGCAGATTTCGTGTCCGCCGTGCCGCTAGCCGCACGGAAATAGGAATCGGCGTCCCAGGCAATTGGAACAGGGACAGCGCCAGTAGCAGGAAGGACACCAGGCTATAAGGCAGGAGCAAAAGTAGAAACGAAGACAGATCCATGCCGTAATAGAAATAAAGATACAGATTCTGCGGATTGCCTACGGGCGTACACATACTGCCCAGATTGGCAGCCAGCGTCTGGAGGACGATGACGAGCGCCATTTGTTTCTCACTAGTCACTTTCGGCAAGGCCATGAGGGAAAAAGGCACAAAGGTCAGGAGGGCCACATCGTTATTCACCCACATACTGACAAAAAAACAAGCAAAGACCAGGACCGCCGCCAGCTGGCGCATCGTTCCCAAGCGGAGTAGGAGACGTGCTAGTACCGCAGCAAAGACACCACTTTCCCGCAAACCGCCGATAACGACCATAAGACAGAACAAAATAGCCAGTACGGGTACATTGATATACCCGACATAAGATGACGAAGGCGGTACGGCCAGCATCGACACCGATGCCGCCACTACCGCCAGGACAAGTACCAGATTCTCTTTGAGTACTGAAACGACAGATTTCATGCTATGACCTCAATCGAGCTGCTTCCCATTTTCACTGCGGACCTGGGCCGACACGAGGAGCGTAAAGACGCCGGTGCCGCCGATGACGTGCACCTTCTGTTTTTTTTGACTGCTGGCAGGAAAAATCACAGTCATGGTTACAACGTTTAATCATGGACTTCATCCTTTCTGATACTTTTCTTTCATTATACCATGTTTCTCTTATCCCACATATAAAAACAAGGCCCTGCACCATTGATAAGGTAAAATATATTTCGCAAATTCAATTTCATAAAAAATAGACATAGTCTATTGCCGCTAGTACAATTAAGTTACCACACAAAATTCGTAAGGAGGCAATAGACCATGTCTGGTAATATTATACAACTTAATGAGGATCTTATAAAGAATAATTTAAAGGATCTTGTACGCAACAGTGTAGAGGAAACACTGAACGCCCTGCTCGACCACGAGGCGGATGAACTCGTCCGCGCTGGCAAGTATGAGCGAACGGGAGACCGTAAGGGCTACCGTTCCGGTCATTACGAGCGGAATTTTGGCACGACTTCCGGCGAAGTCAGATTACGCGTGCCCGAAGCTCAAGGGCATCCAGTTTGAGACGGCCATCATCGAGCGCTATAAACGCCGTGAATGCTCTGTCGAGGAAGCCCTTATTGAGATGTACCTGGCCGGCGTATCCGTGCGCCGTGTCGAAGATATCACCGAATTGCTTTGGGGCACAAAGGTCTCCTCTGGCACCATCAGCAATCTCAACCAGAAGGCATACAAGCACATCGAGGAATGGCGTCAGCGTCCTTTAACGGGGGAATATCCGTATGTTTACGTCGACGGCATTTACCTCAAGCGCTGCTGGGGTGGCGAGATTCAAAATGTCTCCGTTTTAGTCGCTATTGGCGTCAATAAAGACGGGTTCCGTGAGATTCTCGGAGCAGCAGAAGGCATGAAAGAAGACAGGGAAAGCTGGTTGAACTTCTTCACCTGGCTCAAAGGCCGTGGCCTTGCAGGCGTGCGTCTCATTATCGGCGATAAATGCCTTGGCATGCTGGAAAGCATCCCTGTAGTCTTTCCTGAAGCCAAATACCAACGCTGCACGGTCCATTTTTACCGGAACGTCTTCACAGTGACGCCAAAGACTAAGATGAAGCAGGTTACCTTAATGCTCAAGGCAATCCACGCGCAGGAGAGCAAGGAAGCTGCACAGAAAAAGGCGGTCTCCATTGCCGCCAAGCTCCGTGAAATGAAGCTTTTATCCGCAGCCAAGAAAGTCGAGGACAGCGTGGGCGAAACCTTGACCTATATGGATTTCCCAACAGAACACTGGAGCCGGATCCGCACGAATAACCTAACAGAACGGGTGAATCGCGAGATACGCCGCCGTACACGGGCCATTGGTGCCTTTCCTGACGGCAACAGTGCTTTGATGCTCGTCTGTGCCAGACTTCGTCATGTTGCCGCCTCGGAATGGGGCTCAAAACGCTATATGGACATGGAGCATCTATTCAAGATGGAAATTGAGCAGCCAAATGACGAGGAAAATCCATATATCTGATTACGATATTTACTGGCGGATGAAATGAATTTGCGAAAGAATCTTGACACTACCCACAATAAAGTGGGGGCGTTTTAATTAGGGTGGTCCTATGTCAAGTTTGAGTACAAATTAAATTGAGGTTTCTATCAATCAGTTATCCAGCAATCAAAGCTGCCTTTTTCTTGTAGTTTGCATATAATTTTCATAGTCATTTGGTGACATATAGTTACAGTGACTGTGAATTCGAACGGTATTATAAAACGTGTTAATGTATTCAAACACCAGCAATATAGGCTTGTTGATAATTTTCAATCTTAAATCGATTCAGCCATTTCTCGCTTAATCAAGGCATGGAATGATTCTATGCAGGCATTATCCCATGGATAGCCTTTCTTCGAATAGCTGCGGCGCATCTGTGCGGTTTCCTTGATATAGGATTGCGAAAGATATTGACAACCG
>ENA-OQBV01001765-OQBV01001765.1-human-gut-metagenome-genome-assembly--contig:-NODE-1765-length-10135-cov-2.773681_pt1 | contig 10135 bp, 9 predicted proteins | sample MGYA00242750_ERZ504559 | MGnify/ENA primary metagenome ERZ504559 (study PRJEB26092, sample SAMD00036230) | human gut metagenome | host: Homo sapiens | study: EMG produced TPA metagenomics assembly of...
AAGATTAGACAACAAGTCACACCACTAAAAATTTAGCCCGATCTACCACATTTAATTACCAAGGAAAAAATTACACCTCGGAATTCAATTACACAAATGATTCTTCTATTGTTTACATAGACAAAGAAGTTCAAAAAACGGCAGAAAAACTTGATCAAAACCCTATCCTGTTACATTTTTTCAATGCCGGAATAATTACTTACTATGATAACGAAAGTGAATTTAACAAAAACACTAAACATTAACACAAAAAACAACAAGAGCAAGTAGACTTGCAGCCGAAGCTACATTTTATAAAGATACAAAATTACAACGGAGCATGAATTAAAAATAGGCGCAGGTAATTATCCTGATTTAAATAGCTATAGCTTTGATAATTGTATTAGTTCTTTCAAAGCATCAACAACCAGTCCCGGTTTTCCAACCTCAGCAGTAACAGTAAGATTATATGCAGACAAAAATTATGGTGGGCGTACATATGCATTCTTAATAGCAGACGGTCCCGGATGGAATAACACCTATACTAAAGATGTTCCTAATTTAGGAGATTATGGTCTTAATGACAATGTTTCTTCCGTCAAAATAGGCTATTAATAAGAAGCACTAAAAACGCAAAAAGGAAAGAAAATAAAACCATAATTAATATATGAATTATTAGGAATATTCAGTAAATCATATAAAATTAGCCAACTAATTCATACTTACAGTATTGCGAATTAGTTGGCTTTTTTGTATCTTTAAATATTCCCCCAAAAATACGGTTTGACGGCCAAGACGGGGGGGGGAAATATCCCAATTAAGATATGGCGAAGATACAAAAGATTTCAGAAATTCATCCTACTTTGGGTTTTACAGAATTCGATATTCTGGAAAAATATCGTAAGAGTTTTCATGAGAGTAAACTTGGCAGCCTTCATTCGGTGTTTCCGTTTGAGAGCATAGCTAAAGAGATAGGCCTTTCACAATCTCACTTGGGGTGGAGGAACAGTTTCAGTCCTTCCGCAAAGATAGCCCTTATGGTACTGAAGGCTTAGCTTACACCGGATTCTCTGATAGGTTACTGGTAGAACATCTTAACGGAAACATACACTATCAGTTGTTCTGTGGTATCATGATAGCCCCGTCCTGCCCTATAACGAACTACAAGATAATCAGTGCTGTCCGTAATGAGATTGCATCCCGTCTTGACATTGACTTCCTTCAGGGAATCCTTGCCTCACACTGGAAGCCTTATCTTGAGAACCTTCACGTGTGTATGACCGATATCACATGTTATGAAAGTCATATGCGTTTTCCTACGGACATGAAGCTCCTTTGGGAAAGGATCGAATGGCTCTATCGGCATATCTGCCAGCATTGTAGAGATCTTGGTATAAGACGTCCCCGTAACAAATATACGGATATTGCGGTATCCTATCTGTCCTATTGCAAGAAAAGAAAGAGGAAGGTCTCAAGGACAAGGATGCTGAAATGTCGCATGATTAGACTCCTGGAAAAACTCATCATACAACGGGATGACATTCACAGAGAATACGGCTCTTCACTCACATATACACAGGATTATCAGAAACGGCTTTCCATAATCAGAAAGGTTCTTGTACAGGAAAAGGAACTCTTTGAAGGTAGGAAAATCAGTGACCGTATTGTCTGTATTGACCGTTATTACGTACGCCCTATCGTAAGGGGCAAGGAGACAAAATCTGTCGAGTTCGGTGCAAAGGTTAATAATATACAGATAGACGGAATCTCGTTTATTGAGACATCTCTTTCAAGGCATTCAATGAGGGCATACGTCTAAAAGATTGTATCCGTATACATCAGAAGTTGATGAATGTAAGGGTAAGGTGTGTGGCTACTGATTCCATATACGCCAATAACGCCAACAGAAAATTCTGTACGAAATATGGAATATCCACATCCTTTGTGCGCAAGGGAAGAGCGGCAAAAAATGAGCCTTTGAGGAAGGTGCTTAGAAGTGAACTCTCAAAAAGAAAGGGCCACCCGGCTTGAAGGGAGCTTCGGTACTCAAAAGCAACATTACTCGCTCGCAAGGATAAAGGCACGGAACAGGAAGACGGAAATCCTGTGATTTTCTTCGGAATACATACGGCAAATGCCATACTGATGATTGAAAAGATCAGGAACAGACGGTGAAAGCAGCATGATATGAGTTTACTGAAAGAATCAGAAGAGGTCATCAAACATTCTTCCGGAACTTCATAGCTTGCCCGATAAGAGTATATTAGAATATAGAGAAAAAATGACAATAAAAATGGCTATATGAAGTGATATACTCTATCATCTTCATATGCCATTGTATTTTACAGGGACATTTACTGAATATCTCCCTTTCACGGACCCTACCGGCTTATTTATGTTTATGAGAATCTCCTATTCTCTAGAAAGGCAAATCATCCTTCTCGTCTGTCGCGGCAAAGTCTACCGGCGCAGCGGGAGCAGCATTCATGGGAGGAAAACGGAGCATCCGGCGCAACAGGCCCCTGGGCACCCACACGCTCTACTTTCCACGCACGGATACTGTTGAACCAACGCCCATTCCACTCGCGGGCATCCACATCAAAAAACACATTCAACTCTTCACCTGCCTGAATATTAAATTGCGCTATCTTATCTGCTCCAAATACGTCAAAACACATTTTTTTAGGATATTGATCATGCGTTTCAATTACGTATTCTTGTACTTTCCATTCATTTCCTGTCTTTGAAACTCCTCCTCTCGGTTCGAGGACTGCTATTACTTTTCCTGCTAATTCCATATTACGTTATTTAAATTCGCCACGAAAGTACACTTTTCCTTGCGAGTAAACTAATTTTTTCGCCATTTTTTGCGCTTGAACCATAATCTTTTCGTAACTTTGGCAGTTAAATGAATGTAGAGATATAGAATATAAATATAATAATATAAAACTATGAAGTTCATCGTTTCAAGTACTGGATTATTCAGTCATTTACAAGCTATTAGCCGAGTTATCAACTCTAAAAATTCGTTACCTATTCTTGATTGTTTTTTGATGGAACTAATCTGACGGAACGCTGTCTCTCACTGCTTCTGACAGCGAAACGACCCTGTCCACTTCACTGGAAGTAAATGAAAGTGACGGTGACGGACGCTTTGCCGTTTCTTCAAAAACCATACTCGAAGCCCTGAAAGAAATACCCGAACAACCACTTACTTTCCTGGTAAATACTGAAAACCTGGAAATCACCGTACAATATCAGAATGGTAAATACAGCCTGATGGGACAAAATGCCGACGAATATCCACAAGCTCCCGCATTAGGCGCAAATGCGGTACACGTAACGATGGGCGCTCCGGTGATGCTGGCTGGTATCAACCGTTCTTTATTCGCTACTGCCGATGATGAGTTACGTCCGGTAATGAATGGTATTTATTTTGATATCACTACCGAAGACATCACTTTCGTAGCCTCAGACGGGCACAAATTAGTACGCAATAAAACATTTGTGGCACATGGCGATGAAAAAGCCGCTTTCATTCTGCCCAAGAAGCCGGCAACCCTGTTGAAGAACCTGTTACCGAAAGAACAAGGAGATGTGCAAATTGATTTTGACGACCGTAACGCTACGTTTACATTAGAAAACTACAGTATGATATGCCGTCTTATCGAAGGACGCTATCCAAACTATAACTCAGTAATTCCGCAGGATAATCCTCACAAGGCCACCATTGACCGCATGACGCTGATCAGTGCGCTCCGCCGTGTATCTGTATTCTCATCGCAAGCAAGCAGTTTGATAAAACTCCGCCTCAGTGAAAATCAGATCCAGATCTCCGCACAAGACATTGATTTCTCCACCTCAGCAGAAGAAACACTGACTTGCCAATATACAGGAAGTCCCATGAGCATCGGCTTTAAATCAACATTCCTGATTGATATTTTAAACAATATCTCAGCACAGGAAATACTTTTCGAACTGGCTGATCCTTCACGTGCGGGCGTTATTGTCCCTGTAGAGCAGGAAGAGAACGAAGACCTGCTGATGCTGCTGATGCCTATGATGCTGAACGACTAAAAACGACACGCCACCATGTGGTGGAAAAACAATATATAATACAAGCTGAAAATGAAATTGAACTTGAAGAATCCTATGTTTTTTTCGATTTGGAAACAACGGGAACAAATATAAACACAGACAGAATAGTGGAAATATGCTATCTGAAGGTGTATCCAAACGGCAACGAAGAAACGAAGACCATGCGTATCAATCCGGAAATGCACATTTCCCGAACAATCCTCTGCTATCCACGGTATTTATGACGCAGATGTGGCAGACTGCCCTACCTTCAAGGAAGTGGCAAAAGAGATAGCCCGGGACATTGAGGGATGTGACCTGGCCGGTTTCAATTCCAATCGTTTCGACATTCCGGTTTTGGCTGAGGAGTTCCTGCGCGCAGGAGTAGACATTGACATGATGAAACGAAAATTCATTGACGTGCAGGTAATTTATCACAAACTGGAACAGCGTACCCTGTCTGCCGCCTATAAATTCTATTGCGGCAAGAATCTGGAAGATGCCCATACAGCCGAAGCCGACACACGCGCCACATACGAAGTACTGAAATCCCAATTGGACCGCTATCCGGAAGAACTGCAAAATGATATGGCATTTCTAGCCGAATACTCAAGTTTCAACAAGAATGTAGATTTCGCCGGACGCATTGTTTATGATGACAAAGGCGTGGAAGTATTTAATTTTGGGAAATACAAAGGAATGTCTGTCAGCGAAGTGTTACAAAAAGATCCGGGCTACTACAGCTGGATACTGAACGGTGATTTTACGCTGAACACGAAAAACGTACTGACAAAAATCAGACTACGTGAATCGGGAATGATGAAATGAGTATGAAAGGAAAAAAAATCGTACTAGGTATAACCGGAAGTATAGCCGCCTATAAAGCGGCTATACTCATTCGCGGACTTATTAAGAAGGGAGCGGAAGTACAAGTTGTGATTACCCCCGCAGGCAAAGAATTCATCACACCTATCACTTTATCTGCATTAACAAGTAAACCTGTTATCAGCGAGTTTTTTGCTCAACGTGACGGAACATGGAACAGTCACGTTGATTTGGGACTATGGGCGGATGCCATGATTATCGCTCCGGCTACCGCATCCACTATTGGTAAAATGGCCAACGGAATAGCGGACAATATGCTGATCACGACTTATCTGTCAATGAAAGCTCCCGTATTCGTAGCTCCGGCAATGGATCTGGATATGTTCGCACACCCTTCCACCCGGAAGAATCTGGACACGCTCCGTTCTTACGGAAATCACATTATAGAACCGGCAGAAGGGGAGCTAGCAAGCCATCTGGTAGGAAAAGGCAGAATGGAAGAACCGGAAAAAATAGTGGAAATACTGGAAGCTTTCTTTGCCAAACAACAAGACATGGCCGGAAAGAAAGTAGTCATTACCGCCGGTCCAACTTACGAAAAAATAGATCCGGTACGCTTTATCGGCAATTATTCTTCAGGAAAAATGGGATTCGCACTTGCCGAAGAATGCGCTTCACGTGGAGCGGAAGTATCACTAATCAGCGGACCGGTAACGATTCAGGCCCATCACCCTAACATCCGCCGCATAGATGTGGAAAAGTGCTGGAGAAATGTACGAAGCCGCCATCCGCGAGTTTCCTACAGCTTCGGCTGGCATCCTGTGTGCGGCAGTGGCCGACTTTACCCCGGAAACTGTATCCGGTCATAAAATCAAAAGAGAGAAAGATAATCTAATACTGCAACTGAAACCCACACAAGACATTGCCGCCGCACTGGGAAGCCAGAAAAAGGACGGACAAATATTAGTGGGATTTGCTTTGGAAACAAATGATGAAACAAAAAATGCACAAGGAAAACTGGAACGTAAGAACCTTGATTTCATTGTACTGAACTCATTGAACGACCAAGGAGCAGGGTTTCGTTGTGATACCAACAAAATAACGATTATAGACCGTCAAGGAGTAACTCCTTATCCGCTGAAAAGCAAACAGGAAGTAGCAAGAGATATTATTGACAGACTGGTAAATAATAAATAATTTCTTAATTTGCCACGTTGTCAATGTGCTAATTACCATGCGGAATACAGCGCAACAAATTAGCAAATTGACAAACCAGCAAATTATTAAAAAGGAGCAAGAATATGCTGCAATCTATCTATATACAAAATTATGCATTGATTGATACATTGGATATCAGTTTCACCCCCGGTTTCTCTGTCATCACCGGAGAGACCGGCGCCGGTAAATCGATTATTCTAGGCGCTATCGGCTTGTTACTGGGACAACGGGCCGATATCAAAGCTATCAAGAAAGGCGCCAATAAATGTATTGTAGAAGCACGTTTCAACATCTCCGCCTATCAGATGGAGCCTTTCTTTACCCAAAGAGATTTGGAATATGATCCGAATGAATGTATTATCCGCCGCGAGTTATATGCATCGGGCAAAAGCCGCGCATTCATAAACGACACGCCGGCCTCATTGGCGCAGATGAAGGAACTGGGCGAGAAACTGATAGATGTACATAGCCAGCATCAAAACCTGTTGCTCAACAGTGAGGGATTCCAATTGAATGTATTGGATATCCTGGCACAAAATGACAACGAACTTTCAGCATACAAAAATATTTATACCGAGTACAAGAACGTATGCAAACAGCTGGCCGATTTCATAACACAAGCCGAGCAAAGCCGGAAGGATGAAGATTACATCCGGTTCCAACTGGAACAGCTGGATGATGCAAACCTTCAGGAAGGAGAACAAACCGAACTGGAACAGGAAGCCGAAACTTTGAGTCATGCCGAAGAAATAAAAGCGAGCTTGTACAAAGTGGACCAAATAATGTCTTCGGAAGATGCCAGCCTGTTGTCCGCTACCAAAGAATGTATGCAAACCCTGCATAACATAGCGAGAGTGTACACACGTGCCCAGGAATGGATAGGGCGTTTAGACAGTTGTTACATAGAGCTGAAAGATCTGTCGCATGAAATAGCAGGCGCACAGGAGGAAGTGGAGTTCAACCCCACCCGTCTGGATTATGTAAATGAACGCCTGAACTTAATCTACTCTCTGCAACAGAAACATCACGTACAAACAATAGAGGAATTGATAGCTGTGCAAACCGACTACCATGAGAAGCTGAACGCCATCACTTCTTTTGACGACCGTATAGCAGAACTTACCGCCCAAAAAGAAACGCTATATGACAAAGTGATAAAGCAAGCCGCTGTGCTGACAAAGCTTCGTTCCCAATCGGGTAAGAACATTGAGAAACAGATGCAAAGCCTGCTGGTTCCTCTCGGTATGCCCAATGTGCGCTTTGTGGTGGAACTGAATCCGCGCAAGGAACCGGACAGTAAAGGGATGGACAGTGTGACATTCCTGTTTTCGGCCAACAAGAATGGAACATTACAAAATGTAGCTTCCGTAGCATCGGGCGGTGAGATTGCCCGTGTCATGCTTTCGCTGAAAGCCATGATAGCCGGAGCTGTGAAACTGCCTACTATCATCTTTGATGAAATAGACACTGGAGTTTCCGGTTCCATCGCCGAGAAAATGGCACTCATCATGCAGGAAATGGGAAAACAAAACCGTCAGGTCATCAGTATCACCCATCTGCCCCAAATTGCAGCACGCGGCATCACTCATTATAAAGTATATAAGGAAGATACGGAAACAGGCACCAACAGCTACATCCGCCGCTTGACTGATGAAGAAAGAGTAAAAGAAATAGCCAATATGCTAAGTGGAGCTACCTTGACAGAGGCAGCCCTGAACAATGCAAAGGCGCTGATAAGTGGCTAGTGCCAAGTGATTTATGGACTGTCATATTGCAGGCATTAATCACTTACCACTAACCACCTGTCACTAACCATTAACCACTAATTAGATATGTTAGAAAAGAATGAAATGATTTTCGGTGTACGCGCTGTTATTGAAGCCATACAAGCCGGAAGAGAGATAGATAAAGTATTGGTGAAGAAAGATATACAGAGCGAACTGTCCAAAGAACTGTTTGCCTGCTTGCAAAAATACCCTCATCCCTGTTCAGCGTGTACCCGTGGAGCGTATTAACCGTATCACCCGGAAAAACCATCAGGGAGTTGTAGCATTCATCTCCTCTGTCACCTACCAGAAAACAGAAAATCTGGTACCTTTCTTGTTTGAAGAAGGAAAAACACCCTTATTCGTCATGCTGGATGGAATTACCGATGTACGTAACTTCGGAGCCATTGCCCGTACCTGCGAATGTGCCGGTGCAGATGCCATTATTATTCCCTCGAAAAACAGTGTCAGTGTCAATGCTGACGCAATGAAAACATCCGCAGGAGCTCTGCACACTCTTCCCGTATGTCGCGAACAAAGTTTGACTAATACCATCAAGTATCTGAAAGACTGCGGATTCAAGATTGTAGCAGCTACGGAAAAAGGGGATTATGATTACACCAAAGCAAACTATAAAGACCCTGTATGTATCATTATGGGAGCCGAGGACACAGGTGTTCCCTACGAGCACCTTTCTCTGTGCGATGAATGGATCAAAATACCGTTAATGGGTAAAATAGAATCACTGAACGTATCGGTTGCCGCAGGTATTCTGATTTATGAAGCTGTAAAACAACGCGGCTTCACAGAAGACAAGACGGCATCCGCTTTATAAAATACCGTATCATCGTTAACAAACAATTAACTATATCATGAAGAAAGTACTTTTGATATTGGCATGCGGCATAGCTACCCAGCTAAGCTATGCACAAGCAACCCCAAAGTGGGCCGACAAAGCTAAAAAAGCCGTTTTTTTCCATCGTTACATACGATAAAGATAACAAAATCAAGAATACAGGAAATGGATTCTATATCAATGAAAATGGAACGGCATTATCTGATTACACCCTGTTTGAAGGAGCCGAACGCGCAGTAATCATTAACGCGGACAGTAAAGAATTACCTGTATTGCGTATCTTGGGAGCCAACTCCATGTATGACATCGTAAAATTTAATACTGAAGCCGATAAAAAGACCATAGCATTAAAATCGGCATCACAGCCGGCATCAGTAGGTGAAACAGTCTATCTGCTACCCTACTCGACTCAAAAAGCGGCAACCTGCCAGACAGGGACCGTCACCAAAGTAGACACCATTGGTGACAAGGCATATTATTATACACTGGCAATGACAACCAACGAAAAAACCGTAAGTTGCCCTATTATGAATGCCAATGGAGAAGTATTAGGTTTAATCCAAAAAAACGCATCGGATGAGGCCAAGGAAAGTTATGCCATCGGAGCTACATACGGTGCCTCACTGAGCATTACCGCCCTTTCTTTGAACGACATGTCACTGAATAAAATCGGCATCAAAAAAGGACTGCCCGAAACAGAAGACCAAGCATTGGTGTACCTGTTCATGGCATCTTCACAACAAAATCAGAACGAATATATCACCACATTAAACGATTTTCTGGAACAATATCCCAACAGCGCAGACGGATATATACGCCGTGCCACTACTTATATGGGATTTAGTGATGATGAACACAACGCTTTGGCAGATGCTGACCTGAAGAAAGCACTGGAAGTGACTACCAACAAGAGTGAGACGCAATATAATATCGCTAAATTAATTTATTCGTACATCATCTCTTTAGGTGACAAGAAACCATACGGTGACTGGAGTTACGACAAAGCTCTCTCCATCATTCATGATGCCATGCAAGCCGACAACCAACCCATTTACACACAATTGGAGGGAGATATTCTGTTTGCTATGAAGAAATATCCTGAGGCATACGCCGCTTATGAGAAAGTGAACCAGTCTTCCATAGCCTCTGCCGCTACATTTTACTCGGCAGCCAAAACCAAACAACTGATTGAAGGAACAGATATGAACGAGGTTATTGCCTTGATGGATAGTGCTGTGGCACGTTTCACCAAGCCTTATACATCGGAAGCTGCTCCTTATTTCTATGAACGGGCAGAAATAAAAACCCAGACAGGTAAATACCGTGAAGCGGTAATAGATTATGATACTTTTTATGATGCTATCGGTGGACGGGTTACAGCCGCCTTTTATCTGCAACGCGAACAGGCGGAAAT
>ENA-OQBV01001767-OQBV01001767.1-human-gut-metagenome-genome-assembly--contig:-NODE-1767-length-10128-cov-2.588241_pt1 | contig 10128 bp, 11 predicted proteins | sample MGYA00242750_ERZ504559 | MGnify/ENA primary metagenome ERZ504559 (study PRJEB26092, sample SAMD00036230) | human gut metagenome | host: Homo sapiens | study: EMG produced TPA metagenomics assembly of...
CAAAGCTATGACCGCCGGGCGTCACGACATGGACGGCCATAGCGATGGGAGCCGACGGCTTCATTGACAAAGCGTTCACTATCTCCATCAACGGCAATGAAAGCGCGGATCTTCTCCTGCCAGGTTTCCATCAGATGATGGGCACCTCGAAGATTGCCCAAGCCTTCCTCCCCAACGTTGAAACAAAAGATGGCAGGAACCTGCAGCTTAAGCTCATGGAACATCCTGATGAGAAAAAGGAGGGCCGCCACATTGGAACTATTATCGCCGATGGAGGGGGCCTTCATGATATGACCGTCGATTTCAGGCACAATCTCATCTACGCCTTCAAAGACCGTATCCATATGAGCTGTGTAGAGAAGGGGTTTTTCCTTGGCTTTTTCCAGCTGGTAGGGATAGACCACATTCCCAACCGCATCGAGATGGGCAGTCTCTGCCCCCATGTCCTTCAACGTCTTGAGGATAAAGGCTGCCTTTTTTGCTTCGTTTCCCGTCGGTGACGGCAGGGACGCGATCGCAAAAAGAAGACTGACATAATCCGCTTGATGGGCATCAATATAGGCATCGATCTTGTTTTTCAGTTTCAGGTCTTCCATGATTCCACCTCTGGTTTTTCTTTTTATTATATCATGAAAGTCGGCCGCCTCCTACTAGATGGCAGTCCCATCAAGCTTTCTGCCATACTCATCCACATACTCCAGAAAATAGGCCACACCTAGGGGCAGGGCCCGTTCATCAATATCAAACTGAGGGTTGTGCTGAGCTTTGCGCCTCTTTTCATCCTCAAACCCACCACCTAGGCAAAGCATCGCCTTAGGCGCGTCATATTTGGCAAAATCCTCACCGCCCATCCGAGGTTCTTCCGTAATGACCTTGTCCCGCCCAAAGATTGCAGCCGCTGCCGCAAGACCTGTCTGCGTGACAGACGGATCGTTCACCATGACCGGCGTTCCATAATGATAACAAGCTTCAATGGTCGTACGTGTCGCCTCCCCGATTCCACGGGCGAGCCGTTCCAGCTGCTTAGGGAAACGTTCCCTAAGAGTAGGGCTGAAGGTACGGCAGGTTCCCATAAGACGGGCCGTTTCGGGGATGACATTGCTCGTCTCACCGCTTTGGAAAGACGTAATGCCAATGACGGCAGCATCAAGGGCCTTGGTTTCCCTGCTCACCAAGGTCTGGACAGCATTATAGTAGGCAACACCAGCCGCTATAGGGTCTATGGCTTCTTCCGGATGGGCCCCATGACCACCCCTGCCTTTTGATGAAAATATCGAAGGTATCGGACGCCGCCATGATGGGTCCTTCCTGAAGATTAGCCATCCCATAGGGCAGCATGCCTTGGATATGGATGGCAATCATGCGGGTAATCGCTTTTACAAGAGGATCCTCTTTCATATGAAGGGCGCCGCTGTCGGCGATATATTCCTCGGCTGGCTGAAAGAGGAACCGCACGGTCAGGGGAAGGTCATCCTTTTTTTCCGCAAGGAGACGGGCCGTCACAAGGAGCATGGCAATATGCGTATCATGACCGCAGGCGTGCATGCATCCTTGATTTTGCGACACGTAAGGCGGATGGGCGGCTTCCGTTAGGGGGAGGGCGTCAATATCAGCCCTGATGCCAAGGACGACATCCTTGTTCCTTGCGCCTTCTAGCGTGGCAATCACCCCGGTTCCTGTTGAAACGACGGCAGGAATCCCCCATTTATCCAGAATTCGAGGATTTTTTGCTGTGTCCGCCTTTCTTTCCAAGATAGTTCCGGATGGGCATGAAAGTCACTGTCGCAGGGTGACGAGTTCCTTAAAGGCCTGTTGGGCCCGGCTTAGGTTCGCATTCATAGGAAGGCTCCTTTCCCTAAAAAAGTAGGCCATTGCCTGCGCAACAGCCTCCTTCATCTTTTCTTTATTTCTTTTTCATTGTTCGGGTCAAACCACAGTCCCGTATTGTTCTTCTTCATATATTCAGCAAATTCTGGGGACTTGTAGGCTGCAGCAATGTCCTTAGCCCACTGGGCATCTTTGTTCTTGTCGCTCACAACGAGCTGGAGCAGGAGGTGCGGCAGGATGGTTTCCTTCAAAAGGGCCGTACTGGGATCGATTTTGGCATTATAGACGATGGACCCGGTGATGACAATATAGGCAAAATCAGTCCGGACGGAAGGAATATTGAGGGATTTCATTTCCGTAAATTTCAGGTGATGGGGATTTTCCACAATATCCTGCTGGGTGACCGTCGCAAGATCCTTTTTCGGATCCAATTTGATCCAGCCGGCCTTCTGGAGCAGGGCATAGGCACGGGCCGTATTGGAAGCGTCATTAGGGACCGCAATGGTATCTCCATCCGCAACCTGGTCAAGGCTTGTCTTACTGCCTGCGTAGATTCCAGCCGGCACCGTCGGGATTGGGGTCAGGGCAACAAGATGACCCCCCTGCTTCTTATTGAAGTTTTCCATATAAGCCGTATGCTGCTCGACATTAAAGTCCACTTCCCCTTCATTGAGGGCGATATCCGCCTGGAGCAGGTCACTCATATCCTTGCCCGTAATCTTATAGCCTTTTTTTCTCCAAGATGGGCTTGACCCCTTTTTCAAAAAGGTCGCTGTACGGTCCCTGGGATTTACTGAAGGTCAGTTCCTTCTTATCCGCGGCTTGTTTCTTATCGCTGCCGCAGCCCGCGGCCAGACCGGCAAAGACAAGGACGGCAAGGGCTGCACCCAGCGTTTTTTTTCCACTTCGTAAGATTCATGATGATTCCTCCCTATTCATGATTTCTTGATTTAAAGGCAAAATGGTTGCCCACGGTTTGGATGATCTGCACAAAGATAATGAGGATGACTACCGTTAGAAACATGAGCGGTGTATTCATCCGTTCATAGCCATACGTCAAGGCCAGATCCCCGACGCCGCCGGCTCCAATTGCACCGGCCATGGCCGTGGCCCCTAAAAGGCCGATTGTCCCTGTCGTAATGGAAAGGATGAGGGATCCTTTTGCTTCCGGCAGGAGAAAATACCAAATGATTTCAAAATAGGATGCTCCCATCGCCTGAGCGGCTTCAATGATGCCTCGATCGACATCAAGCAGGGAGTTTTCAAAAAGACGCGTGAGATAAGGTGCAATGAAGATGACAAGAGGCACCAAAGCAGCTGTTGTCCCAATCCTTGTTCCAACAACCATCTTGGTCAGGGGCATGATAAAGACCATGAGGATGATGAACGGAACGGAACGAACCGTGTTGATGATCGTATTGAGGATCCCATAGATGAAACGGTTCGGCAGGATGCTGTCGCTTCTTGTAAGTACCAGGGCAAAAGCCATGATCATGGCAAGGACTGTGCCGACAGCAAGCGATACAAAAACCATGTAGGCAGTCTGTTTGGCTGCCAGGATCAGCTGCGCATTGGAAACGCCAAGTTCCGGCATTACGCATCAACCTCCTTCCAACTAAGACCATGCTCATCAAAATATGCCTTGGCTTTTGGGACGCCATCATGTTCGTTGATGACTTCAATGATAAACAGTCCCAATGCCTCCCCCTGCAGTTCACAGACATTGGCAAAAAGGATATTGGTTTCAACGCCCAGATCATGATTGAGATGATAAAATAGGTTTTCCGCTGCTTCGTCCCCTAGGAAGCGAACCCGGAGAAGCTGGTAGGGCCTTGATTCAGCCTTTAGTTTTTCAAGAACGGACTGCGGCACTTCATTGGGGATGACCGTCTTTACAAAACGTTTCGTGATTTCTTTCTGGGGATCGCTGAAAACATCCAGAACAGATCCCTGCTCCACGACGCGCCCTAATTCCATAACAGCCACCCGATTGCAGATCTTTTGGATGACGTCGATCTCGTGGGTGACGATAAGGATCGTAATGCCCAGCTCCTTATTGATGCGTTTTAGGAGCTGCAGGATCTGCTCCGTTGCCACGGGATCCAAGGCACTTGTCGCTTCATCGCACAAGAGCAATGGATGGGTTCGTCGAAAGCGCCCTCGCAATACCCACACGCTGTTTCTGCCCGCCTGAAAGCTGACTGGGATAGGCATCCTTCTTGTCAGAAAGACCCACAAACTGGAGCAGTGTCGTTACGGTCCGCTCCATCTGCACCGCATCAGTTTTGTTGAGAATCAGGGGCAGGGCGACATTTTCATAGACGGTTCGGCTTTCCAACAGATTGAACTGCTGGAAAACCATGCCGATTTTCTTTCTCATGCGCCGCAGTTCATCATGGCTTTGCGCCAAGATATTGACGCCATTGATGAGAACTTCCCCCTCTGTGGGATCCTCCAAGCGGTTCACCATGCGCAGGAGCGTCGATTTTCCGGCGCCGCTGAATCCAATGACACCAAAGATATCCCCATCTGCAATGGAAAGGTTCACATCCTGAAGGGCATCTATCATGCCTGATGCTGAGGAAAAGCGTTTGCTAAGATGCTTGAATTCAATCATGGGTTCCTCTCTCCTTCCTGATGATGATTGGCGTGGGGGGACAGACAAAACCGCCCCAGCGTTCCGCTGCTTTTTTCTTTTGGATAAACACGGCAAATTCCCTCTTTTCCCCAAAAAGAAAACCCCCGCCTCCTAAGAGACGACGGTTCGTGGTTCCACTCTCATTCACTGGGAAAGGTCCCAGTCTTACGTCCTTGGTAACGGGGCGGGCCCCGTGACAGCCTACTGTTTGTTTCAGCCATCCAGCTCGCGGAGGCATTCCCACAAGAACTGGATCCGAACCTGCTTGCACCGGTGTGCAGGTCTCTCTAGCGGCCATTTCCTATGGTACTTGTTCCGTTCCTTGCCTTTCACAATATGTGCATATCATACTATTAAACTATGTATTTGTCAACAAGTCAGCAATCTTTTACTGAAAAAACTTTGAGTTCTATGTTGATACAATAACAGATGGATTATATCACATCTTTATCATTTTGTGTAATATTATTATTGATATGATTTTTAATCTACCAGAAGGATGGAAAGTCTTTGGCATACAAAAAAAGACCTGGAACGAAGAGAGGTACGTTCCAGATCTTAAGGTGCCTTAAAAAGGCTGTACAGGGGAGATCAATCTATGACAAGCTTAGGGGAAAGGCTCATGCCAGAACTTTCCCAAGCTCCTTACACTGTGTTAGGCCAGCATCATCAGGGGATCCGTTGAGGATCAAGGGATCGGCGGCAAGCGTAGCTCCGCTTGCGACAGCATCATCTTTCCAGTAGTCCATCCATTCACCGGTGCCCCACCCGTAAGAGCCAAAAAGAACGATGGATTTACCGGACAGTTTTCCTTTGACATCATCCCACATCGGCTGGAATTCACTTTCTTCAAGAACTTCGCTTCCCATGGCGGGACAGCCAAAGGCAAGGCCATCATAGGTACTGGGATCAAGGCTTGCAGCTTCCGTGGCTGTCATGACAGAAACATCAGCACCCGCTTCTTTCATGCCTTCGGCAACAGCGTTGGCCATTGCTTCCGTATTGCCCGTTCCGCTCCAATAAATTACAGCTGTTTTTTTCATGTCAATCGTCCTTTCGCAAATTCTGAGGTATCAAAAATGGTCCCATGGGAAACTTACGCTACAAGAAGCCGTTCCAGCGGGCTGCCTTGGGCATAACATTCACAATAAACACGGGTACATTTCTGGCATTTTTTCAAAAAAAGTGCCGTGCCCGGGCGGGGTTGGTGTAAGCTTTCCAACAGCCCGAGCAGAGGCCTTTTTCCTTGGGAGAAGCCATGTACGCCTTCACATCATCCAGGGGATAATCAAGGAGAACTCCAATTTCATGGGGGAAGGAAGCCCGCTTTGCGAGTCGTAAGGAAATCTCGGTTAGGTGATCCTGCCAGTGGGAACCGGTATAGCCCAAAGAGCTGAAAAATTCCGGCACCCCATCCTCCTTCATGATGCGGTCAAGGTGACAGGGACGATATACGAACAGAAGGCCGCTTCGCTTTACCATGTCAAAGCTCAGCATTTCGAGGAAAAGGTTCCTTTTCGCCAGCCGTATGGCAATCCGGCTGATCAAAGCAAAGGGGCTGACCAAAGGCGGAAAGACAAAGCGGAAGAGACTTGCCGCTTTGAGTCCAGCCAATGTCGGCGCACACTGCCGAACAAGTTCCATCTCCAAAAGGCGCTCCATACGTACCTCCCGATCCGCTCGTCCCGCTTCGTTCCAGGGGAGTGAAAACGAAGCGGAAGTCAGCGGAAAATAAGTTGTAATTAGTTCAAACTAACCAATACACATGAAAGAAAAGAGGGTTAAAAGAACTGTGTTGAACTGTTGGTTAGTCTTTACTAACTGTGCATAGTATAACATGAGTCTTTTCCCTTTGCAACCCCTTTTTTAAAAAAATCCATTTCTTTTAAAAAGTCTGTTTTTCCCGTTCTTATCCTATTTTTTATGGACTGCCCCTGCTGCAGTCTTTGTAAGATGATCTTTTGATGAGTTATTATTGACAAACTCACTGTCTGTGGGTATACTCTCAAATTAATTCATACTTACGCAGTATATTTTATGCAGAAAGGACGTACATTATGGAACTTCACTTTTTCAAGGAATTTCTCATGATCAGTCACCCCACCACCGTTTTTCTTCTCCTCGTTTTTCTTTTGATTCTCGCCATGATCCATCATTTGGAGAAAAAAGGCACCTCTTTTGGAAAACTCGTGACCATTGGCACCGTATCAGGTGCCCTCTTAGGGATTTTTATTCAGGTCCTCGCCGGATTTCCGGACGCTCCAACAAAAGTGGTCTTTATTAAGGAGGCCACCAAATGGTATTCCCTTGTCGGCGGCGGGTTCATCGACCTCATCCGTATGCTTGTTGTCCCCTTGGTCCTTACTTCCATCATCCACGTCATCCTTCATATGAATGAAGGAACAAACCTCAAGAAACTCGTTGGCGCCATGCTTGCCACAAACCTCGGTATGGTAGCCCTTGCGGCCATCGTTGGACTGTCCCTGGGCAGCCTCTTTGGTCTCGGTGCCGGCTCAAGCGCTGTAGAAGGCGCCAGCAAGATGCGTGACGTAAAGCCTGTCGTCGATACGTTCCGGGCCCTGATTCCGATGAATCCGGTCAAGGCCATGGCCGATACGAATGTCATTGCCGTCGTCATCTTTGGCGTTGTCATTGGCGGCATTGCCCAGCTCATCAAGAAAACCGGCACAAACAGCCTGGAGGCCTTTACAAAGCTCTTTGACGAGCTCCACCTCATCATGGGATGGGCCTGTGATTTTATCATTGGCCTCATGCCTTATGGCGTGGTTGCCCTGCTGGCAAATACCCTTGCCACAAGAGGCCTTAAAGCAGTCATGGATATGGGCCTTTTCATCCTCCTGCTGTATCTGGGCCTTGCCATTATGTTTGCTGCAGAAGCGCTCCTGCTCACCGTTTTTGGGGTAAACCCTCTCACCTATTTCAAGAAAGCCAAAAGTCCCCTTGTCCTTGCCTTTACTTCCCGTTCTTCCATGGGCGTCCTGCCCCTTACGGTCGAAACCCTCACCCATCGTCTTGGCGTTTCAACAACGACGGCCAATACGGTAGCAAGTTTTGGGACAACGGCAGGAATGCAGGGCTGTGCAGGGGTCTTCCCCGGCCTGGTTGTGGTCTACATTGCCAATGTATCCGGTATTCCTTTTGACCTGACCTTATTTATCATGAGCATAGTGGTTATTGCCTTAGGGTCCATCGGCATTGCGGGTGTTCCCGGTACAGCGACCATGGCCGCTTCCGTCTCCCTCAGTGGGACTGGTCTTGGCGCCTACTTCTCCTCCATCTCCCCCGTCCTTGCCATTGATCCGATCATCGATATGGGCCGTACCATGCTGAACGTATCCGGATCCATGACAAACGCCATTGTCGTGGATAAGATCATGGGAACCTTTGACGAAGAAGCCTTCAAAAAAGAATAAGGTAGGATCAAAAAGCCTCTGCCGCAATGGCAGGGGCTTTTTTGTTGGATGGCTGTCCAAGGGCAGGCAGAATGCAGGCTGTGGTACTGGGCTGCTAAAGCCTTACAAAACGACGGCCTAAGACAAGGCTCTGCAGTCAAGCAAGGGACGGTAAGGCGCGGTGCCTGACCGTGTCCTCCGGACAGGGCGCCGAATAGATTTTCGATAACACGGTCCGTGAGCCGAATCACTTTGACGGGGTCTTGCGATTAGCGGTTTTGGACCATCGAAAGATATTCCTCGCTGACCGCTCATATGGAAACGCCAGGCAAAAACTATCCGTCTTATCCCCCACCGAAAGGGCAGGCTTGCTTCATTTTGATGAGGCAACGTACGCCTTTCGGGTTCCCGCCTTGGTCAGGCGAAACGGCATTTTCCGCCCGAGGGACAAAACACGGAGGAAAACCATAACGTAAGCCCTGAACTTAGACGCAAGTCCAAGGCTTTTTACGTGCAGGAGCTGATTCATAAGGAATTTAACAAGAGAGGGCTGCTGCTATGAAAGATCGGCGCGATCTGTGCGCCGAGTAAAAAATAAGAAATGCCCCTTACCAAATGCGCGTTGTGCATTCGGTAAGGGGTATTGCGCTTGCAATTTTCTTACAGCGGAAGTTTGTGGATGATAATGGAGAAGATGACCATGATGAAGGTAGCAAGAGGCTGCGTAGCCCCATAAGAAACAGCTGGTTCATCACACTCCAAGGCATCAACAGCAGCGCCAAGGCCCGGGGCACTCGTCATGCCGCCCGTAATGGCACCGGAAAGCAGGGTCCAATTGATACGGAAAACATAATGACCCAATAGGAAGCCGGCAAGAATGGAAATGAGGGCAACCAGGGCGGAAATGATAGCCACCATATAGCCATCACCCGTTACAGCATCAACGACACGGAACCCATAGTTGAGGCCCGTTCCGGCAAGAAAGACAGACAAGAAATAGGTGCGCATCTTACCAAGGACAGTGCTGTTCATACGGAAATGGATAGGACCAAGCTGACCCAGTGCGCCCAAGGCCAAGGCCACAAGGATAGCGCCGCCCGTCGCGCCGAGGGAGAACCAGCCCAAAGGTCCCATGTAGATGCGGATGGACCCGACCACATACCCTAGGAAGGCGGCAAGGGAAAAACCAATGAAATCCATGGCGACTTCCTGATGTTTTTCCGTCACAAGGCTTGCGTCATTCTTGATATCAAGCGCCTTTTGCGCAAAATACCGTTTCTTTTCGTCTTCGACATCAAGGCCAAAGATCTTCGGAATCAGGTTAATGGCAAGGATCAAGAAGAGAACCCCAAAAGGATAACCGATGGAGTGTCCCACGCCAACGCCGGCCTTTGCCTCCGTGACAAAGACTTCAACATCTTCTTGGGAAAGGGACTGGGTCCCTTCCAGCGTCAGCGGAGCCGGTGCGGATTCATGACGAAGCTTGGCATCACGGACGCGGGCGCTGTTGATGATGGCAATGATCTTTTTTCTGGCTGATTCCGGCTGGCTGCCAAATTCCATGCCCAATCGTCTAGCCTCGCTGTCAGACGACTCCGTAGCCGCGGCAAGACCCGTGGAACTTGTCAGGGCGCCCGTATAGGTCCCGGTCATCTGGAAAGGACTCATATCCTGCAGGAGCTGGCTCGAACCATAGGAAGCAACTGCTCCAACAAAGGGAATGAAGATGGCGAGGATAACAAACTGCTTGCCAAATTTCGTCAAGGCATATTTCATATCACTGGCAGCAAGAAGACCCGTCCCCACAATAAAGACAAGAAGTGCCAGGTTCATAAGCGGACCGGGGATGACCTTTCCCTGCATGACAGCCATAGCAGAGGCAAAATAGCGGCTTTCTTTAGGAACGCCCGCTGCATATTGGGTCAGGAAATAGCCAATGACCAGACCAACAAACAAGGTTCCTGTAATGCCGAACTTGAATTTTCCAATCTTCAGTTCGCCAAAAAGGTTGCCCAAGGTCATGGTTAAAAATAAGAGGACCAAGGGATTAAAGAAAAATGCGACAAAATTGAAGTCCATACTGTACCCCCTCGATTGAGAAAAATAATAAAATATGAGTTTTTCTCGAAATTTTTTTATATTATACTGAAAAGCTCATGATTCGGGCAAGACTTTCCCATGAACATTTTTTATCCCCTATGAAAAAGCTTTCAACGTTTTTATTTTTAGTATGAAATGAAAAAAATCGGA
>ENA-OQBV01001768-OQBV01001768.1-human-gut-metagenome-genome-assembly--contig:-NODE-1768-length-10122-cov-2.147174_pt1 | contig 10122 bp, 9 predicted proteins | sample MGYA00242750_ERZ504559 | MGnify/ENA primary metagenome ERZ504559 (study PRJEB26092, sample SAMD00036230) | human gut metagenome | host: Homo sapiens | study: EMG produced TPA metagenomics assembly of...
GAACTTTTTCCGAATTTTATCTTAATCCTTGAACAGATCGGTAGAGTAATAACGGTCTCCGCTGTCCGGAAGAAGGGCAACTACAGTCTTTCCCTTAAACTCCGGTCTTTTGCCACTTCGATGGCTGCCTTTAATGCCGCTCCGGAAGAAATACCTACCAGCACGCCTTCCTCTTTTGCAATATATTTGGAATACTCGAAAGAGTCTTCATTGGAAACCGGGATTACTTCATCATAAACCTTGGTATCCAGTGTGTTTGGAATAAATCCGGCTCCGATACCCTGAATCTTATGTGGACCTGCCTTTCCGGTAGACAATACTGCAGATGTCTCAGGCTCTACGGCAACGATCTTTACATCCGGATTCTGGGATTTTAAATACTCACCAACACCTGTGATGGTTCCGCCTGTACCGACACCGGCTACAAATGCATCGACTTTTCCATCCGTATCTTCCCAGATCTCCGGCCCGGTTGTCTTCTTGTGTGCTGCAGGGTTTGCAGGGTTCTCAAACTGCTCCGGAATGAAGCTGTCTGCGATCTCTTTGTGAAGTTCCTCTGCCTTTGCGATGGCTCCCTTCATACCCTTGCTTCCATCGGAAAGAACAAGTTCTGCACCATATGCCTTGATGATGTTGCGACGCTCAATACTCATGGTCTCCGGAAGAACGATGATCAGGCGGTATCCCTTTGCTGCTGCGATTGCCGCAAGTCCGATACCTGTATTTCCGGATGTCGGCTCGATAATGGTGGAGCCCGGTTTTAATTTTCCGTCCTTCTCTGCCTGCTCAATCATCTCTTTTGCAATACGGTCCTTAACAGATCCTGCCGGGTTAAAGTACTCCAGCTTTGCAAGAAGTCTTGCCTCAAGGCCAAACTTCTTCTCGATGTGTTTGAACTCTACCAGTGGTGTGTGTCCGATCAGTTCCAATGTTCCTTCATAAATATTTGCCATTTTATTATCCTCCAATTTACTCTCTCTGATTCAATCCCTTATTTTCATACTTCTTTAGTAGGAATTATCTGTTGTTATGAATATACACCCTTTCCCAAACGCTGTCAACTACTTTTTACGATATTATTTTATACCCCTAAAAAAATACACGACACTCCTTATATTTTACTCCGCTTTGCCACAATTAAGACTCCAAAATTTTAACAGAGCCAGAAACTGCACAAAATTCGTAACGTATCCTATAAGAAGCATCGTGTATTTTTATCTATATGTGTATGAAAAGCCCTCCGACTTTATTACTCGTCATCCTCATCGTCATCATCGTCCGCATCCTCACCGAGCAAAGCCTCTTTTAAAGTTCTCCAGCCAAGGACTGCACACTTCACACGCGCCGGCATATGGGCGATATCGCGGAGTGCCGATGCCTCCTCAAGAGAATCAATCTCCTCCTCGCTGGCATCGCCTTTGATCATTTTCATAAAGATTTTCCCCATCTGCAGGGCCTCTTCTTTTTTCTTTCCGACAATCATGCCAAGCATGATATCTGCGGAAGCCTGGGAAATCGCGCATCCGTCCCCGACAAATGCACCATCTACGATCGTATCGCCATCGGTCTTTAATTTCAGGAAAATATCATCCCCACAGCTCGGGTTGACACCCTCAAGCACAATATCCGCATCCGGCAGATCATGTTTAAACTCCGGGCGCACGTTGTGCTCCGTTAAGATTTCATTATAAAAACTTCTATTTTCCATATCCCATTCGCTCCCTTATACTTGCGATGCCTGCTACAAATTTGTCGGCTTCTTCTTCGGTATTGTAAAACATAAAGCTTGCCCTGGTGGCGGAGCTGATGCCCAGATAATTAAGCAGCGGCTGCGCACAGTGATGTCCGGCACGCACACAGATGCCATCGGCGATTAAAATCTCGCTCACATCGTGTGGATGCACGTCATCAATTGTAAATGTAAGAATTCCGGTGTGTTCTTCGGCCCGGTCGGATCCAAGTACATGCACATGTGGAAGTTCTTTCAATCCGTCAAACGCACGCTTTGTCACGGCAAGTTCCCGCTCCTGCATCACGTCAAAGCCAACAGACTGTGCGTATTTTATGGCAGCATGCAACGCTATGGCACCGGCAGCATTTACGGTTCCCGCCTCGAACTTATGCGGAAGTTCTGCGTATTTTGCGCTCTCTCGGGTCACAGATTCGATCATCTCGCCACCGGAAAGAAACGGCGGCATTTTCTTTAACAGTTTTTTCTTTCCATATAACACACCAATTCCCATCGGTCCGAAAATTTTATGTCCGGAAAATGCAAAGAAGTCTGCATCCAGATCCTGCACATTGACTGGCATATGCGGGGTGCTCTGTGCCCCGTCCACAACGATCACGGCATCTTTTTCATGCGCCATGGCCGCGATCTCTTTGATTGGATTGATCCGCCCAAGGACATTGGAAACCTGTGTGATTGCGACGATCTTCGTCTTTTCTGTAATCTGTTCCCGCACCTGATCCAGATCGAGAGATCCATCCGGGCGGCACTCGATAAACCGCAGTTTTGCTCCTGTCTGGCGTGCAACCATCTGCCATGGCAGAAGATTGCTGTGGTGCTCCATGATGGAGACGAGAATTTCGTCCCCTTCTTTTACATTGGTTAAACCATAACTGTACGCTACAAGATTCATGCTCTCGGTCGTGTTTCTTGTAAAAATAATTTCCCGCGCAGATTTGGCTCCGATAAAATCACGCACGCCTTTTCTGGCATTTTCATACAGCTCGGTTGCCTCCACACTCAGCGGATAATTTCCACGCAGTGGATTTGCATTGTGTTTCAGGTAAAAATCGCGCTCTGCGTCAATGACACACTGTGGGCGCTGGGAAGTTGCGGCATTGTCGATATAGATCCATTTCTTTCCATCGCCCGCTCCTGCTTCGATTTCCGAAAGCAGCGGAAAGTCCTTGCGATAATCGGTCATGTTACACCTCCCCAAGTTCTTCATCGATCATTTTGGCGAAGCTCTCATCCTTTATGATCGCTTTCAGACGATCAATGTTGGCTCGTGCCATAATATTCTCGGCATGTTCTTTGTCGATGCCGCGGCTGGCAAAATAAAACATCGTATCCTCATCAAGTTCGCCGATGGTTGCGCCGTGATTTCCCACGACATTTTCCTCGGAGCATAAGATGACCGGAACGGTTTTATTTTCTACATCTTCTCCGAGCATCAGCACATTTTCCAGCTCATTTCCCACAGAATCGGAAGACCCGGTCTTAAAGTCGATCGTTCCACGGAAGATTTTCTTTGCCCCGTCACGCAGGGCACCTCCCACATTGATTTCACTTTCGGTATGTTTTCCAAAATGGTTGACCACTTCGTTCATGTCTATAATATGCGTATGTTGCCCGATATATCCGATATCGCTCTTAAAACTGCTGCCATCCCCATTTAAGTTGATGGTCGTATCGGAATAGATATCCCCTTTTCCGAGGTATACCTGCACCAGTTCCACACGCGCATTTTTTGCACATTCTCCCTGAATCTGATTGTAGACCAGAGAATTTTCCTGTGTATGCTGCAATTGTATGAGACGCACCGTTGCATTTTCCTCGACGGTCACGTTTGTCTTTACTGCAAGTTTTTCTGCTGTCTGATAATCCATAAATACGGTCACCTGCTTGTCTGCCGGTGCTGTAATGTTAATCGTTTTGCTGCTGTATGCGCTCTCTCCGGTAATGGAAAAACGCACTTCTTTTGCAGCACCAGCAGTCACGGTTTCCTCCGGAAGTTCTGTTGTATGTTCTTTGTCCCACGGAAGCTTGGTCTCGTTGACATGTAACCAATACCAGGTCTTCGATGGAAGTTTATTGATTGTCATTTCTGTCATTGTTCTCCTCCTAACCTATGCTTCCCTTCATCTCCAGCCGGATCAGGTTGTTCATCTCAACCGCGTACTCGACCGGAAGTTCCTTGGATACGTTGTCTGCAAATCCACTGACTAAAAGTGCCCGGGCATCTTCTTCCGTCATGCCTCGTGACATCAGGTAAAAGACGGCATCGTCGCTGATGCTTCCGATCTTTGCCTCATGCCCCACAGCGGCATCTTTCGTGCGGATATCCATTGCCGGAATCGTGTCGGAACGGGACTCGGAATCCAACATCAGGGACTGACAGGATACGGCGGATTTTGATCCTTTCGCATTCTTTGCCACGACCACGCTGCTTCGGAAGGTACTGATTCCACCGTCTTTGCTGATGGAACGGGTATTCATATAGGAGCTGGTGTTTGGTGCGGCATGTACGACTTTTGCACCGGTATCCAGATTCTGTCCATGTCCGGCAAATGTCACACCGGTAAATTCCATTTTGGCACCCTCACCCTTTAATACGCTCATCGGGTACAGACAGCCCACATGGGAACCAAACGATCCGGAAACCCACTCAATCGTTCCGCCTTCCTCGACGGAAGCACGCTTGGTATTTAAGTTGTACATATTCTTGGACCAGTTTTCGATCGTGGAATAACGAAGCTTTGCATTTTTCTTGACGAACAGCTCTACACAGCCCGCATGCAGGTTGGCTACGTTATATTTCGGAGCCGAACATCCCTCGATGAAATGAAGGCTTGCGCCCTCGTCCACGATGATCAGTGTATGCTCAAACTGACCGGCTCCTTTGGCATTCAACCGGAAATAAGACTGCAGCGGAATGGACACGTGCACGCCCTTTGGCACATAGACGAACGAACCACCGGACCATACGGCTCCGTGCAGTGCTGCAAACTTATGGTCATGCGGGGTGACAAGTTTCATGAAATACTTGTGTACCATGTCCGCATATTCTCCTTTTAAGGCGCTTTCCATATCGGTGTAGACAACGCCCTGTGCGGCAACCTCGTCTTTGACATTGTGATATACCAGCTCGGAATCGTACTGGGCACCGACACCGGCTAAGGATTTCCGCTCGGCCTGCGGGATTCCCAGACGCTCAAATGTCTCTTTGATGTCTTCCGGCACATCCTTCCAGGATGCCTGCATTTTGGAATGTGGGCGGACATAGGTGGCAATGTGATCCATGTCCAGTCCCTCAATTGACGGTCCCCAGTCCGGAACCGGCATCTCATTGTAAATCTGTAAGGACTCCAGGCGGAACTGCTGCATCCATGCCGGATCGCCCTTTTCTTTGGAAAGCTGCTCCACGATCTGTGGGGTCAGACCTTCTTTCATTCTGTATGCATCTTTTTCCTCATCGCGGATATCATAGATGCTGCGGTCGATATCTTCTACCTGACTCTTTTCTCTCATTTCGCACGCACCTTTCTTACTGTTCAAATTCCTCAAAACCGTTTTCGTTGATCTCATCTACTAAGGAAGCATCTCCGTTTTTCACGACTTTTCCTTCATCCATAACGTGGGTAACATCCACATGCAATGACTCTAAGATTCGTGTGCTGTGGGTAATAATCAGAAGGCTTCCCTTGCATTTTTCTTTGTAAAGCTGGATTCCTTTTGATACGGTACGGACAGCATCCACATCCAGTCCGGAGTCGGTCTCGTCAAGAATTGCAAGCTTTGGCTCTAACATAAGCATCTGCAGAATTTCTGCTTTTTTCTTTTCACCACCGGAGAAGCCGACATTTAAATCACGTTCTGCATAGGACTCGTCCATGGAAAGAAGTTTCATGGTCTCGGTCAGTTTTTTCTTGAAATCCCACAGGCGGACACGCTTTCCGGTCTTCTGCTCGAGTGCATTACGGATAAATGCGCTCAATGTCACCCCCGGAACTTCCAGCGGATTCTGGAAGGAGAGGAAGATTCCCTTTTTGGCACGCTCATTCACCGGCATCTCTGTGATGTCCTCTCCATCAAAGAAAATCTGTCCGGATGTGATGGCATATTTCGGATGCCCGGTGATGGCATAGCCCAGGGTGGATTTTCCGGTTCCATTCGGTCCCATCAGAACATGCACTTCGTCTTTTCCAACTTCTAAATTTACTCCGTGTAATATTTCTTTATCTTCAACGTTTACGTGCAGATCTTTGATCTCTAATAAATTTTTTTCAGACATTTGTATTTCCTCCATATAAAACATGTTGTTTAACTTTCACAGGAATGCGTCTTCTGTGAAATCATATCCTCAAGGGTATGCTTCTCAAGGTAATCATTGATCACAGCTTCCAGTCCCTGCCAGAACGGAAGTGTGGTACACTCTGCGGTGCTCTCGCACTTTTTCCCACCTTCACACAGGCACGCGACCGGAGCTAAATTTCCTTCGATCAGTTGAAGGATCTCAATTACTTTATATTCCGACGGTTGTTTGATCAGACGGTAACCGCCACCCTTTCCGCTGGCACTCTCAAGCATCTTCCCTTTTGTCAGTATGGTCATAATACTTTCAAGATATTTCAGGGAAATGCCCTGCCTTGTGGCAATTTCTTTGACCGGAATGAATTCTCCGGAATTGTGCTGCGCAAGATCGACCATCACACGCAGTGCATATCTGCTTTTTGCGGATATCATCATATCGTTTTACCACCTCGTTTCATGAAATACGACCGCAGCGTATTCCGTGAGTTCTACGGTGTGATTATAAGCCCCACTCCCCTACTATGTAAATAGGGGAATGTGAAAAATCATGTTTTTCTTCCAATACAAATTGCTGTTTAACTGTGTGGTCTGGGATCTTTTGTTTTTCAGAGGGACGGATTTGCGGGGGATTGTTCTAAATATAAGTTTTTTCGATGCGACGGAAGAAGGGGGGACATTCTCTTTCTCCAGAAAAATTTACAAGTCAGCGCCGATGTTGATTTCAGGTTGATTTGACAAAGGTTTTACTTTTATGCTATTAACGTTACATGATGGAACTACGGCGCAGTTGTAAATTTGTTCTTCCGAAAGAAATGTCCCCCTTCTTCCTGTAGATAGGAAAACTATAAGTAAAAGAATGATGTCCGCAAATCCTGTCTGTGGAACAAACATAAAGGCACCAGAACCTGCAGTTAAAGGGACGCCTCAAAAGCAGCTACGAATGCCATGAACTGGAATAAGCATAAAAATACCCTGTTAAATCACTTGATGATAAGGCCAGGGGTCTCTATAGATGAAAAATTAAAGGTTTAGGTGACGGTTTCCGAAATTTTAAGGCTTGAAATCAGGAAATGTCACCTATATAGTAAAAAATTGTTTCTCCAGATACCAGTTTTTTAGAAAAGCGGTACCTGGAGAAGCAATTTTTGATCTATAGAGACTTTCCGGTATCTGAATGTTAAATTTTCAATATATAGGTACCGCAATGGTATCTTTTACATGAATTTTATTGGTATAGATACCACGATGGCATCTTTTACTGAATTTTATTGATATAGGTATCACGATGATCTTTCCTATGATCTTCCACAACGACACCGATGGTCTTCGTTCTCCTCGTCTTTAGATTTTTTTGCAATATAATTTCGGAGTATAATTCAGTTCTTCAATTGCTTTGAGTACCCTCTGCTTTGTCTCCTGACTGGCATTTGGTTTCCCATTGATAATATTGGAAACGGTCGCAATCGAAACATTACAGTATTTTTGCTATTTCTTTAATTGTAACCATAACACCGCCTCTTTCACTGACTGCATAAATAATATCTTTATTATATGTTATACCTGTACCTGTACCTGCACTCAACCTAAAAGCACAAAAAAACGGTATTTTCTATAAAATGAAAAAGACCCACGAATCTCTCATGAGTCTTTCTCCATTTAGTTTTTTGCAAATTTATTTATTTTTACAGTGACTTTGCATCTTATTTGTTGATACCGTTAGATTTTACAGTAATGGTAACTTTCCTGCTTCTTTGCCTTGATCACACCCTTGGAAGATACGGCTGCGATTCTTAGTATTCGAAGATTTGTAAGTTACTTTTCCAATGCTTCCCTTTACGCTTAACTTCGCAGTCTTACCTTTTTTCAGGGTTACTGTCTTTTGTTTAAGGTTGGACTTTTAACGGTAATTTTTACCTGTCCACTTACACCGTTGTTAGTTGCGGTGATGATAACAGAGCCTTTCTTTACAGCGGTAACTTTACCGTGGCATCTACTTTGGCTACCTTCGGGTTGCTGCTGGTGTAGGTTGTAATTCCGCTTCCGGATACGACATTTGCAAGGATATTGGTCTTACCCTTTACATACAGTGTGGTATTTTCGCTGACAACTGCAACTTTTGTGTCACGCTTGATATAGCTGATAGAAGAACCGTCCGGAGTCTCAAAGGTAAGGATGGTTGCCTCACCTTTCTTTGTGATGGCATACTTGCTGGCCTTTGTAAGTTTCTCACTGTCGGTTGAGATGTATACACCACTGCTTACATCTTCTTTTCCATCATTGTCATATGCATAAAATGTAAATGGACTCTCGGTATATGTTCCGGTTCCATTCGGATCGAAATACGTCACTCCGGTTCCGTCCGCTTTCAGTTCACAATACATTTTTGCGTTTTTATACTGCGGATTGCTGGCATATGCGGACATATCTGCATCCCAGACACCTGCTAAAACGCTCTGCTGCGCTGCGGTATCTGCATTCTTCATTTCTGCAAGATTTTCGGTACAGAATAAAGCGATGCAGTTTTGGATCATCTGCTCGTTTTTCTCTGTCAGTGCACTCTTTAAGATACCGGAGCCTACCCAGTTTGCATATTTTCCGGTGTTGAGTTTTAACAGTTCTGTCAGATCGCTGCCGTAACGGAATTCAATGTGATAGGTTGTTGCCGGAGTATCCGGGCAGAGGAATACATACTTAAACTCATCCTCGTTTTTGTCTGTGCTCTGGAATACATAACCTTCCATCACACCGCTGAGTGCATCTTTTTTCAAAAACTTATACGTATGGGAAACTTTTTTGCTGTCGCTTGTGGTAAATTCTACTTTGCCACCGTCCTGGAAAGAAACTTCCTTTACATCATTGATAAATCCACAGTAAAATGCATTTGGATCTGCTTTGTCACCGTAGGTCGTAGAACCCACGGAAGCCTTCAGCGTCTTTACGGCTTCTGCTGCAGCACTTCCTCCGACAACGGCTGCTGCGTCATCGTTCCAATACTTATTGTATTTTACATCAAATAATGCATCCTTGAACAACTGGATGTAATCGCCTTTTACTGCGGTAAATAATTTATCCGCCTTGGAGCTGTCGGACTCCTCTGTCGGGATCGTTGGTACACTTGTGTTGGTGCCTGCCGCCATAACCGGTGCTGCAGATGTTCCTGCTACCGTAATGGACAATAACAGTGCGAGTAATGCTTTGCGCATCTTTTTCATAATTCTTCTCCTTTCAAATCTCAACAGTTAGTCTATTATAACTGCTGTTAGTTTTCCATTCCTATAGTAGTCTTTTCCATGTTCCGTGTCAAGAAGTGATTACAAAATAACCTGGATTTTATCACGCTTAACCAATATGAAAATCTTCCAGAAACAGAAAGAATGGAAGTCTTTGACGGAATATGCTATGCCATGATTTGATGTGAAATTAAATGATTCTCCACTTACGATTGTGCAGCCCGATTTGATGATCGTATGCGATAGAGATAAATAGATCAAAACCGTTACCATTTGCAGAAATCTCTGCACGGTAACGGTTTTCATGTTATTGTTTCGGATTTACCACATTTCCCTGTACGACCTGTCCTGGCTCCTGTCCCTTTCTCATTCCACGTACCACCTGCACATTTCCGAGAATCAGATAATCCATCTCACGCTTTGTAATCTTCATGAAATTCTTTCGTGAAATATAGTAGAACAATACGCCCAAAAGAATCCATACAACCAGCGCAATAAACGATTGTGGTGCCATAAATGCCGGAGAACCCGGTATAATCAAAAGTAACAGGATTGCAACCGAGATAAAGCAGCCTCCCATGGCAACTGCCGGATGAATCCGGTTGGTATCCGTCGGATCACCATATTTCTTTAACAATATATATGCCCCGGCACAGGTAAAGAAATATCCAAATGCCGTTCCGACAGAACACATATCAACTACCCAGCCAATGACTTCCCTGCCGAAAAACGGACAGATGCAGCAGATAATGGTAACAAATACGACACAAAATGACGGTGTCTTATGCTTTGGATGAATTTTTCCAAATGCCGAAGGAAGCATTTTGGCCCTTGCCATGCCAAAAAAGC
>ENA-OQBV01001772-OQBV01001772.1-human-gut-metagenome-genome-assembly--contig:-NODE-1772-length-10112-cov-2.045969_pt1 | contig 10112 bp, 11 predicted proteins | sample MGYA00242750_ERZ504559 | MGnify/ENA primary metagenome ERZ504559 (study PRJEB26092, sample SAMD00036230) | human gut metagenome | host: Homo sapiens | study: EMG produced TPA metagenomics assembly of...
TAAAAAAATTATTATTGGAGGCTCTGTATTAATTGTAATTGCTGTGTGTTTAGGGTCTATATCTTACTCTTCATAAAATAGCTAAATCCAATTTTGTTGGGCTAAAAAGGAATTAGTGCAAATATCTAATCAGTGGAGAAAAAGTAGAAAAAAATTTCAGATAAACCACTAAGATATATAAGTAAAATCCTCTGAAGATTTTACAAATCATATGGAATCAGAAGGTTATACTGTTGAGCAATTCGGTAGAGGATTTCAATTACAAAAAGGTAATGAAAGTAAACTATTAGTATCCGAAGGTTTTATGGGGATGTACGAAATATTTAGCGAATAAAAGGTGGCATATAATGCCATCTTTTTATTACTCAAACAGTATTAAATTTCAACGTTGTATTAAAACATAACCTAATTTTAAAATTAATTTTTAGTTTACATAATTAAGTATTTATACTATTTAGGAATAATATTTGTATATTTAAATATTATTTGGTATATAAACTTTTAATAAATCTAAAAAGAAGTCAAAGAGTTTGAATAATTTTTTATTATCTTCTAAAAATAACTGTAGGCTAATGATAGTGAAGATTTTTGTTAGTCATGCTAAAATCGCCCGATCTATGATAAAAGTTATCGCTATCAGGTTATTTATAGGAGGTATAAAATGGATTTTAAAAATGATGGAATGATAGGTAATTTACCTAAAATATAAATAAAGAAGTACCAACTCCAAATGCTGATGCAAAGAGAATAACAAAGCTTGTAAAGCATGATGGTGATGTTGTTGGGTATGAGTTATCAAATGGTCAAAGGGTAAGCAAGGATGAAGGAATACAAATGGCTAAAATGGGGGAAATAGCAGGTGTTGCTGTTGCTACTAGAAAAGGAAATGAATATTTAAGAAGCTTACCAGATGAAAATGAAAATAATAATTTAGGTAATTTACCTAGTATAACTGATTAATAAAAAAAGGTCTAAGATATATTATTATCTTAGACCTTTTTTTAAATGAAGTATTTTACAGGCACGTCACTTTTAGAAAAATGTAAATTGTTGGAGACAAGAGTAAAGCTAAATTTTAAATCATTTTTCATTTGCATCATTAAAAAATGAATCAATCCCCATGGAAAATTAGGTGAATTAGCTTGAGTTACACATTCAACATTAAGAATTAAAGAAGCATCTAACACTATATACTCAGGAGTTAAACCTTCTCTTACTTTATAACCCTTAATATTATTATTTTTTCTATCTATTTCAGTAACTAAAAAAGGAAATGAAGTTCTGTTTACACATTTACCATTTTCAAGTTTTGTACATTGAGTTATTCTAACCACTCCATTACAAGATTTTATCATATCAAATATTGTAGGTTTTTCTTCTGGTTTATTATCAGGTTTATTTGATTTTATACATTCTACTTTTAGTATTTGGTCAGCTTTTAATACTATATCTTCATATGGTTTATCATCTTTTAATACAGTTCCTTCTATAAAATCACAAGTTTTATATAATCTTTTTATTTGTATAACATTTGTCTTAGTATTCATACACTGTCCATCAATTCTTAAAGAGCAGTAAGTAATTTTTAATATTTTACTGTTACATTGTTCAATTGCTTGATAAATATCATAAGGATTTAATGTCTTTAAATTAAAGTCAGGTCTTACATAATAGCTCAAAATAATCCCTCCCCTTGGTAAAAGGTGTCTATATTATACTATGACAAAGATTTAGAAGAGTTACTTTTATTATCTATATTGACATTGGAATATAAAGGAAGTAAAATGTAATTACATGTGTATATACAGAAGAAAAGGGGGATTTTATGAACAGTAAGTTAAACACAAAAGAAGTTATTATGGCAGCATTACTATGTGCTATAGGAATTATGATACCAATGATTTCACCAATAAAAGATAGTGCTTGAACCAGCATCATTTACATTGGCAAGCCATGTTGCAATATTTATAGCTATGTTTATATCAACAAAAGTGGCATTACTTGTTACAGTAGGAACAACTATAGGATTTTTTATAGGAGGTTTTCCGATAGTTGTAGTGGCAAGAGCATTAAGTCATTTAGTTTTTGTAATTCTTGGAATGAGTTTAATTAAAAATAAGGAAAGTATTACTATTAAAGGATCTTTAGGAAGTTCATTTATTATAGGAATGATTCATGGTATTTGCGAAGTCTTAGTTGTTATACCATTTTATTTTAATTCATCTTTATCTCCAGCATATTATGATAAAGGCTTTTTACAGGGAGTTATATTATTAGTAGGAGTAGGAACGGTTATACATAGTATGTTAGATTTCTCTTTATCAGTATATATATGGAACTTACTTCCAAAAGGATTTGTAAATAAAATAGGTAAAGAAGAAAAATTAGGTAAAGTGCAAAAAGTCTAGGATATCCTAGACTTTTTTTAGTGTAAATAATCTATGATATAAATCTTTGATAATTATCACCTTAAATTTTAACTAAAACATATGTATAAATTGCACGCTATTGTCATATGGATATATTTAGAATATAAAAATTAATACTTTACATATAACATAGGAGTGATAATTTGAAGATATTAATTATACATGGAAGTCCAAGAAGGGGTAACACGTGGAAAATACTAAACAAAGTTAAAGAAAAAATAAATGAAGAAATTGATGCAGATTATGAAATAATAGAACTTAGTAAAATGAAAATACCAATGTGTACGGGATGCTTTAACTGTATATTAAAAAGTGAAGAAAAATGCCCACACTATGAAAGTATAAAATATATAAATGATAAAATTACTTGGTGCGATGCAATGATAATAACATCTCCAGTATATTCACTTCAAATATCAGGTCAACTTAAAAACTTTATAGACCATATGTCATACAACTTTCATAGACCTAAATACTTTAATAAAAAAGCACTTATAATAACTACAACAGGAGGCGTTAGGGCTAAAGAAATTGCTAATTATATAAAGGAGGTACTTACATTCTGGGGAATAAATACTACTTATAAATTACCAATAGTATATAGAGATAATAATTTAGAAAAATATGATAAGCAAATTGATAAAGTATTAAGTAAATTTATATATACCTTAAAAAATGAAAAAATTAAAGCTCCTACTTTTAAAACTGTTGCAAGTTACAATTCATTTAGGAGTATGTCTACAACATTTTATACTAAAGGAAATCCAGACTATGATTATTGGAAAAATAGTGAACTTTATAAATATCCATATCATCCAGATGTAAATATAGGCAAGGTAAAGAGCGTATTTGGGAATGCACTTTACAAAGTTATTTCAAAACGAATGAAAAATAATAAGGATATGAAATATAACGAAAGAAAAATTAAAATTATAAAACGACTGCCTAAAGAAGAGGGAGTTAACTTATAGTGAGTTTAAAGACCTTATAGAAAATTATTTTGTAAAAGATTATAAAGAATTAGATGATGATTATTACTTAGTGAAGGTTATAAGACCATCTAAGTGTAAGCAAGAGATGTATACTGATTATATAAGAATAATTAAATAAAGGATATAGTAAAAATAAACTTAGGAAATTTACAATCTAATTTATAACTCCTAAGTTTATTTTTATGTAGATAAATTGATAAAATATTTAATTTTATATCATTTAAATTATACCTAATTATAGCTTTTCTTAAATACTATATATAGTATTTGAGTATAAAATATAAAATAAAAATTACAATATATTGTGTCAGGATAAAATTTAAAAGAATATAATAATATAGGATAATTTGACAAAAATGATGATAAGAGGTGTGTTTATGATAAAACTTGAAAAAAGAGATGGCACTTATGAAGTTTTTGACAAAAACAAAATAATAAATGCCATTTACAAGTCAACTATAAACAGCAAATATGGAATAGACAAAAATTTAGGGAAAAAAAGTAGCTGATAATATAGAAAAAATGGTTAATGAAAATAAGATAAACCTTACAGTTGAAGATATACAAGACAATGTTGAGGTTTTACTTATGGAATCTAATAGAAAAGATGTAGCTAAAAATTACATTTTATATAGAGAAAAAAGATCAGACATAAGAAAATCTAAATGGCAAATGGATGAACTTCAAAAATCTATTTGGGCTAATAAATATCAATATAACAATGAAACCTTTAATGAATGGATAGAGAGAGTATCTGGAGGAAATAAAAAAATAGCAAAATTAATAAGAGAGAGAAAATTCTTGTTTGCAGGAAGAATACTTGCAAATAGAGGATTACCTAAAGACGGCATAAAAGTAACTTATTCAAACTGCTATGTATTAAGTCCTCCACAAGATAACTTAGAAAGTATATTTGATACAGCAAAATATTTGGCAAGAACATTTAGTTATGGTGGAGGGGTAGGTATTGATATATCAAATCTAAGACCAAGAGGAGCACTAGTTCACAACTCTGCAAAAACTACTACAGGTGCTGTATCATTTATGGATCTTTACTCTATGACAACAGGGCTTATAGGTCAAAGAGGAAGACGTGGAGCTTTAATGATATCTATGGATGTAAATCACCCAGATATAGAAGAGTTTATAGATTTAAAAACTGATTTAGAAAAAGTAACTAAGGCAAACATATCAGTTAAAATAAATGATGAGTTTATGAAAGCAGTTTTAAATAAATCTATGTATGAATGTAAGTTTAAAGTAAAAGCTGACGGAGAAGAAATAGTAAAAGAAGTTGATGCATATAAGCTATTTATGAAGCTTATAACTAACAACTGGGACTTTGCAGAACCTGGAATACTATTTTGGGACAACATAGAAAAAAATCACTTATTAAGTGAAGATAAAAACTTTAAATATGCTGGAGTTAACCCTTGTGCAGAAGAACCACTTCCAGCAGGTGGAAGTTGCTTACTAGGATCTATAAACTTATCAGAGTTTGTAATTGCTCCATTTACAGAACATGCTATGTTTGATAAAGCTAAATTTAAATCATGTGTCAGAGATTGTGTAGTTGGATTAAATGAAGTACTAGAAGAAGGATTAGACCTTCACCCACTAAAAGAACAAAGAGAAAGTGTATCAAAATACAGACAAATAGGTCTTGGTGTTATGGGTATTGCAGATATGCTTATAAAGCTTAATATAAGATATGGGTCAGATGAAGCTATTAAATTATGTGAAGAACTATCAAATATAATGTTAAATGAAGCAGTAAAACAATCAGCACTTCTAGCTAAGGAATATGGACCTTATGAAAAATATAATGAAAAGGCTTTATTTAAATCAAGTTTCTTTATAAAGAATGTAAAAGAAGATGTAAAAGATTTAGTAAAAAAATATGGACTTAGAAATTCACAACTTCTTACAATACCACCAACAGGGTCAATATCAACAATGCTTGGGGTAAGTGGTGGAATCGAGCCGATGTTTAATTTATCTTACTTTAGAAAAACAGAAAGCTTACACAATGAAGATGTATACTATAAAGTATATACTCCTATAGTAAAAGAGTATATGGATATAAATGAAATAACTAATGAAGAAGATTTAGGCGATATATTTGTAACTGCTATGAACTTAAAACCAGAAGAAAGAATAAAAATGCAAAAGGCATGGCAAATAAATATAGATGCATCAATATCATCAACAATAAATCTTCCATATGAAGCAACCGTTGAAGATGTTTACAATATATATGTAAGTGCATGGAAAAATAATTTAAAAGGAATAACAATATATCGTGATGGATGCAAAAGAAGTGGAGTACTTTTAAATGAAAAACCTAAAGAAAATAAAAAAGATAATTCATATGAAGAAATAGAGAAAGAAGAAAAAATAAATGAAGAAGAAACAGAAAAATTTGTATGTCCAGAGTGTGGCAATGAATCTATAATACCTACTGGTGGATGTGGAATATGTCTAAAATGTGGATATAGTAAATGTAATTAAAGGAAGGAATATATTTATTAAATTTACAAATACTATTGATGATAAACTTAAACAGGAGGAAAGCTATGAAAGCAAATAAAATGGTAGTTGCAGCATTATCATTAGCATTATCCTTATCAATGGTAGCTTGTAATAAAAAAGAAAATACACCAGCAAATAGTGATAAAACAACAACAGAACAAAATACTGCAGATACTACAAATAATGCAAACAATGATTATGTAGAAAAATACTCAAGATTTTATGGAGATACTTTAGGTAATTTAGGTAATTACAGAATGTATGAAACACCAGAAGCTACAACTGAGTACTACAAAACTAATCAATACCCAGGAAATGAAAAATACGTAGAAGAATTAAAAGCAGCATACAAAGATTCAAGAGATAAAATACAAACATTTGTTGATGATTTAAAAAATGATGCAAAAACAGATGATAAAGAAATTTCAGATATGAATCAAAAGTTAATAGCTGAAGGTGAAAAAACTATATCAAATATAGATGCTAGATTAAAGAATTTAGACAACTTACCTAAGGATATATATAGTAAATCACAAGATGACTTTATAAGAGCAGTTGATGAAGCTACAAAAGTAAAAGATAATACAACAAATGACTTTAACAACTTATTAGATAAAATGAATAAAGCTTTAGGAATAAATCCAAATGCAATGCAAAACCCAGGTACAATGAGCAATACAAATAAAAATACAAATACAGATACTAAAAAATAAATATATATAAGCCTATGAAAATAATATTTTTGTAGGCTTTTTTATTAAATTTAAATAATAAAAAATTTTAGGGTTAATTAATAACTGTATTAAATAACCTTAATACAAAATATAGAAAAGTAAACTTTTAATAATATCATAATCATAAGATTTAATTCATATTAATACATTTATAGTATAATTTAAAAACATAAAATTGATAGGGGGAAAATCAATTTATGAAAAAATTAAAGATAACAGAAACATCATTAAGGGATGGACATCAGTCATTAATAGCAACAAGACTAAAACCGATGAGATAATACCAATACTTGAAACTATGGACCAAGTAGGATATTATGCAATGGAAGTTTGGGGTGGAGCTACATTTGATGCATGTATACGCTTTTTAAATGAAGACCCATGGGAAAGATTAAGACTTATAAGAAAGCATGTTAAAAATACTAAGCTTCAAATGCTTTTAAGAGGTCAAAACTTATTAGGGTATAGAAACTATGCAGATGATACTGTAGAAAAGTTTATTGAATTATCTATAAAAAATGGTATCGATATAATAAGAGTATTTGATGCATTAAATGATGTAAGAAATTTAGAAGCTTCAATTAAGGCTATAAAAAAATACAATGGTCACTGCCAATGTGCAATATCATATACTACAAGTCCAATACATACACCAGAGTATTACTTAGAATTAATAAAAACTATGGAATCTATGGGTGCAGACTCTATATGTATAAAAGATATGGCAGGGGTTTTAACTCCATATAAAGCTTATGATTTAGTAAAACGTATAAAAGAAATGACAGACATTCCTATAGACCTTCATACTCACTGCACAGGTGGAATTGCAGATATGATATATATGAAGGCTGTTGAAGCAGGTGTTGATATAATAGATACAGCAATATCGCCATTTAGTGGTGGAACAAGTCAACCACCAACAGAATCACTTTCCTTAACATTTTCTGAAATGGAAAGAAATCCAGGTCTTGATATGGAAAAATTACTACAAGTCGCAGAATATTTCAAACCAATAAGAGATAAATATATGTCTGATAAAATATTAAATCCAAAAGTACTATTAACAGAACCACAAACCTTAAAATACCAAGTACCAGGAGGTATGCTATCTAATCTTTTATCACAATTAAAACAGCAAAATGCAGAAGATAAATATGAAGATGTTTTAAAAGAAGTTCCAAGAGTTAGAAAAGACTTAGGATATCCTCCACTTGTTACACCAATGAGTCAAATGGTTGGGACTCAAGCTTTATTTAATGTGTTAACAGGTGAAAGATATAAATTAGTTCCAAAAGAAATAAAAGACTATGTAAGAGGTAACTACGGTAAATCACCAGCTCCTATAAGTGATGAATTTAGAAAAAAAATAATAGGAGATGAAGAGGTAATAACTGTAAGACCTGCAGATTTAATAGAGCCTGAGTTTGAAAAAATGAAAAAAGAAGCAGGGGACTTAGCTAAAACTGATGAAGATGTATTAGCTGTTGCACTATTTCCACAAGTTGCTCCTAAGTTTTTAGAAAATAAATATAATAAAAAGCCTGTAGAAGAAGATAATAAGATTAAATTTATAAATGTAACTATGTAGAAAATAGGTGATAATATGGGTGAAAATTTAAATTTAATGCAAGCTTTATATGTAACAATATCAAGTATGGCAATGGTGTTTTTAATATTATTAGTAATTTCAGGAATACTTAGCTTATTTAAACATATCTTTAAAAATGAAAATAATATAAAAAAACCTAATGCTAACAACACATGTAGAGATTTTGTTAATAACAATTCAGTAGAAGATAATTTTGAAATTGATGAAGAAGAAAAAATAGTAGTAGCATTAGCAGCATCTATAATGGCAGGAGATGGTATACCAAATCCTAATCTTCATATAAAAAGAATAACAAGAATATCATAGTGAATTTAAAATATATAAATAAAAACTAAGATAATAGATATCTTAAAAATTAAAATATAGGGGGATTTTAAAATGAGTTCTAAAACATATCATATAAAATTAAATGGAAAAGTATATGAAGTAGAAATAGAAGAAGTAAAAGAAGGTCAAAATGTAGCAGCTACATCTACACCAAAAGGAAGAGCCACAACAAGAAGTTAAAAAAGCACAACCAGTAAGTAGTGGAGAGTCTATAACTGCTCCAATGCCTGGAACAATAACAAATATATTAGTAAAAGAGGGAGATAATGTTAAAAAAGGTCAAGTATTAGCTATACTTGAAGCCATGAAGATGGAAAATGAAATAGTAGCACCGCATGATGGAGCAGTAAAAGCTATATCTGTAGATAAAGGTCAAAATGTAAATCCAGGTGAGACATTACTTAAAATGGCTTAGTCTATAGGTAAAGGGGGATTTTACTATGGGAGCGATGATAAATAGTTTCATATTAGAATCAGGTTTTGCTAATATGGGCATTAAAAGTATAATAATGATATTAATAGCTTGTGTATTTTTATACTTAGCTATAAAAAAAGGATACGAACCATACTTATTAATACCAATTTCAGTTGGTATGTTACTTGCAAATATGCCAGGAGCAGATTTAATGAAAGCTCCAACTGATGGAGAACTAGGTGGACTTTTATATTATTTATATCAAGGTGTTCATCTAGGTATTTTCCCACCAGTAATTTTCTTATGTATAGGGGCAAGTACAGACTTTGGTCCAATGATTGCAAATCCTAAGACAATGTTACTTGGAGCAGCAGCTCAATTTGGTATATTCTTTGCATTTTTAGGAGCAATACTTCTTGGATTTAATGGACTTGAAGCAGCTTCAATAGGTATAATAGGTGGAGCTGATGGACCAACTGCAACACTGTTAACATCAAAATTAGCACCACATATGCTAGGAACTATAGCTCTTGCAGCATATTCATATATGGCTTTAGTTCCAGTCATACAACCACCAATAATAAGAGCACTTACAACTAAGGAAGAAAGAGCTATAAAAATGGAACAATTAAGACCAGTTTCAAAAACTGAAAAGATAGTATTTCCTATAGTTTCTATGATAATAGTTATAGGACTTTTACCAACAGCAGCACCACTTATAGGAATGTTAATGCTTGGTAATCTATTGAAAGAAAGTGGAGTAGTTCCAAAGTTAGTTGAAACAGCTCAAAATTCATTAATGTATATAATAACAATATTTTTAGGTCTTACAGTAGGAGCTACTGCTAATGCAGAAACATTTTTAACACTTCAAACTTTAGGTGTTACAGCTATGGGTCTTGTAGCATTCTCTGTAGGTACTGCATCAGGAGTATTGTTTGGTAAACTTATGTGCAAAGCAACTGGTGGTAAGGTAAATCCAATGATAGGTGCCGCAGGAGTTTCTGCAGTTCCTATGGCAGCTAGAGTTGTTCAAAAGGTTGGGCAAGGAGAAAATCCATCAAACTTCTTACT
>ENA-OQBV01001773-OQBV01001773.1-human-gut-metagenome-genome-assembly--contig:-NODE-1773-length-10110-cov-2.678053_pt1 | contig 10110 bp, 10 predicted proteins | sample MGYA00242750_ERZ504559 | MGnify/ENA primary metagenome ERZ504559 (study PRJEB26092, sample SAMD00036230) | human gut metagenome | host: Homo sapiens | study: EMG produced TPA metagenomics assembly of...
ACTGATTACGAAAACCTTCTTCCCATGACAATATGCAAATAATAATCGTTAAATTTATGGACTCTTTTTTAGACGGGTGCCAGCAGGCACCCGTCTAAAAGGTGACACCCTAAAATTGGAAACTTACCAAAATCCTTCGAAATTGATAATCCCAGTCCACTACCTTGAACCTTTGTACCAGGTACTCGGAAATAATGATCAAAAATACTCTGATGATAACGTGGATCTATGCCCTTACCAAAATCACGAACATACATTTCAATATAATTATCATCAGTTTGACGGACACCGATAATTATACGGCCATTTTCAGGAGAATAGCGAATCGCATTCGAAAGCAGATTGGTTAATACCCAAGCTATTTTTTCGCTGTCTACAAATAATTTTCCTATTTTATTTTCCGGATATTGTACTTCTATTTGTATATTGAACTTTTCAGCTTGCACCCGATTGGCTTTTATGGCATATTCTATCAATTCTATTGGTTTTGTAATACGGGGCTTGAGCTGTAACTTTCCAGACTCAACTTGCGTCATATTAAGCAGTTCGCCAGTAATATTAAGCAAACGTTCACTGTTGTCCTGAATGCTTTGCGCCAATTCTTTTTGCTCATCATTCAAATCGCCTACCCTGCTGTCTTCGAGCAATTGCAAACTCATCATAATCGCCGAAATAGGTGTCTTCAGTTCGTGTGATATTGTCGAAATGAAAGTGGTCTTGGCAGAATCCAGCTCCTTAAACTCTGTGATATTTTTAAGCATAATAACGTATCCCTCGTTTATAGAACCGGAATTATTGTTTCCTGGTTTATTAATTTGCATATATTTCATCTGAAAATAGCTTTCCTTGTTGTCGGCATATATTTTTAAAGGCTCCGTTTTACCAACTTTGTTTTCTTTTTGTGAGTCCATAAGCTCACGTATGAGTCTTCTCAACAAATCATTTCTCAAGGAAATATCCTGAGCCGGTTTTTGTAAAACTTCTTCACGCTTTAGATTCAGGACATTCAAGGCCTCATCATTTATAAACAAAATAGTCAGTTCATTATTCAAGCCTATAATAGGTTCTTTTACACTATTAATAATGGCTTCCATATAATTTTTTGCGGCCTTTATTTGCGCCAGGGTACTCGAATGGTAATCGGACAATCGCTTTGCCATTCGATTAAAATCTCAGAAACTTCCATAAATTCATGACTTTCCAGATTTAGTCTACAATCATAATTATGATTGGCTATATCTTTTATCCCGTCGATAATCTTTTTGATCGGTTTATTAAAATAAGAAGGAAGAACTGCCAGCATGAAAATACCGATTACAATACAAAAACCTCCAATAGTCGAAATCCAAAGTAATGCACGTTGCAACCCGGGACCTGCAGCAGGACTATTGGGTTCTGTAGCCGTTAAGATTTGCAAGTTTACAATAGAAAGTGAAACCAGAAGCACAATCATAGCAACAAGTGCTCCTATTACCAGTGTCAATTTTGTCTTAATATTCATAACACATTTTTTATTGCGGAAAGATAATCAATTTTATATCCATTTCTGAAAGATTTCTAAGAAAATATCCATAACGATGCATCTTAAAGATCTTACTCCAAGTTAAAGTCGGCTGTCCCATGCAAACTGTTGTAATATGGCGTTCATGACATACATCAATAATAGCCTGTATAATATCGGGTGATGCAACTTGTACCAATTCACCACCCAGTTCGGTTACTAGTTTAAAATGGTTTAGTAAATGCCTCTGAACAGACAAATTTATCCTGTCCGGACTTTCAGAAGGCGTTTGAACATATAAAGCTATAAATCGGTATTGTACCGGGATGCGAGCCTTGCGGTACGACGTATGATATGTCTCGGCGTTTTCTCGTTACTGCTTATACATGCAAGGTACAATTCCCTGTGAATCGCTTTTTCTTCCGGGATTACCTCTGTTTCAACTTTCTTCTCAACCCTGAATGCAACTTCCTTAAGAGCTAATTCTCGTAATTGAAGAATATTTTCTGTCTTAAAAAAATTACTAAGAGCGGTTTGTATTTTCTCTGCCTTATATATTTTCCCGGCTTTTAAGCGATTGATAAGTTCCTCAGCTGTCAAGTCAATATTGACAACCTCATCCGCTTTCTCTAAAACCTTATCAGGAATACGTTCCTTTACTTCAATTCCAGCTATACCTTTAATATCCTCATTCAGGCTCTCAATATGTTGAATATTAACAGCAGATATAACATTAATGCCAGCCTCTAAAAGATCCATTACGTCTTGCCAGCGCTTCTCATTTCGGCAACCACCTACGTTGGTATGTGCAAGTTCATCAACTATTACCAACTCTGGATGCAACTGAAGGATAGCATCCAAATCCATTTCTTCAAGCTCTTTTCCTTTGTAAAATATCTTCTTACGAGGAATAACAGGCAATCCCTTTAACTGTGCTTCTGTACCGGCACGTCCATGTGTTTCAACATAACCTATTTGTACATCAATTCCATTGTCCAACATTTCATGAGCTTCCTGCAACATTTTATAGTTTTACCAACACCGGCAATCATTCCCGATATAGATTTTAAAAGCACCTCTTTGTGAGCGTTTTATAAGACTTAAGAAATGACGTACATTTTCTTCTTTAGTTGCCATTTTATTTGTATAAGATTTAGTATTCAGCACCAAGTTTACAAATTTAAAATGATTTTATTGCTTTGTATTAATAGTCAGTCCAGAAACGCTTATCAAACAAAAGCAACACACCAAAAATTTCCAGTCGCCCAACAAGCATGAGAGCCGAAAGAATCCATTTTGCCGCATCTGGCAGAGCAGCCCATGAAAAGACCGGTCCAAAAGCTCCCAGTCCTGGTCCGACATTACCTATTGCAGATATAACAGTACTAAATGATTCCGTCAAACCAACTCCAAAGCACATCAGCAATGTCCAGCCTATAAATATGCATATTAAGTATGTAACAAAAAATGTATATACTAATGCCGATGTTTGTACTGGAACTTGATCGTTATTAATATGAACTGGCAGAACAGCTCTCGAATGCAACATTTGCCTGAACTGGTTCCTAATATTCTGAAACATGATTAATAAACGTAAATTTTTAACACCACCACTGGTTGAACCGGTACAGCCACCGGATATCATAGCCCAGATAAGAAGCATCCATGTAAATGGTGGCCATAAATTATAATCATCTGTTGCAAACCCACACGATGTATGAGTAGTAGCTACCTGAAATAAAGCCTTACGAAATGCAGTTTCGATATCATAATAATCTGTTATAACTAATGCAAATGCTATTATTACAGTAAGAATTGCTATAGACGCCAGAAACCAGTGTAATTCTCCATCCTTTAATAATTTCTTATATTTCCCATTCAAAGCAAAATAATATAAAGAAAAATTTATACCTGATAAAATCATAAATATAGATATAACATACTCTATATACGGTGAGTTCCAATAAGATATGCTATCTTGTTTGGTAGAGAAACCACCTGTTGCCGTAGTAGCAAACGCCTGGCACAATGCGTCAAACAAATTCATTCCACCCAACATCAATAATACAACCTCCAATAAAGTTAGTCCGATATAAATAAGCCACAGGTAGCGTGCCATAACCTTAATTTTAGGATGGATTTTATCATGTGTCACTCCTGTTGCCTCAGACAAGAAAAGCTGCTGGCTACTACCACTAAATAATGGAAGCAATGCTATGGTAAAAAGAACTATACCAAGACCTCCGATCCATTGCGTAAAACTGCGCCAAAAAAGTAATCCATGAGGTAATGATTCTATATCATTTAATATTGTAGCTCCTGTTGTTGTGAAGCCTGACATGGTTTCGAAGAAAGCATCGGTAACCGAGGGTATATATCCACTTAAATAGAAAGGTAACATACCTAGAAGCGTAAATAATATCCAGGAGATACTTACGATGCAATATCCATCACGTCTGGAAACTATGTTACTTTTACGGTTGCCAGCAAGTATCATCACTCCACCAATACCTATATTTATTAATATTGCCCAAACAAAACAGATATAGCTACTTTCATGATAAATAGCTGATATACCAGCGCAGATCGCAAATAATCCGGCTTCAACTAAAACTAGTATTCCTAAAACATAAGAAACCGTTCTAAAATTAATCAGACCATCTTTCTTATTTTTGAATGATAACGAATTTGTTTGATAAATATCTTCCATATATAACATCTTTTACAGCCTTACAGACAAAACACATGCCACAGAAGCAGCTCATATTATAATGCACTAATTGACAAACAATTATAAAAATCCATTCTTCATAAAAATAAGTTACCCTTCTCATTATGATAGGCATATATCTCCATAATGAGAAGGGTAACACTGATCGGTTATTAAAATCCCAGGCTAAATCCCGCTAAAAGGTAGGTACGATCGTACACAGGTGCTACAATAACTTGTATAAAAACAGGAACTGAAACTTATCTGTAACCTTAACATCCTTATTGGCCTTTAAAGAAATGTCTGTAAATGCCGCCTTATTATGATAATATCCTTTCCAAGGTGTGAACCCCATTGCAGGAGTAAGAGTTATATCTGCCGGCAATGAAATTGGATATGACGCATTAATATAGGTAGAACCTTGAAGTTTTCCCTCCTCATTTTTATCTGCTCCAGCAAACATTGTGCTCCATGAAAGAATCAAAGGAAAAGATTTCCCCAAGCAATAGACTAAAGTTCCTTCAAAAAAATGAGCATCTTTATAGTGTCCATACGGTTGATTTACTCCAGACCACCAATAATCTGATACAGTTATGGAGAAATTATTTAATGAATAACTCAAATTTATATCAAACTCTTTAGCGGGAGATTCAACGTTCCATCTACTTAATGTCTGACTCCCCCATACGGTTAATACTAAAGCCAGCATACCCTAAAGATTAAAGATGGCTGTATCGAAAAGCCTGAATTCTGATCAGCACCACGCCAAATATAATCAGAAACAAAATCCGCCTTACCACTAACAGTGAATTTACCCTGAGCGTACGTTTTAGATGGAATAAGAGTATAACAGCACCAATTACAGCACTAATGTTTTTATAATCATACTTTTATAATTATATTAATGTATAAAATATCCTTGTTTCATTTTATAATACATGTATTGTCTCAGCCAGTCCATCTCCTGGTTTCTGTATCTACAATCTTTTGCAGATACAGAAAATCATAGAAGAAAAAGATGGTTGAAAGTATATTAAAAGAAACCTGCTATTTATCTGCCTATAGTCGGATTAGCTTCTTCCATTGCTATATTAAGTTTTAAACATTAATTTTAGCCGGACCGAATATGCCTAACAATGGTTTTTCTACCATTTTATCTACGATAACTTTAACATCCGATTCATTCATCCCTCTGGCCTCTGCGACACGCTTTACCTGTACATACGCACATTCAGGTGTTATGTCTGGATCCAGACCAGAAGCGCTTGCTGTAACCATTTCTGCAGGAACATCCTCACGCTTCAAATAGGGATGATGAATCAGAAATGTATCAATTCGTGCTTCTACCTCTGCTAGATATTCCTCGTTGGTAACTCCCTTATTACTACCAGCAGAGCTTGTACCGTCATATCCGTCACCGGCACATGAGGGTCTGCCCCCAGAAGAACACATCTTTAGTAAAGACTTGTCCTACGTTTGCTACCCCAACAATTTTACCGTTAAGTTTTACCGTTTCAGCATGCCGCCCTCTCCAGGAGCAGCAAACTGTGCGAAAATCCATAATACCAATATATAACATACCGAAAAGAACACACAAAAACACCAAGGTAATCCGAATTGATTTCATTAAATTTTTCATAATTGTCTTTTTTATTATTAGAAGAATAATCCTACAAAAAAATCTATAAGTTTGATCCCCACGAAGGGTGCAATAATACCACCTACCCCATAGATAAGAAGGTTTCTGCGAAGTAAGGCACTAGCTCCTATCGGCTTATATTCAACACCCTTAAGAGCCAATGGTATCAGAATAGGTATAATGACCGCATTGAATATGATAGCAGAAAGGATAGCACTTTCAGGACTATGCAATCCCATAATATTAAGTGCACCCAGTTGTGGAACAGAAACCATAAACAATGCAGGGATGATAGCAAAGGTACTTGGCTACATCATTTGCAATAGAAAATGTAGTAAGCGTACCACGAGTCATAAGCAACTGTTTGCCTATTTCTACAATCTCGATAAGCTTTGTCGGATCATTATCAAGGTCGACCATGTTGCCAGCTTCTTTTGCAGCCTGAGTACCGCTATTCATAGCTACACCTACATTAGCCTGTGCAAGAGCCGGTGCATCGTTTGTTCCGTCACCCATCATAGCGACCAGTTTACCGGCGGCCTGTTCCTTCTTAATGTAGTTCATTTTGTCTTCCGGTTTAGCTTCTGCTATAAAATCGTCCACACCAGCCTTCCCTGCTATATACTTTGCAGTCAGTGGATTGTCACCTGTTACCATTACCGTCTTTACACCCATCTTACGCAAGCGTTCAAAACGTTCCTCTATACCAGGTTTGATAATGTCTTGCAATTCGATAACTCCTGCTATTTTCTTGTCAATGCACACTACCAGCGGAGTACCGCCATTGCCGGTAATTCGCTTGATGATTTCTTCTATTTCCTCAGGAAATTCATTTCCTGCTTCGCTTACAATATTACGAATGGCATCAAATGCTCCTTTCCTTATTTGCGTTCCATCCTTTAAGTTTATTCCTGAACATTTTGTTTCAGCCGTAAATTTGATCATGTGAGCTCCTTCTGTGTTCAGATTACGCATACGCAATCCTTGTTCACGGCCTAACTCTATGATAGATTTTCCTTCCGGTGTATCATCGGAAGCAGAAGACAACATACACGCTTCTATAAAACTACGTTTATCAAAGCCTTCAACCGGGAAAAAATCTGTAGCTTTACGGTTACCGATTGTAATGGTTCCAGTCTTATCAAGCAGAAGTGTATCTACATCACCGGCCGTTTCAACAGCTTTACCTGATTTAGTAATTACATTTGCCCGTAGTGCACGGTCCATCCCGGCAATACCAATTGCAGAAAGCAAGCCACCGATCGTAGTAGGTATCAGACAAACGAAAAGTGAAAGGAATGCTGCAATAGTAATAACGGTATTAGAATAGTCTGCCATTGGCTTAAGCGTGATACAAACAACAAGGAATACCAATGTAAATACGGCCAGAAGAATAGTAAGCGCAATCTCATTCGGTGTTTTCTGACGACTCGCTCCCTCTACCAGCGCAATCATCTTATCCAGAAAACTTTCACCGGGTTGCGTGGTTACAACTACCTTAATATGGTCTGAAAGGACTTTCGTTCCCCCTGTTACAGAACTCTTGTCGCCACCAGCTTCACGAATTACAGGAGCAGATTCACCAGTGATGGCACTCTCATCGATAGATGCCAGGCCCTCTATTATTTCACCGTCAGCAGGAATAACATCACCAGCTTCACACTCAAATATATCACCTTTTTTAAGCTGTGAGCTGCTTACAGTCTTTACTTTATCGTTTACAATAAGTTTTGCAGGAGTTTCTTCACGAGTCTTACGCAAACTGTCAGCCTGAGCTTTGCCTCGAGCTTCTGCAATTGCTTCTGCAAAATTAGCGAATAATAAGGTCAGGAAAAGTATTATAAATACCCACAGGTTGTAAACAAATGAACCTTGTGATGTGCTGAATGCAGAATATCCAGTAACGAACAACATAATTACAGTCGACACTTCCACTGTAAACATAATAGGATTCTTTATCATTATATTCGGATTCAGCTTGACAAACGACTGCTTCAAACTATCTATAACCTGCTCCTTTTGAAACAATGACGTATTTTGATTCTTTGAATTCATATCTTACAATTTTTATTTATAAGTTGACAAGAATACAAGCTTTTTTAGCGCAAAAGCTCTACTTGCCAGCTCACATTTTGTTATTTAAATTACAATGAAAAATGTTCTGCAATTGTACTTAATGCTTGTGCGGGAAAAAACGACAAAGCTGCGACAATGAATATAACTGCAAATGTCATGACCCCGAATGTTACAGTATCCGTTTTAAGAGTTCCGGCACTTTCCGGTATATATTTCTTTTGTCCTAGAAGACCTGCTATTGCAACCTGCCCGATAATAGGGACGAACCGGCTCAATATTAATACAATACCACATGATACATTCCAGAACCAGGTATTATCACCAAGTCCCTCAAACCCAGAGCCATTATTGGCTGCACAAGATGTAAACTCATACAACATTTCTCCCAGTCCATGAAAGCCAGGATTATTCAGCCACCCACCCTCACTTTCTACAAATGCGGGAGCATGAACATAGAGATATGCAGCAAGAGCAGTACCGACAAGTATAACGAACGGATGAAGAAGTGCAACTATCGAAGCTATTTTCATTTCTTTTGCTTCAACTTTATGACACATAAACTCCGGAGTACGTCCTACCATCAATCCACTTATGAATACTGCTATGATAATGAATGTAAAATAGTTCATCCAACCTACTCCTACCCCACCAAACCATGTATTAATTTGCATATTAAGCATTTCAATCATACCAGACAGCGGCATTGTAGAATCGTGCATACCGTTTACAGAACCATTAGATGTAACAGTCGTAACGACACTCCAGAGACCAGTTGCACCGGCACCAAGACGAATCTCTTTACCTTCCATAGCTCCACCGTCCTGCGCTATACCCATTGCATCAAGTCTTGGGTTACCTCCCATCTCCTGAAATACATTGATACATACACCTATAAGGAATGCAACAAGCATCACACCATATATGCTATAACCTAATTTTCTACGCTCCACATAGAAACCAAATGCAAATACCATTGCCATAGGAATAATAAGAATGGAGCAACACTCTGTCATGTTAGATAAATAAGTAGGATTTTCCAACGGATGTGAAGAGTTGACACCATAATATCCCCCACCATTCGTTCCGAGCTGCTTGATAGGAACAACAGCTGCAGCAGGTCCCTGCGATATAGTCTGAGAATTACCTTCGAGAGTAGTTATTTCTATTTTGCCATCAAATCCCATAGGAATACCCTGTGTTATAAGGATAAAACCAACCACAAGCGATAATGGAAGAAGGATACGCGTACAGCTCAGCACAAGATACTTCCAAAAGTTACCTATCGTTTGGGTTGTTTTTTCACCGAGAGCTTTCATGATGCCTGCCATCGCAGCCATACCAGTAGCTGCTGTAATAAATTGGAATAACATAATGACAAACAATTGGGTGAAGTATGTAAGATTAGTTTCACCACTATAATGTTGTTCATTACAGTTTACCATAAAAGAAATGCAAGTATTGAAAGCCTGATGTGCCGTTTGTCCGATGTTTCCATCCAGATTTAAAGGCAAGTAACCTTGCACGACAAGTAAAATTATACCCCATACAAACCAAAATGCATTAACTACAAGCAAAGCTCTCAAAAATTGTTTCCAGTTCATTTCTTCTTCCGGATTGATTCCTGAAAGCCGGAAGATTAAATTTTCTACTGGTTTCATGAAATCACTCCAAACCTTTTTTCCCTTGTAAACTTTTGCAATATATTTTCCTAATGGATAGCTTAATGCCACCATTAAAACGATTTGCGCTATGACACCTAATATTTCTGTATTCATACTTTAATTATTTTTTAGTAGACAGTTGCAATACATTGTCAATTCATTATCTAGAAATTTTCCGGTTTAACCAAGACATACATCAAATAGCCAAACATGATAAGGCTCACAATAAATAATACCGTGTACATAAATCTTTTCTCCTTTTCATCCTAAATGTTTTCAAACCAATCAATACATTTCTCAAATAACCAAAAGCAGCTCATACCTATCAGCATGCAGACTACAAAACCAATTGTAAATAGTTCCATCATTTTTTATGTTTAAAATTCATTCTTAGCAATACAACAGGTATGCCAAAGGGAGAACAGTTTACATAACAATCTGTATATTAATACATTAAATAAATAAAACCAGATATAAAATACCATTCCAACTTTCTCAATTTGATAAATTGATCTTATTATTG
>ENA-OQBV01001774-OQBV01001774.1-human-gut-metagenome-genome-assembly--contig:-NODE-1774-length-10102-cov-6.972531_pt1 | contig 10102 bp, 5 predicted proteins | sample MGYA00242750_ERZ504559 | MGnify/ENA primary metagenome ERZ504559 (study PRJEB26092, sample SAMD00036230) | human gut metagenome | host: Homo sapiens | study: EMG produced TPA metagenomics assembly of...
CGCGCACGTCTTTCTCGCTGAGTGCCATAGGCGCTCCCTTCCGCATAACAGATAAACCGCTCTAGTATACAAGGCAACGCCGCTTGGAGCAGGTGCTTTACCCAAATGCAGCGAAAACGTAACGAGGACGGCGGGTTGGCAGGCGGCGGGCTGGCGGTTCTGCAGCGAAACCGCACCGTCCATAGCGAAAACCATCTCGTCCACAACGAAAACCATCACAACATTCGACGCTTTTCGCCAAAATCGAGATTTTCATCGAATGTTGTGATGGTTTGAAAGCCACGAGCACCACAAAAGTGCCTGTCCCCTTTGTGGTGGTTCTGAAGAATGCCTTATGCCGAGGCCTTGGTCTTGCGGCGCTTGCGAACCGCGTGGATCACGATATCCAGCAGCAACAGCACAATGGCTACGACCACGATGAGCACGGCAAACTCGCGCTTGCCCCAGTGGCGGCCGGCCAGCGACTTTTGCTTGTCGACGTCCTTCTTGTTGTACTTGGTGCGCACGCAATGCACCAGCAGGCGATGGTCATTCACGCCGTAAGGGGTGCAGGTGACGAGCGTCACCTTGTCGGCGCCGGGCTCGATGGTCAGTGACTCCATCTCCTCGGGCAGCACCACCTCGGAGTCCACCATCTTGTAGGCGAGCGTCTTGTTCATGGTGTGCAGCAGCACCAGGTCGCCGGGCTTCAGCGAATGGATGTCGTCGAACATGCTCAGGTTGCGCATGCCCGAGTGCGCGGTGAGCACGCAATGCGTCGAGGTGCCGCCCACCGGCAGGCTCGTGCCCTCCAGGTGGCCGACGCCCGCCATAAGGACTTCTTCGCTCGTGCCGTGGTAGATGGGCATGCTCACGTCGATGGAAGGGATCTCGACCCAGCTCATCATGGGGTCGCGGTCAAAGATGAGCTGCTGAGCGTAGGGCTCGATCTGGTCGGCCGGAAGCTCGGTGGCCTCGCCCGCCAGCTGCTCGTTATAGGAGCGCGCTTGGAGCAAGATGCGTTCGCGCTCCTCGGCAGACAGCGCGTCCACGGTGCTGGACACGGTGCTGATCTGGTTGAACACGCCCGAGGCCTCGAGCCGGTCCAAGATCCACGGCCAGGTCATAAGGCCCACGCCGATAAGGATGATGACGATGGTGATGAGCCGGTCGGCCCAGCGCGGCAGTCGCTTGCGGCGGCGCTTGGGCTTTGGTTGAGATTTGGGCTGAGGGCTTGAGCCGCCGTTGTCCGCGGCGTTATTGCTCTTCATATGTTTGGCGCCCTGCACCATCGCCGGTCACTCCTCTACAACTCAAGTTGTCTAAACAAATAATAGCCGATTAGCAGGCTCCCCCGCCCGACAACACAGCTAGACCGCACCGTCCAGTCGAGGATAAGCCAGCATTTGAGTTTTCAAAATGTCCCGAATCGGCGGGGCGATTCGGGATACAATGTCAATAGAAAACGACGCATCCCGCGTAAGTGTACGAGAGCGCGGGCGGCCTAGTTTTCAGCTTTAGTTAAATGCCCGGGATCCGACCCCCGGGCATTCTTATTTGCGCTTTCGGCGCAAATGCCGTCCACCGTCCGCACCGCGCGTGCGCCTACGGACCTTAAACCGAACCTCATACGAATCAAGAAACGCGATGACGAACGCGCCGCATCGGACGATGGGGCATGGCTGCGTTATCCCAAAAAACGGGGCAGACTCCAGTGCGGAATCTGTCCCGAAAAGAGCATGGCAAAGCAAGAACGTGGATGGACGAGAAAAGTGTCCGCAAGTCTCATGGCCATCACATCCCACCTGCCAAAGGGATGGGTGAGCGAGCGTTACTCCTGCTCGGACTCCTCAGCCTGCTTACGGCTGCGGATGAGGTGCGCCACGCCGATGCACAGCACCGCGCCACCAGCGATCCAGGTGAAGGTCACACCGTTGAGGCCGGTGAGGGGAAGGCCGGAGCCCTGCTGGTCGGTGACAGTGAGGTGTACCTTGCCGTCAGCAGCCTCGGTATTAGTTTGAGCCACCTTGACGAGATTCTCATCAGTACCATTAGCAAGAGTGCAGCCCGGGTTAACAACAGTCGTATCGTCTGCCGGAAGCGCCCCGCGAGTAATGGTGAACGTGATGCCAGCGCTGTGGGAGTTGTTATATCCAGGCGCCGGCTTGACCTCCGTAAGGACGTAAGTACCCTCATCAAGACCAACAACGTTGATCTTGCCGCTTGCGTCGGTCGTCAGCTTGGCCTGCTCGCTATCAGGCGTCTTGGTACCATCCGCCTTGATATAGTTACCATCATCGCCCTGCTCCTGCAGCGTGAACTCAACGCCCGCGAGCCCCTTATTTTCATCATCGGAGCCCACCTTGGTGACATCGATGCCATAGGTGTAGTCATAAGCAGAGTGCTCAACCGTGGTGCCGATTCCATTGCCGTGCGGGTTGTTAGAATAGGTCAGCGTAACCGTATTTTTCTGGGGTTTGCCAACCAAACCCTGGAAAGCATCTTTAATCTTACCCTTATCATCAAAGATCTTGGTAGAGTCGAGTTTTGCCTCGTATTCAACCGTCACATTAGACGAACCGTTAACGCTAATTGCATTATTTTTTTCATCAACGCAGGACTTGAGGTCTACAAAGCTAACGGTGAGTACGCCGCCCGAATAGCTTTTTGTGTAGCCGGATGCAGGATCAGCCTTGACGGTCTTGCCATCAATCTTGACATCGACGATCGGCGAGCCGTCCTCGTCGCACTTAACCGTCATGGAGCCAGGCAGATTATCCGTAAATAAATACGCATAGGTGCTGTAGGTGTTGATGTTGCTCGCAACTGTACCGGCAAGCTGGTACTTGATAGGCTGATCCATGCGGGAGTCGGCGGACTTATTAAACGTGGCATCCGTCGCGTCGTCCTTGACGGCCTTGGTCACGTTGGGGACGCTCTTCTTGGGGGCTACATTAACGTCAGAGCCACCGACAATGGTGAAAATCGGCGAAGTGTACACGTCAGTATTGCCGGTCTTACTGGGCACATCGGTCACGAAAAGCCAGTAGCCTTGGTCCAGACTCTCAAAGTTACCCTTGTTGGAACCGCTCGGTTTTGCCCAGGTTAGATTCGAGTCCTCAAGTGCGGCAGCGATCTTGTCGAGCACGCTTCCGGCATTGACGTTATTACCATCTTTATCGTTCCCGTGTTTTTTGATGAACTGGGCCCACGCCTGAGGAGATTTAGCGTCTGCGTCGGTTGGGAAACCAGCAGGCTTGGGCTCATCAGTATCGAACGCCGTAGTCACTGCCCTCATTACGGAATCGTTTGCCCAAGCAATGTCGGAAAGTGTCTTGTCGCCAGTCCAAACGCCCTCATCCTTATTCTGTGTGACCGTCGCCTTGAAAATCTGGATGCCCTTGAAAGATGTGTCGGCATATTCAGCAGTGCCAGGGTCAGTGATAAACACCTTGCCCTTCTCCGTAGCCACCGTTGGCACACCCTCAGCAAACGCCATGGTCACCGGGGCCATGACGCCGCCGAAGCTCAACGCCGCCGTGAGGCCTGCTGTCACTGCCAGGCGTGCAATGTTCTTGTTCATGCTCATCTTCTTTTCCTCCGTTTTCCGTTTGATTCTCATTCGATCGGTCATCATCTGTCTGTGTCTTAGCATCTGCTTCGCTACGTCTCGCCCCGCTCTCTGTGGGGCTGCCAGCTACTCTTTATGGCTGCCACCTCCCCGCTTGACCAGGAGCGCGACCACGATGAGCGCGGCTCCGGCGACCGCTGCGGCGGCCGCGGCGTACATTGCCATATCGCCAGTCGAGGGCATAAAGCCTCCGGTGGTAATGCTAGGGGGTGTGCCGGTGGGCGTGTTAATGAGCGACGCCTCCAGGCTACCCGTCGACCCGTCCGCGCTGTCGGCGCGCAGGGGCGACTCGGCCGTGATGGTGAGCTTGGGCTTGGCGGCGGCCACCTGGTCGACGTCCAGGCCCTCGACCTTGACCGTCACGGAGCGCGTGCCCTCAAAGGCGGTGTAGCCCTTGGGCGCCTTGAGCTCGCGGACCTCCAGCTTGCCCGAATCCACGCCCGAGACGGTCACGCGGCCGTCCTCGCCCGTGGTGACGGTGGCCTTGCCCTCCGCATCCCACGTGCCGTCGGCCGCTAGCGTGCGGCCGCGGTCGTCGGCGATGCTCAGGACCGCCCCAGCAAGCGGCTTGTCACCGTCGCTGCCGCGCTTGGTGAGCGCGAGATCCCAGGTGTAGGCGCACGCATCGTCGCTCGGCGTGCAGGTGAAGCCGGCGTCGCCCGACTGGTCGGCAAAGGGAGAGCGCGGGTAGCGCAGGTAGACCTCATTGGGGTTGCCCTTCGCGATACCGTGATTGCATGCGCTGTTGAGCGGCGCGTTGTACACGGCGACAACGCGGGCGCCCGCGGTAAAGGCGTCGGCCCCGCCGAGCGCGGCGATCAGGTCGCCGGTGCGCACGGTGAAGGTCTTACCGTCGACCGAGACCCTGCACTGGGCCGTGATGTCGGTCCAGCCCTTCGCGGACTCGGTGCCGGTGCGGCCGTCCTTGCCGGCCGAAACGGCGTCGAAGCCGCCGTCCGCGCCCGCCGCCACGTACACGCGCATGCTCGCGGCGACCTTGGAGAGGTCGAGCCCCGCGCTCACGGCGTCGACGAACTGCACCGTATAGGTGTCGTAGGCGGTAAGACCCGCCGGGACCGTGGCCGAGAGGCGCCAGTACAGGTCGTCGGCGACCGTGGCGTCGGCGGCCTTCTGCCAGGCGGCGGTGCTGTCCTCCAGCACGTGCTTAGCGACCTTGGGGGTCGCGGCCTTGGGCTTGACGGTGACGGCGCTGCCGCCCACAAGAGTCATGATCGGCGCGGTGCCGGCCTCGCCCTCGGCGATGGCGTCGTTGTCGGCGACGATGAGCCAGTAGCCGCAGGGCAGCTCGGCCGCCGTGCCCGCGTTAAGGGCCACGAACACGGCGCCAGAGTTCTGGAGGGAACGAGCGAGCTGTGCGCTCAGCGCGCTCGTAAGATGGGAATCGGTGTTGAGCCACTCGGCAGCTTCCTGCGCGGTGGTCTGGGATTTGGGCATGCCGGCGCTGTGCAGCACGGGCAGCGCGGCGTCGCGCGCGGCGTCGCTTGCCCAGGTGAGGTCGGTGGCGATCTTGGCGTCGCTGTCGCCGTCGACGACGTTGGCGCTAAAGATCTGGTAGGCCCCGTAGCTGCTCGCCACGGTGCCGCTCACCGTGATGGAACCGGTCGAGGTCGGCGCGGCCTGCGCGGAAGCGGGGAACACAACCGCGCAGGTGCCGATCAGGAGGGCAAGCAGCGCAAACAAGATCGGGAAGGAGCAAACTTTCTTATTCACGACGCTTACCTCCCTTCGCATTCGCCTTGCGACGAATGTGCATCCAGGCCGCAGCAGCGCAAAGCACCGCCGCGCCGGCAAGGTACGTCAGAGTGACGCCCGACATACCAGAAAGGGGCAAAGAGGTGGAGTAGATATTGGTGAAGGTTGGGGTGGACTCGGGCTTGGTGCCATCGATGGGATTACCGTCGGCGTCAACGATCTTGGTGCAGGCCACATTCGTGGGCTCGATTTTGCCGTTTGTATTGTCCGTCATCGTGACGTCAAATCGATAGACAGACTTGTCATATTTATAGTGCGAGAACAGCGAACCGTCAGTTTTCTCGCGCACATAGTACGTGAAGGTCTTGGAAGCGCCACGGCCCGTGGAGTCGGACGCGAGCTTGTCGAGTTGATTGAGTTCGTACTCGATCGGCTTGAAGCTCCGGGTCTGGGACTTGCCACCGTCGGCAGTGGGGGTAATCTCGCCCTTGGGGTCAGTCGTAACCGTCTCGGCATTATCGAACTTATCGTTATCCGCAAGCTCGAGCGTGAACTCCTTCATCTCGCCACCCCTAACAACCTTAGTCACCTTGGGAGTCCAAGAGCCCTTGGAGGTGTACGGAGTGTACTTGTTGGTGAAAGTTGCACCACTAGTAAGCGCAACGATAACAGCGTTTTCGCCTTCAGCTTCTGTGACGGCTGCTGGTTCTGTTTCTGGCGTTCTTGCGCCAGCGCCGTCATTTTTTACCTTTGTTACCGAAACGCTCTTGACTTTGTAATACGTGTATTTAATGTCAAGCACGTTGTGCGACTTGCCCTCATCCTTCACAACCTCAGGATCAATTTTGTAGATCGTTTTGTCGTAAGTCACGCCCTTGTCCTTGTCCGTGCCCGGAACCTCTACCAAGTAGTAAACAAGATCGTCATCGGCATAAACTTCACCCAGATCAAAGGTGAGATTTCCGTTCTCATCGTTTTTCACCGTATCGACCACCGAGCAGCGATTGAGCTGAAGATCACCATTGGAGTCAAAGCTCGGAATCGTATATGAGATCTCGCCTAGTTCGTTAATAATCTTGTTCTGCCTGAGAAGCTGGAAATCGAAATCATTTCCTTTAAGCTTGCCGCCCTCAAGCACCTTGGTGCCGTTGAGCTTCATCTTGGGGTAAACCTTGACCTCTCGAGTGGAACCGGCGACAACGTCTCCGTTGGTCATGATTCCGCCACCGTGGATATTGGAGCTGTTGCCCGTGATATATAACGTAGCCAGCCCTATAGCAGCATTTTGATCTTCAGCGGACGGTTTGGACTTTAGGCCAATCATGTACTTGGCTTGGGCTCCGTCATACTTACCGATGGTCGCAAGCTGACCGTCAATCGTGCCCGACCAATTTGCAGCACCACCGCCGAGCATCTGGCCCGTTACGGCTGCGATATAGTCAGCGTTATCCGACTTGCGGATAAGGAAGAGGTCCTCATGGCCACGCCTCTTGAAGTCATCAGTAATCTCACCGCCATCAACACTTGAAGGCTGGTCTTCATTCTTACCATTGGTGCCGCCTGATAGATTCTCACCGTTTGCATCGGTGTTTCCGAAAATCGCAATACCATTGGCATCTGTAATCGCCGTCTTGCCGCTCGGGCAGGCCGCGAAGCCACCACCATAGCCCTTGGCCGAGTTTTTGGTAATCAGGGCGTTGGATATCTTGAGACACGCCGAATTAACGCCTTCGGCACTGTTGCCTCCCTGGACAAACACGCCGCCGCCGCCCCAGTCATTGGGGGTATTAGTCGTATTGTTAGTTATGTAGGCTTTCTTGCCGATCACATTAAATTCGCCAACTGTAGGCGCAGCGATACGGATGCCGCCGCCCTCAGAGTTTTGCGCCACATTGCTGGCGATGCTTCCACCAGAGAACGAAAACAAGGAGAGGGCCTGATTCCAAGCGCCAGCATAAATACCGCCACCGGCCTCGGCAGAATAGTTACCGGTGATGTAGCCACCGTTAATTGTGAGACTGCCGTTATTGAAGGCAGCAATACCACCACCGCCGTGACATCCGTTGCCGATATGCTTCGTAGAGCCTTCATTGTCGCTGTAGAACTGATAGTTGTTGTTGGTAATGTAACCACCTGAAATGACTACTGTTGAACCAACGGCACAAACACCGGCGCCGTAGCCTGATCGATCTTTGAACGTACCGTTACCGGAAATCGTGCCGCCGGTCATATTAATTGTGGATCCGTTAGCGTACACGCCGCCGCCATTGGAGGCATAGTTGCCTGCAATTACGCCACCGGTCAAATTGAGGGTCGAAGCGCCGCCATTCGCGTTGGACACCATAATGCCCGCGCCGGCACCCGAAGTTCCCGTAGAGGCACCACAAACGTATCCACCGCTCATGTTGACGGTAGAGCCGTTCTCGGCATAGATGAGGTTGCCGATACGGTCATCCTTCTTTTGTGTGAGTACGCCACTTTCAAAATTGAAGTTGCCGCCATTATAAAGGTTGACGAGCTTTAAACCAGTAGCGTCGGCGTTACCGCACGCCACGATGGCGCCCTTGATATCAGCCTTATACCCTTTAAGGGTCTCGGTTGTACCGGTTCCCTTTGCGACCGATTCGGTTACGTAGTAGGTAAGCTTGGTCGGGATGCTGGAACCGTCGTATTCCATTGAAGCGAGATTGCCGTTATTTACTCCATTAACCATGGTCTCTGTCGGGGCAGCTTGCTGGCTGTCCTTGACGGTCAACGTTGCTCCAGCGGTGATATTGAAGAGAGGCTGATTGGGACTCTCATGCTTAATCTTGCAGCCATTTAGATCCAACGTGATAATACTGCCGCTTTTATTGAGCTGAATTGTCTCGCTGGTAACAATATCTTTCGTAAGCTTAAAGTTGGCAGCGTCGCTCGCCTTCTCCAGCTCAGTTTTCAGCTTTTCCGCACTATCTATCTCACCGGATGCCGCTTCGGCCTGCTCGCCTTCCGCGACCGCCATTGCAGCATTGTCATCCGACGACTTGCCGTCTTCACCCAGTAGCTCGTCCTCAGGCTGATCCTCAACCTGATTCTGCTCAAGGCCATTTGAAGGATCGGTCTCGCCATTCTCGGCATCATCACTATTCTGGTTCTCGGCATCCCCGTTAGTGGTGTTGTCTACAACAGTAGATTCGCTTGAGGAACCCCCCCCCATCACAGTTTCCTCGGTAGGAGCTGCCTGGGCATCGTTGGCAATGGCCTGCGAGATCGGGGGCATGACGAGCGACAGTACCAGGCTCAAAACGGAGGCTCCGCACAAAACGCCTGCCAGTACACGGCGCGTCGCTTTTTTACTCTGCTTAGATTTGTCTGAATTCGCTTTCATCGATGTCTCCTCCCCAAGAGACCGCGATCTTGCTCTTTCACCATCAAACGTATCTGCGCAATCTGTAATTGCGCTCGTTTAGTAATGCAATTATAACGATTGTTTAAACATCTGAGCAACAAAACCGACATTTTTGTAGCGAGTTCTCAATTCTCTTGACATTTGCTCAGATTTACCTTCGTTTATTCGCTATCTATATTTTGTTTCTGCTGGTAATTTAGTTGCCTATTATTTTTTTAATGGCATTAGATTTATTTGCACAACATTTTGCTCAAGAGCAAACATCCTGTGAACGGTCGAAAATCGACCGTGGGCGGTAGGTCATTAACCGGAAGGAATATCCTACCAAACTGATGAGAATATCTTTAACCCGTCGGTAGTTAGAAGCGTGATGTTCAGACAACTATATTTAAATTTTCGCGCAGATTTTAGGCATCATTTCGCCCAAATCGCCTGAGGCCGCCACAAAGGTGCCTATTCCCTTTGTGGTGGCTCTCCCCCGGCGCTACAGCAGATGTTCCTCGATAAAGATCGCGATGCCGTCTTCGTCGTTGCTCGCGGTTACAAAATCGGCGGCGGAGCGGGTGGCATCGCTGCCGTTTGCCATGGCCACGCCCACGCCGGCGTCGGCAACCATGCAGGTGTCGTTATCGGCATCGCCAAACACGCAGATGTTCTGGAGCTCCATGCCGTTGAGCTCCGCCACACGCACAAGGCCGCGCGTCTTGGACACGCGCGGATCCATGAACTCGTAGAGCCGCTGCGTGGTTTGCAGAGCCGCCGCCTTAACGGTGTTATCGGCAAACGTCGACGCTCGCTCAATCACCCGCGGCATTACCTCGGGCGCCATGGTAAACATCACCTTGGGCTGCGGCTCGCGTAAAAACTCGGCAAAATCGACCACCTGATAGGGCACGCCATCGACGCGCGACAGGTGCTCGACGCACGCGTTGCTCTCGGGCACGTAGAACACGCCGTCTCGGGGGCAGACGGGCGTTGCCGGAAGGTCCGCCATGTGCTCGCAGATACGCGCGATGGTCTCACCCGGCAGCGGATAGCTCAGCTCGTTGATGTCGTGCGCGCGGTCGATGACCTCGGCGCCACCGCAGCCCACCATCACGTCTACCAGGCCTTCGATGCCCCAGAGCTCGTACATGGCCTCGGTCGCGTGGGCGTCGCGCCCGGTGCACAGGCCAAAGAGCACGCCGCGCTCGCGCAGGGCGCGGATCGCCGCCACGGTGCGCGGGGACACCGTGTGCTGGCTCGTGAGCAGCGTGCCGTCGATATCGCAGAACACGGCTTTGATGTGGCTGAAGGTGGTGTCCATAGGGGCCTTTCTGGGTCGTGCGGCGGTGTGGGGTGTATTCGTGAACGGCGTACATGGTATACCAAGGCACAGGCGCGGCCCGTCA
>ENA-OQBV01001775-OQBV01001775.1-human-gut-metagenome-genome-assembly--contig:-NODE-1775-length-10094-cov-4.660078_pt1 | contig 10094 bp, 6 predicted proteins | sample MGYA00242750_ERZ504559 | MGnify/ENA primary metagenome ERZ504559 (study PRJEB26092, sample SAMD00036230) | human gut metagenome | host: Homo sapiens | study: EMG produced TPA metagenomics assembly of...
CGAACGGAGAGCCGCCACGTTCGCGGTCGCGGCACGCTCGCGCGCGGGGCAAACCTATTCACCCGCAATGTCACCGTATTCACGCCGTTTTCCATACCGCTCATGTACCCGCCTTTCCAGTAAAACCGTCAACTAGTCTGCCATACGCCGTGCCCAGCGGAATCAGTATTCGCGGGCTTTTGGCGGCATATTCACAATGTGCACCGGCTGCCAGGAAATCTGGCCGGAGGCATTCACCATGGAATGGGCCAGGAAATGCTCATCGTCGCGTTCCGGAAAATCAAGACGCTTCAGCGAGCCACGGGATTCGTGACGCGCATCGGATGAGGTGAGTACGGCCTTGCCGAGTTCCAGAAGGTGGCGGACCTCCCAAATGGCGGTGATCTCCTGGTTGAACGTGGGGGAGTCGGAATGCGCGTGCAGGGCTTCGGCACGGGGCGCAAACTCATCATGCAATGCCGTTAGCGCCTGTTCGATACCCTGCTCGTCGCAACGCACGGCGACAGCGCGTTCCATGACGGTACCCAGATCGGCCATCAGCTGGTAAGGATTGTCGGCTGCATGCTCCTCGTCTTCCGGAAGCTGCACCAGCAGATCCTTGAGTTCGTTGGAACGGGTGTCAGCGGCCTGCTGGACCGCATCCGAACCATTGTCGGCGTCGGATTCAGCCATGGGATCGTTCACTGGAGCGCTGGAAATGCGTTCCGCCAGCGCCTTGCCGGAGCGGGTGCCGAACAGGCATGCATCCAGCAGGGAATTGCCGCCGAGACGGTTTGCGCCGTGCACGGACACGCATGCGCATTCGCCGGCAGCGAACAGGCCTTCGACGACATTTCGTTCGTCGTTCTGCCAACGGTAGACTTCGCCGTCGGTGGTAATCGGAATGCCACCCATGGTGTAATGCGCGGTAGGCTTAACCGGCACGAAATCGTGTGTCGGATCAAGATCCGCATATTTTTCGATGGTTTCCACCACCTGCGGCAGTACCTCATGCATATGGTCGGCATCAATACCGGTCATATCAAGCCACACGCAATCCTTTGGCCCTTCGGGGTCCTTCGGATCCGCCACGCCGTGGCCGGCATCGATTTCAGCCATAATGGAACGGCTCACCACATCTCGTGCAGCCAAATCGGCATGGCCGGGAGCATACTTTTCCATGAATGCCTCGCCATCGGCATTGCGAAGCACGCCGCCTTCCGCTCGTGCCGCTTCAGACAGCAGAATGCCGGTATGCGCCAGACCAGTCGGGTGGAATTGCACGAATTCGCTGTCTTCAAGCTGCAGTCCCGCTTGCAGTGCGAGAGCCATGCCGTCGCCGGTCAGATCCCATGAATTGGAGGTGGTGTGGAATAGGCGGCCTGCGCCTCCGGTGGCCAGAAGCACGTTGCGTGCGTGGATGGCGTGCGTTTGGCCCTTATGCGTGTCAAATGCCACTACGCCTTCGACTTTGGATCCGTCTTCGGTGATTACCAGATCGGTCACGTACCATTCCTCGGCGAATTCCACGCCTTCGGCCACGCATTGCTGCCACAAGGAGAAGAGGATCTGATGGCCGATGCGGTCGGCCGCGTAGGCGGCGCGGCGAACCGGTTCCTTGCCGAAATCCTTGGTATGTCCGCCAAAACGTCGTTGTGCGATATGGCCGTCCTCAGTACGGGAGAACGCCACACCGTCATGTTCCAGATCGATTACGGTTTCCGACGCCTCTTTGGCGAGCAGTTCGGCCGCGTCCTGGTCGACGAGCCAATCGCCGCCTTTGACCGTGTCGAAGTAGTGCCAGTGCCAGTCGTCTTTTTCGACGTTGCCGAGGCTGGCCGCAATGCCGCCTTCCGCGGAACCGGTGTGCGAGCGCAACGGCTGGAGTTTGGAGATCACCAGGATGTTCGGCTCGATGCCGGCTTCCTTCAGGGCTTGCATTTGTTCGCTTCGCAGCATTCCCAATGCTGCGGACAGGCCTGCCGCGCCTGCGCCGACGATTACTGCATCATACATATCTTCAACATGCTTCGGACTCATAGCAACGATTTTCGCACAAGGTGTGACCTCATTGCGGTTTGCCGGTTGGCGGGTTTGCCGCTGCATGCGTGGTTATGCGTGTCTGATGCGTATGTTTTCGATGGATTCTGTTGATCTGTGCAGGCTTGGCGGTGGCGTTGTTGGGCGTGATGTCATGTGGCGCTTGCGTCGGTGATGGTGATGTTGCCATGCTGTGTGCAGATAAGTCCGTTGAGTTCCATTAATCCCAGCTCCATGCTGATTCGTGAGATTGAGTATTCTCCGGGATTGCTTTCGGCCAGGATGGCGAGTAGACCGTCAGTGGAGACGTGGCCGTATTTCGCGCTGCATGTTCGTATGGCTTTGAGTATGGCTGCAGTGGCGTTGGTTGGTTGCGACAGACTGGTGTCGGTTGACTCTTCCGACGGTTCGTCGTCGTTGTCTGCCGCGTCGGCTGATTGCGGGCGATGCGCTGCGTGGCAGAATTCGTCGATATCGGTCAGCGAGCAGATGATGGAGGCTTGGCCTTCTTGTATGAGTCGGTTGCATCCTGTGTTGTGAGGCATGGTTACATCTCCTGGCACGGCGAATACACGGCGGTTGAGTTCGTTGGCCCATCCTGCGGTGTTAAGCGCGCCGGAGCGTGCGCGTGCCTGGGCTACGATGAGGGTGGATGATAGCGCCGCTATCAGGCGGTTCCTGATAAGGAATCGTCTGGCTTCCGGAACGGTTCCGGGGCAGAGTTCCGAGATGAGCGCGCCGGAATGGTTGATGATGGTTTCGAAGAGGCGCTCGTTGCTTTTCGGACCGATATAGTTGAGTCCTCCGGCGAATACCGCGACGGTGCGTCCTGCGAGGGGCGTTCCGATCTCGTCCATGGCTTGGATGGCTCCCCAGTGGGCGGCCGCATCGGTGCCCAGAGCGCCTCCTGACACTATGAGATGGCCTGCTCGGGCCGCTTGTTTGGCGAGTTCGTGTGCGCTTTGCCTTCCGTACTCGCTTACGCCGCGTGATCCGACGACACCGACCGGTTCGGAGCATGACACCAACGCTTGGGGGTCACCTTTCCCCCATAGGCATAATGGCGCGGCCCAGTCCGTGTGTATGGTGAGGTCGGCAAGCTGCGAAGGCCAGTAGGGGTGATGCGGCGCGACGATCCACTGCGTGCCGTTTGCGGTGAACCACGTTTTGAGCTCCTCGGGGTCGGTGCTGGGCAATGTGGTCAGGCGATGCTGCCACGAGACCATTGCGCCGTGGAAGGAGGCCATACCTCGAGCATTGATGGTGCGTCCCCAACGTGTAATGCCGTTGATGAGCGCCGCGTCCAAGGTTTTATAGGCTGCCGTGGCCACGCTTTCATGATTGCCCGGACCGCTGTCGGCAAGCAGTTGCAGGGTATGCGTGGCTGATCCGATGCCTTTGACCAGCGCGTACATCATCGCATCGGCGCTGTCCAGACAATAGGTGAGCACCGCGCGTGACAGGGTCTCATCGTCGATGGCGGTTGTGTTCTCGTTCATGTCAACCTCGTTCTCATGGAGATTCCTTGCATCATCTCTTCCGGTCCGGGAGAGGTTTTGCCTGACAGGTCGGATAGCGTCCATGCGAGTCGCATAGCTCGGTCCGCCCCTCTGAGGCTGAGCCGTTCGCTGGCCAACGCATGGTTCACGAGCTCGATGGCTTTTGTGGACGTGTTGGCGCGAAGCCATGTTCCGGTGGCTTGCGCATTGCAGACCCATCCGAATTCCCGGAAACGTTCCTGTGCCGTTTGCCTTGCCACCATGACCCGCAGGCGGATGGCGTGGCTGGATTCGCCGGAAGGAACCGTGCCTGGGTTGATGCGTTCCACAGGAGGCACTTCGATCTGAATGTCGATGCGGTCGAGGATCGGCCCCGACAGGCGGCTGAAGTACTTGATACGGTCTTTTTTCCCTGCACGTGCAGCGCTCGCCGTTGCCGTATGCGTAGCCGCAGGGGCAAGGATTGGCCGCCATGATCAGTTGGAATCGTGCCGGATAGTAGGTGGTGCCTTTCGCGCGGGATATCGCCACATACCCGGATTCTAATGGTTCGCGCAAGGTTTGCAGGGTGCGTGCCGAGAATTCGGGCGCCTCGTCCATGAATAGGATGCCCCGATGCGCCCGCGTGATCGCGCCTGGTTGAGCCAATCCCGCGCCGCCGCCGACCAAGGATGCGGTGGATGCGGTATGGTGCGGCGCTTCGAATGGCGGAACATCGCTGATGCCATAGCTGGGCAATGTGCCGCATAGGGAGCGGATCGAGGCGACTTCCAGTTGTTCCGATTCGCTGAGCGGACTCATAATGCCGGGAATGCGCGAGGCGAGCATGGTTTTTCCGGTGCCGGGAGGACCGGTCATCATCAGATGATGGCCGCCGGCAGCCGCCACTTCCAACGCCCATTTGGCCGTTTCCTGCCCCATGACTTCGTTCATATCTCCGGGAGGAGGACATACCGACATGGCGCCGTCGTTGGCATCCACGTCTCGGATCATATCGGGTATCGTATAGTTCGCGGTGCCTCCCATCAGTTCGATCAGTTCGCCGACGTGACGTATTCCAATGGCGTCGACGTCGGGCACAAGGGCCGCCTCGTCCAAATTGGCATGCGGTACGATCACCTTGCATACGCCTTGATCGCGTGCATGCAGCAGAATCGGCAGCAGACCGTTGATGGGCAGTACCGTGCCATCGAGATTCACCTCTCCGAGCACGACGGTGTCGTTCAAGCAGTCATGCGGTATCGTTCCGGATGCGCTAAGCACGCTCGCTGCGATCGCCAGATCGTGTGAGGATCCGCGTTTGGGCATGGACGCCGGCGAAAGATTGACCGTAACCCGTGTTTCCGGCCATTTGGCACCGCTGGCCTGACATGCGGATTTGACACGTTCCCTCGCTTCGGAGAGCGAGGTGTCGGGAAGTCCGATGATGGAAAAGTAGGGGAGTCCCGGAGATACGAACGCCTGGATTTGGATGATGAAGGCTTTCAGGCCGATGAGACCCACGGAAAGCGCGCTGCCGATAGCCATCAGAACGCTCCTTCGATATGGTGGACAAGCGGTTTGCCATCACGGACGATGACGGTGACGACGTCGAAGCGCACGCCGTTATGCGGCGTGCGATGGTCGCTGTCCGACAGCCATTGCACGGCCGCGTGGCGCAGGTTGATCTGCTTGGATGACGTCACGGCTTCCTGCGGAGTGCCATAGCGGAGCGTCCGCCTGGTTTTGACTTCGACGAAGACGATGATTCCCGTATCGTCGCGTGAAACGATATCGAGTTCGCCATATCGGCAGTGCCAGTTGCGGTCGAGCGTCTGCCAGCCTTGGCTTTCCAGCCATGCGGCCGCATACTGTTCGCCGAGTTCGCCGACCTGTCGTGCGCATAGTGTGCCATCATGCAGTCGCCGTGCGATGGAATCAAGAAGCTGTTCCGAGCGCTGCGTTGCGTTCGGAACGTTATGTGTTGTGTTGCCGTTCATGATTCAAGTCCAGCAGAAAGGACCGGCGCGAAGCAAGGGCGAACGGCGAATGTGGATAGAGGATGCGGTTTCGGGCGTGTTTGGGATAGTTGGTGGATAACTTGCCGTTATCCACATTGCTCCACAAGGCGAGCGGCCATGGAGCGCCCGAAACCGCATATGGTTGGAATGTTCAGCGGCGAACCAGACGCGTCAACTCGTCAAGGTTCAGCTCGAAGCTCACACCGCGCTCAGTGTGGTTCGGCTGGAATTGCGTGCTTTCCATGGCATGGCGTACGAATTCGCCGGCGATATGCGCCGATTCAGCCAGAGGTCTGCCGGCCATCACCGCACCGCATAATGCGGATGCGAAGGCGTCGCCGGTGCCATGTGTCATGAACGGCAGCTTGTCGTGCGCAATCTCTTGCTTGCCGGATGCGCCGGAAGTGGCCGATGCCATATAGTTGCGAATGATGCCATCCTGACGGTCAACGCCTTTGAGCACCACGTTTTTCGCTCCCAAGGCAAGCAGCGCGTCAATAATGCCGTTCACTTCCGCGTTGTCGATGTTCTGCCCCGGGTAGGTGCGTCCCGTCAGCATGGACGCTTCCGTCAGATTCGGCATCAGCACGTCGGCGCCATCCACCAGCGTGCCCATCGCCTCGCATAATTCCGGCGTGTATGTGGCGTAGATCTCGCCGCCGTCTCCCATCACCGGATCCACCAAACGCAAGGCGTGCGGGTAATCCGCATACAGACGTTTGATAATCGCGACTTGTTCGGCGGAACCGAGGAAACCGGAATACACGCCGTCCAAATCGACGTTCTCCTTGCGCCACGCATCCAGATAGCCGTCCAAAATTTCGGTCGTATCGTGGAACGTGAACACGCTGTAGCGCGTATGCGCCGAAAACAGCGCCGTCGGTACGGGGCATACGTCGCATCCGGCCGCCGACAGAATCGGAATGGCCGCCGTCAGCGAGCACTTGCCGTAACCGCACATGTCGTGCACCGCGGCCACACGTGGAATGTACCGTGGGTCACGGTCGAACAGAATCACATCATTCATGGGAACCCTCTCTTGCGATTGCCTGACCATGACTTTAGCCGCTTGCCTGACTTCACCGCCCCATCGCCTCGTACGGCGGGTCACCATGATGCCGTTTGCTGGCGTGTCGCAAGTTTTTTGATGGCTACCAGAGTAGTTTTGCAAAGCCTGGATGGCAATGATTGCAACGGTTTATAAGGGGATATAGGCAAGTGCGATAACGCTCGGTTTGCATTGCGAAGCGACGTCGGATTATTGTCGCTACCAACACCTGACCAACCGCCACACACGGCAAGGCGGGTGGTCAGCAAGACAAGCAACGAACCACTTCCCCACAAGGAGCAGAAACCATGGCAGATTCCAAGAACTACCGCTTCGAAACCCTGCAGCTTCACGTCGGCCAGGAGCAGGCCGACCCGGCAACCGATTCCCGCGCGGTGCCGATCTACCAGACCACCAGCTACGTGTTCCATAACTTTGATCACGCCGAGGCGCGTTTTGGTCTGGCCGATCCGGGCAACATCTACGGCCGCCTGACCAATTCCACCCAGGGCGTGTTCGAAGACCGCATCGCAGCCCTTGAAGGTGGCGCCGCTGGTTTGGCAGTCGCTTCCGGCGCCGCCGCGGTCGAATACGCCGTGCGCAACATCACCCAGTCCGGCGACCACATCGTGGCTGCCAAGAACATCTACGGCGGCACCTTCAACCTGCTGCGCCACACCCTGCCGCGCGACGGCATCACCACCACCTTCGTCTCCGCCGAGAACCCGCAGGAGTTCGAGGACGCCATCCAGGAGAACACCAAGCTCGTCTACTTCGAGACCTTCGGCAACCCGAACGCCGACCTGCCCGACTTCGAGGCCATCACCGCCATCGCCCACAAGCACCACCTGCCGGTGATCGTGGACAACACCTTCGCCTCCCCGTACCTGTTCCGCCCGCTGGAGCACGGCGCCGACGTCGTTGTGGAATCCGCCACCAAGTTCATCGGCGGCCACGGCACCACCCTCGGCGGCGTGATCGTGGAAGGCGGCAAGTTCAACTGGGCCGAAGTGCCGGGCAAGTTCCCGACCCTGACCGAGCCGGATCCGTCGTACCACGGTCTGAACTTCTACGAGGCTCTGGGCGGTTCCGCGTTCGTGACCCGCATCCGCGCCATCCTGCTGCGCGACACCGGCGCAACCCTGTCTCCGTTCTCGGCCTTCTTGCTGCTGCAGGGCACCGAAACCCTGTCGCTTCGCGTCGAGCGCCATGTCGAGAACGCGCTGAAGGTCATCGACTACCTGAAGACCGTTCCGGAAGTCGAATCCATCTCCCACCCGTCCATCGAAGGCCGCAAGGACAACGAGCTGTACAAGAAGTACTTCCCGAACGGCGGCGGCTCCATCTTCACCTTCGACATCACGGGCGGCAAGGACGCGGCACGCGTGTTCATCGACAACCTGCACCTGTTCAGCCTGTTGGCCAACGTGGCCGACGCCAAGAGCCTCGTGATTCACCCGGCCTCCACCACGCACTCTCAGGAGACGCCGGAGGAGCTTGAGGACCAGGGCATCCACCAGGGCACGATCCGTCTGTCCATCGGCACCGAGAACATCGAAGACATCCTCGACGATCTCAAGGGCGGTTTCGCGGCTCTGCGCGAATCCGGTCTCGCCAAGTGAGGCGTATCGGATCGGCGGAATAACGCCATCCTGAGCAAATGAAACGGTTTGTGGCACCGAAGAGAAGGTTGGTGCCACAAACCGTTTCGCCATATTCGCGGACGTTGTCATCGTAATGTAGCGCAGATGGTATAGAATCTGCGATTGTTACGAAAAGTAATATCTAAATTCTATCTTTTGAAAGAAAGAAGTTCAGATTTCTTTCAAAAAGATAAATAGTGGTAATGATATTGCGGATTACGTAAAGAGAGAAGAGAGAGGCGATTATGGCTCAAGAAGTCAAGAACGATATCAAAAAGGCGTTGCAGGTCAACACCATTCCGCTGATCGCCATTATGACCGCGGTCACCACGGTGCTGACCATGCTCGTGAAGATCCCGACCCCGATCCGTGGCTACCTCAACCTGTCCGACACCATGATCTATTTCAGCGCGTATGCGTTCGGACCATGGGTGGGCGGCATTATCGGCGGTCTTGGCCCGGCGTTGAGCGATCTGATTTCCGGTTATCCGCAGTGGGCCATCTTCACGTTCGTCATCGATGGCCTGCAGGCCGTGCTCGTGGGCCTGCTCGTCAAGAAGTTCAATCCGGCGAACATCATCATCGGTTCGGTGATCGCAGGCGTATGGAAGGTGTTCGGCTATTTCATCGCAGGCGGAATCCTTTCCGGATTTGGCCCGGCGTTGGGTGAGATCGCGGGCAACTCCTTCCAGATGGCGGTGGGTCTGATTGTGGGCTTCGCGCTGTTCACCGCCGTTCGTCAGGCCTATCCGCCGCTGGTACGTTTGGGCAACCTCGGTATTAAGGCGGGGGAGTGATACATTAATATCATGTGAAGGCAGGCCCGTGGATTTGCCGATGAAAGGCGATTCCACGGGTTTTATTGTGAAATGCGGTTACCGGCTGCGGAAAAAAATGCGTGAAAGCACGGGGTGAGCGTCATGATTACGGTTCGCGACTTAGGATGGAAGTACGCGCCACTGACCGACGGGAGCAAGCCGGTGGAAAGTCTCAAGCGCGTCAGCTTCGACATCCGGTCCGGATCCTTCGTCGGCATCATCGGACCGACCGGAGCGGGCAAGTCCACGCTATGCATGGCATTGGCCGGCATCATTCCGAACCTGGCCGACGGCACCATGAGCGGCGTCGTGGAAGTTAACGGCATGAATACGAGCAGGCACTCCGTCTCGGTACTGTCGGAGCGCGTCGGCTACGTGCAACAGGATCCGGAAGCGCAGCTGTTCTGCTCGAGTGTCGAGGATGAGATCGCTTTCCCGCTGGAAAACCGCGGAGTAGCCCCAAACATCATCGACAAGCAGATCGACATCATGCTCGACTTAGTCGGCATGGCCGGATACCGCAAGCGTGTGCCGACCAGCCTGTCGGGAGGCCAGATGCAGCGCGTGGCCATCGCCGCCGCGCTCGCGGCGGAACCCGATGTGCTTATTCTTGACGAACCCACCGCGGCCCTCGACCCCGAAGGCAAGCAGGAAGTGTTCGACGTGCTCGACCGCATTCGCCAGACCCGTTCCATGACGGTGATCATGGCCGAGCAGGATACCGAACACATCGCCTACTGGGCCGATCAGGTGCTCTTCATGGTCAACGGTGAAGTGGTGCGCAATGGAGACGCCAGCCTATTTACCCGGGAACGTAGACTGTTGGAATCCTCCGGCGTGCGGGTGAGTGACGGACCATCTCCCGTCATCAAGGCGTTGCCGGTAGGGAACGACGCCAAGCCGAAGCATGCGATCATCAGTCTGGACCATGTGACGCACCGCTATGGGCAGGGCGGCAATGCGTCTCCCGCACTGGACGACGTCAGCTTGGATATCGAACAGGGCGCCTTCGTAGGGCTTATTGGGCGCAACGGGTCAGGCAAAACCACGCTCGCCAAGCATCTGAA
>ENA-OQBV01001776-OQBV01001776.1-human-gut-metagenome-genome-assembly--contig:-NODE-1776-length-10093-cov-2.490367_pt1 | contig 10093 bp, 9 predicted proteins | sample MGYA00242750_ERZ504559 | MGnify/ENA primary metagenome ERZ504559 (study PRJEB26092, sample SAMD00036230) | human gut metagenome | host: Homo sapiens | study: EMG produced TPA metagenomics assembly of...
GAACGGTTTTCTTGCATGCCAGGTTGGCGAGGAGGACCGGTATACGGTAGACCTTTTATAATTTTTATATTGAAATGCTGAGCCTTGATTCAGATGAACCGGTGAAACCGGGAGAACTGGGAAGAATCGTTGTAACTGATTTTTATAATAAAGCTTTTCCTATGATCCGTTATGACACAGGCGATACAGGAATTTAATCAGGAAGTAACAGATGAAAAGGGCAGAAACATGGTTATTTCACAGAAATATACGGACGCCGCGGCTCCATGATGTATAACTGCAAGGGAGAACCTCTGTCCATTCATGTTTTTATGAATGTACTGATCAATATGGAAGGGATTGTACATCAGGCAAAATGCATTCAGTGGGAAAAGAAAAGATACGAGCTGCTTTTAAATGCTGACCGGACAAGAGTCAATGAAGATGAGGTAGTGGCTTCCTACCGGAAATATCTGGGAGAGGAAGCTCAGATCGACGTTACTTATGTAGATGAAATTCCTATTGAGGCATCCGGAAAGCGTATGGTATGCGTTCAGAAATGCCAGGCGTATCTGTAGGATGTCAAAGATGCAGAAAAAAGCTTCAGATAATATATCAGAAGGCTGAAGCAACAGTTGATATGGAGAAAGAAAATGAAACAGAAGGTATCTGATTATATAGCGGAATATATTGCACAGTGGGGAATCCGGGATGTATTTACTGTTACCGGAGGCGGAGCCATGCATATGAATGATGCTTTTGGACATCATAAAATGCTGCACTGTACTTATCAGCATCATGAACAGGCATGTGCCATGGCGGCAGAGGCCTATGCCCGTCTTGGAAATAAAATGGCAGCAGTCTGTGTCACCACGGGACCGGGAGCTACAAATGCAATTACCGGGGTTCTGGGGGCATGGATGGATTCCATTCCGATGCTGGTATTTTCAGGTCAGGCGCGCTATGCAACTACGGTTTCTGCCTCAGGTCTGCCTCTTCGCAGCATGGGAGTGCAGGAATGCAATATTGTTCCGGTAGTAAAAAGCCTGACAAAGTATGCTCACATGATCGTTCATCCGGAGAACATCCGGTACCATCTGGAAAAGGCTCTTTATCTGGCTGTAAATGGAAGGCCGGGACCGGTATGGCTGGACATTCCTCTTGATGTTCAGGGGGCAGTCATAGAAACAGATGATCTGAAAGCCTATGATCCGGAAGAAAATCCTGAACAGCAGCCCCGGGAAATAAAAGATGAGACGGTAGAGCAGATTCTGGATAAATTGCAGGAAAGCAAACGGCCGGTTCTTTCACCGGGAAATGGTGTACGGCTGGCAGGGGCGCATGAGGACTTTTATCAGCTTGCTGAGCTTCTGGGAGTTCCGGTGGTAACAGGTATGAGCAGCGTGGATGCCATTGAGTCGGATCATCCCCTGTTTGTGGGAAGAAGCGGGGGAACAGGAACAAGACCGGGTAACTTTGCACTTCAGAACAGCGACGTGCTTCTTTCTCTTGGCAATCGTCAAGGATTTGCACAGACAGGCTTCCGGTATCAGGACTGGGCAAGAGAAAGCTATACCATTCTGAACGATATTGATGAAAATGAACTGAAAAAACCAAGCCTGCATGTCAGTCTGCCTGTATGCGGCGATGCCGGAGAGCTGATCCGAAAGCTGATAAAGGCTGCAAAAAAACGTGGAGCTTCCAAGGAAAACCCCTTATTCCAGGGAAATGCATGGAGAAATCAGTGTCTTTTATGGAAGCAAAAATATCCGGTTGTTGTGTCCGGTCATTATGAAATTGTGGAGGATGGCTGCACAAATATTTATGCGTTTTATGAAGAACTGTCCAGAGCCATGAAGGAAAACCAGAATCTTATGGTCAGTGTGGGAACTTCCAGAGTTGCAGGAAGTCAGGCTTTTCGTGTAAAAAAAGGTCAGCGCTTTATTACAAATCCCAATACAGCGTCTATGGGATTCTGCCTTCCGGGGGCAACAGGGGTGTGTATTGCATCCGGGAAACAGCCGGTAGTCTGTGTAACCGGAGAAGGAAGCCTTCAGATGAATATTCAGGAACTGCAGACGATCAGGCAGAATCATCTTCCGATAAAACTTTTTGTAATCAACAATCAGGGATATCATTCCATTCGACAGACTCAGCAGAGCTATTTTGGAGAGCCTCTGGTGGGAGTTGGACAGGAGAGCGGCGACCTGAGCTTTCCGGATCTTCAGAAGCTTATTCCGGCTTATGGATTTCCGTACAGATGTATTCACAGCTCAGAAAAACTGGCGGATACGATTAAGGAAGTATTGGAAATGGATGGAGCGGCTGTATGTGAGGTTTTTGTAACCAGGTATCAGAAAACCGAGCCGAAAACCTCATCGAAAAAGCTTCCGGATGGAAAAATGGTGTCTGCGCCTCTTGAGGACATGTATCCGTTTCTTTCCAGGGAGGAGCTGGAAGAAAATATGTACATTCCTCTTCCGTAGCAGAAGTAGTATAATGTCTCATTCACATTCGCATAATAATTGTCTGAATTTCCAGCTGCCGGGCTGTCGTCAATCGCCGATGCTGCCGCATCGCCTTATTTCCTTCGCCTTACAGACGGAAAATTCACCTTTGCGTCATTACACTGAAAATGAATTGAGACAATACGCCAGAGTATTTTTATGCTCTTTAAATCAGACAAAAATATTCTGCCAGACAGCAGAAACAATAGAAAAACAGAAGAGTTTTTCTGATTTCATATATTCTAAAGACAGTACAAAAGTTAAATAAGAAGGAAAATTATGCAGCGGATTATTGTAACAGGAGCCACCAGTATGATCGGCGTGGCTTTAATAGAAGAATGCATAAAGCATGGAACAGAGGTTTATGCAGTTGTAACGGAGGGTCAAAAAAGCGTTCCCGTTTGCCGGAAAGCAAGTCTGATCAAATTTGCGGACTGTTCTCTGGAGCATCTGGACAGGTTGCCGGAAATGATTTCGCAGGAATGCATACGTTTTTCGAATATTGCCTGGGGGAATACCGGAGAAAACTGAAAATTCAAGGCACAGAGCTTCAAAGCCGGAACATCGGGTATACTTTAGCAGCAGTAAAGGCAGCGGCAGCTCTTGGCTGTAAACGTTTTATCGGAGCCGGATCCCAGGCAGAGTACGGTCTGCTGGATCTGGACAGGATTTCACCAGAAAGCGCGGCAAAATCCCACAACTCCTTACGGAGCGGCAAAGCTGGCATCCGGATATCTGGCAAGGATGCTTTGCAAGGAACTGGGAATAGAGTGTATCTGGCCCAGAATATTCAGTGTTTATGGAATTTATGAAAAAGAAACTACCATGATCGCCTCCGGCCTCAGAAAAATGCTGGCAGGGGAGCCTACAGAATTTACACCCGGAATGCAGAGATGGGAATATCTTTTCAGCGCAGACGCAGGCCGCGCCTTTTATCTTATTGGAGAAAAAGGACGGGACGGAGCCGTGTACTGCGTAGGAAGCGGACAGCCTGCGCTGCTTCGGGATTATATACAGAAAATGGCAGAGCTTACAGATTACAGGAATCCGGGGATCGGAGCCAGACCATATCCCAAAGGCGCTGTAATGAACCTTTGCGCAGATATTGATTCTCTTTATCAGGATACAGGTTTTGTACCGGAGTATACGTTTGAGCAGGGAATCAGAGAAACCATTGCCTGGCTGAAAAGCCAGAGTACAGGAGATAAAAAATGAAAAAGAAAATTTCAGTGGTAATTCCTACATATAATGAAGAGGCAAACGTGGTTCCACTGTCAAAAGCAGTTACAGAAGTAATGGAGCGCGACCTCAGTGATTATGACTATGAGATTTTGTTTATTGACAATCATTCCAAAGACAATACGCAGGCGCTGATCCGCGGACTGTGTGCCAATAATAAAAACATTAAGGCTATTTTTAATGCAAAAAACTTCGGTCAGGCCAGATCTCCTGTTTACGGTATGAAACAGGCATATGGAGACTGTGTGGTTCGTATGTGCGCTGATTTTCAGGACCCGGTAGAGATGATCCCGAAATTTGTCAGAGAATGGGAACAGGGAAATAAAATCGTGATCGGTGTGAAAAATGCCAGTCAGGAACGAAAGGGAATGTACAGGATCCGTGGTCTGTATTACAAGATGATCAGAAAGATCACAGAGATCGACCATATTGAACAGTTTACCGGTTTTGGACTGTATGACAAAAAATTTGTAGACGTGGTGCGAGACCTTCATGATCCCATGCCCTATCTTCGTGGAATCATTGCAGAGCTTGGGTTTGATTATAAAGCAATTCCCTATACTCAGCCTAAAAGAAGAGCAGGAAAAAGCAAAAATAATTTTTACAGCCTTTATGATTATGCCATGATTGGTATTACCTCATATTCTAAAGTAGTGATGCGTCTGGCAACTTTTGCCGGTTTTATTATTGGCGGTCTGAGCTTTGCGGCAGGTATTGTATATCTGATTCTGAAGCTGATGTACTGGGATCGTTTTTCAGCAGGCATTGCTCCTATGGTCATCGGTATGTTCTTTCTGGGAGCTCTTCAGCTGTTCTTTATCGGATTTCTTGGAGAATATGTACTGAGTATTAATACAAGGGTACTGGACAGACCTCTGGTAGTGGAAGAAGAGCGTCTGAATTTTGAGGATGAGGACAAAAAATGTCAACAGAACAGAGAATCTGAAACCCAGGAAAACAGAGAGGCAGAGTTCCGGAAAAAAGATTTAACAGAAAAAGAGTCTGAAAACAGTGAGACAATGCAGGTGGACAGTATCAGATACAGCGCAGATGCTTCTGTGAAAGAACCTGAGAAATTCAGTGGGGAAGTACAGAGAAACCGTAATGGATTTATCCAGGCTAAAGATGTTTTTGGAAAAGAGAGTGACAGGGAAAAACAGGAGAGTATTCATGAATAAGAAAAAAGCAGCATATGCATCAGGCTGGATGGGCAGAAAAAAAGACCGGTGGAACAGTATGAAGCTGTGGAGCGGAAACGATCTCTGCAGACTGGACTGGATTTTGTCTTTCCTGATACTGGCAGTTCTTTTTGTGACCTGCGCTCATTCTGATGTAAAGCTTACAGGAAACCGTTCCTTTCTGATGTATGAACATTTCGCGGATTTTTATCAGGCAAGCTATGAGCAGTCAGGAGGATACTGGGCAAATTATCTGCCAAGTACGTTTATTGCCTATGCGGTCTGGAATCTGCCCCTTTATCTTACAGGACACGCACCGGAAGCAATGCTGACAAACAGTTTTATTAATATTATGTGGTATAAGCTTCTTTCGGTTATCTTATATTTTGTTACTGCTCAGATTATTTACAAAATCGGAAAAGAAATGGGATTTGGCGAGAAAAAGTCTCTTTTGTGTAAGTTTGCGTTTCTTGTATTTCCGATGGGTGTGTTCAGCCAGTTTATTTTCAGCCAGTATGACATATTTACTGTGCTCTTTCTGGTACTGGGATTTTATTTTTTCCTTCGGGGGAAAATGTGGCAGTTTGCCCTTATGTGCGGATTTGCTGCAACCTTTAAATATCATGCAGTGCTTTATTTCCTGGTACTTCTGCTTCTGAAGGAAAAGAAGATCAGAAATCTGATTAAATATACTGCTGTTATGCTTGCTCCTTTGCTTGCAGAGATTCTTCCAAATATAGGATCTGAAGCGTTTAGAAGAAATGTATTTGGTTTTGGAGCGCTGGAATATGTACAGAAGCCTTTTTCTCTGGGATTTTTCAGCGGGATCAATCTTCTTGCAGCGGCAGCAGCCTTTGTGCTGGTGTGGGCTTATCAGAAAAAAGCAGAGACGCAGGATGAGCTTCGGTCATGGTCCGTATTTTTCTGTGTGGCAGTAAGCTTTGCAATCTTTGGATTTTCTACCTGGAATCCCCAGTGGATCCTTTTAATGGCGCCATTCCTTGTCCTGAACTTTATGATGAATGGTAACGGAAATCTTCTTTATATGGTAACAAATATTTTTATGCTTGCTATGTATATTTTCTGCAGCCAGAGTATGGTTGATGAGAGAGTGCTGAACAGCGGTATTCTCAAATATATTCTAAAAGACCGTGAGTTTTCCGTACGTATGTGGGATCTTTACGGGTTCCATGACCAGGAGCTTCTCTGTACTGCCATGTGGGTGGTATTGCTGATTTATGTAGTATTCGGACATCCCAGATATCACAGCAGAAAAGGAAATGTCATTGCCGGCGGGATGGTGTGGCAGATAAGGGCAGCCTTTCTGTTTGGAGTGGCTGCATTTGTACTTCCAATGACTGTATGTGCGGCAGGTGTCCTTCAGGGAAAAATAAATTTCTTTGACAACAGCAGGCAGAATATGGAAGCAGAGAATGTGGTTATGCTGGAAGAAAATGTTCCGGTGATACAGGAATTTACAGCAGACGGTTATACACTTTCCGGAATTAAGATCCGTATATACACAGAGCCGGGCAACAGTGAGATCAACAGCCTGAATGTGGTGCTGAAAGAAAAAGATACAGGAAAGGTGATTTATGAAAAAAAATGGGGATACCTATGGAATGAAAGAGAATACAGCTCTTTATCCTTTCCTGAAAGAAAAAATCTCTGTAGAGCCGGGAAAAACCTATCGTCTGGAAATTTCCAGTGATGCGCCAAAAGGAAGCGGAAAAGGTCTTTACTGTGTAACAGACAAGAAAGGAACAGAACTTCTGGAAGATCCTTCTGAAAACAGAAGTCTTCAGATGTGTGTTTCCGGGGTGCAGTAAGAAACAGAGCCTATGAGTATCTGCTTTTATCAGTTAATAGCGAAATTTATCAATTATTAATATAAAAATTTCGTAAAGTGTTGTTAAAATTCATAAGTATGTGGTATAATGAACCCATAAGTAATAGACGCAGATTTTTACCTGCGTGGACATTACCCAAATAAACAGCAAAGGGGATGGATGTATGAAATTTATTATTAGCGGAAAAAAACATCACAGATTTCTGAAGGGCTTAGAACAGCCGTTGAAGACAAGCTTGGAAAGCTGGAAAGGTATTTCACTCCTGACACCGAAGTTGTAGTAACTTTAAGTGTTGAAAAAGAAAGACAGAAGATCGAGGTTACAATCCCAGTGAAGGGAAATATTATACGCTCCGAGCAGGTAAGCAATGATATGTATGTATCTATTGACCTGGTGGAAGAAGTAATTGAGCGTCAGCTGCGTAAATACAAAAATAAAATTGTAGACAGGAAGCAGGCACCTGGCAATTTCCAGCAGGAGTACTGGAAAAAGATTATGAGGAGGATGAAGAAGTAAAAATCATCCGTACCAAGAAGTTTGATATCAAGCCAATGTATCCTGAGGATGCATGTGTTCAGATGGAACTTCTGGGACATAACTTCTTTGTATTTGTTAATGCAGAGACAGATCAGGTAAATGTTGTTTACAAACGTAAAGGAAACACTTACGGTCTTATTGAGCCGGAATTCTAAAGCAAGCTGAATAAATAAAAGCTGAGTCAGTTTTCTGTCTCAGCTTTTATAAATTTATTACATTTCTTTATTCCATTTCAATTGTTGCCGGAGGTTTTCCGGTGCAGTCATAAAGAACACGGTTTACATGTTTTACTTCATTAACGATCCTGCTGGTAGCTTTTCCGATAATTTCCCACGGAAGCTCAGCGCTTTCCGCAGTCATAAAATCTGTAGTGGTTACTGCGCGAAGGGCAATGGCATAATCGTAGGTTCTTTCGTCTCCCATAACTCCGACAGATCTCATATTTGTCAGTGCTGCGAAGTACTGATTTACCTTTTTATCCCAGCCTGCGTTTGCAATCTCTTCACGCCAGATCGCATCAGCCTCCTGAACCATTTTTACTTTTTCAGCAGTTACCTCTCCGATAATACGGATGCCCAGTCCCGGGCCCGGGAACGGCTGGCGGAATACAAGATACTCCGGAATGCCAAGCTCCAGTCCCGCTTTACGCACTTCATCTTTAAACAGATTTCTCAGAGGCTCAATGATTTCTTTAAAATCAACATAGTCAGGAAGTCCTCCCACATTGTGGTGTGATTTGATAACAGTGGACTCGCCCCCTACGCCGCTTTCAACAACATCCGGGTAAATGGTTCCCTGTACAAGGAAATCCACGGCGCCGATTTTTTTTGCTTCCTCCTCAAATACACGGATAAATTCTTCGCCGATGATTTTACGTTTACGCTCCGGCTCCTCAACGCCCTTCAGTTTTTCATAAAAACGTTCCTGAGCATTTACACGAATAAAATTCAGATCATAGGAACCTTCCGGGCCAAAGACAGCTTCCACCTCATCGCCTTCATTTTTGCGGAGAAGACCGTGATCCACGAATACGCAGGTAAGCTGGTTTCCTACCGCTTTTGAAAGAAGGACTGCTGCAACAGAAGAATCCACTCCGCCTGAAAGGGCGCAGAGAACCTTTCCGTTTCCGACCTTTTCACGGATCGCTTTAATGGAATCTTCTACAAAAGAATCCATTTTCCAGTCTCCGGCACATCCGCATACCTGATATACAAAGTTTGACAGCATTTTGGTTCCTTCCTGAGTATGAAGCACCTCCGGATGGAACTGAACTGCATAAAGCTTCTTTTCTTTATTTTCCACTGCAGCTACAGGGCAGTCATTTGTCCGGGCAGAAATTTCAAAGCCGGGAGCTTCTTTGGAAATGTAGTCGTTATGACTCATCCAACAGATTGTTTTTGGAGAAACTCCCTGGAACAGGGCAGAGTCAGTGTTTACATGAACCTCAATTTTTCCGTATTCGCGCACAGGGGCTTTTTCTACCTTTCCGCCAAGCTGGTGCATCATAAGCTGAGAGCCGTAGCAGATTCCCAGGATCGGGATTCCGAGTTTGTAAATTTCTTCTGTATACGCAGGTGAATCTTCCAGATATACACTGTTTGGTCCGCCTGTAAAAATAATTCCCTTAGGCTGGATTTCTTTTATTTTTTCAATATCTGTCTTGTAGGAATAGATTTCACAATATACATTGCATTCCCTTACACGGCGGGCAATCAACTGATTATACTGACCGCCGAAATCAAGTACAACAACTGTTTCTCTTTTCATTATTTTCCTCCTGAGAGTTGTCTATGAGCAAAGCGCTCGTTTGCTTTTCCTGTTTTTTCTTTTCCTATTATATAGAAGGCGGCTGTATTTTACAATATTTTTTTTTCATCAGGTCAGGCTCCGTAAAAATTATGCCCTTTTTTACTCCGTTCACAGTATCCAGGTCAAAATGCATTCCAGATCATCTTCCATGAGGACATTTTGTTCTGTATGTCTCAGAATTCTGGAATATATTCCGGAATCCCGGTTCCGGCACCTGTGATTTTACAGGTTTTTTAGAATTACATCACCTTTTTTTCAATTTATCCTCACATTTTCATCACAAATTCCATTTATAGTATTTAGTAAATAAAGCGAATGCTTTTTTACATAAATTAAATTTTTCTTTTTCATACTCGCCGGGCCATACAGCCCGGCCCTCCTTCTTTATAGAACTTTTATTCTACAGGGCAATGCATTTTCCTATCTAATTTTTTCCGTGTTACCATAATTTCAGAACAGAGGAAAGTCTGAAAACAGACTTCTTACTATAAAATAAGAATGGAGAAATGATTATGTCCAGTATTTTAAAATCCATACACAAATTAGAAGACAGGTTTGATAACCGCGCAGAGCGCTTCGCCTTTCGCCATCCCCATGCGGCTGTTCTGGCTATGTTTATCGGACTTCCTGTTTTTATTCTGGCAGCCGTATCTCTTCTTACTGTCCTGGTTACACTACCGGTTACATTATTCCTGTGATAACTTCTTCCGTCTTTATACAATCTTAATATCAGCAAATTCTTATTTATACATACTTAATACGAATTAAGATATGATTAAGGCAACATAAAGACGAGATAAAGGGAGGCAATCGCCGCAATGAATCATACAGGAAACCGAAAACATCGACATTTTACTTCTTTTCAGGTGATCATCCTGGGATTTTTTTCTGTAATACTTCTTGGCAGCCTGCTTCTGATGCTTCCGCTGTCCACCGGGACGGAAATGGCGCATCCTTTGCAGACAGCCTTTTTACTGCCACATCGGTCAGTTTG
>ENA-OQBV01001777-OQBV01001777.1-human-gut-metagenome-genome-assembly--contig:-NODE-1777-length-10092-cov-1.749824_pt1 | contig 10092 bp, 10 predicted proteins | sample MGYA00242750_ERZ504559 | MGnify/ENA primary metagenome ERZ504559 (study PRJEB26092, sample SAMD00036230) | human gut metagenome | host: Homo sapiens | study: EMG produced TPA metagenomics assembly of...
TTATGTATAAGTAAATTATTGAATAAGCCAATAACAAGAAATGCAGAAAAACGTCCTGCCTCCCATGTAAATCCAATATTTCTCAATATTCCATTTGTCCATTGGTTTCCTAATGCAACAACAATCATATTACCATAGGTTGTACTACCATTGTCCCATACAGAAATATTTCGTACGAATGATTGCATAGGTCCTGTGGCAATCATTCCTAGTCCCCATACAATAAGTGAAAGAATCGTTAAGTGTACTAAAACTTTTTCAAAATAAAGGAAGAATTCTTTACCTTTTATATAAGTAAAATGAAACATGACATAATATTATGCTATAAATTAATCTAAAATCTATTGATGTTATTTGATTGTGTTTTATACATTGGGCAAGATACCACCCAACCATGATAGCTAATAATAGATTTAACGGATACTTGGATCTTGTAAAACAATATTTATAAAAATATATAAAATAAATAATAACATAAATTACTGATGTGAGAATAAAATTTGAGTCAAACGGCTTTAAAAAAGGAGCCGTATAAGCACACCATAAAAACATTAAGAGCATATAAAAATATTTGCTCTTATTTATGATTTTTATTGATTCTGCCATATATACTTTTCTAAGAGTGTATTAGTTTATATGATTGTTTTTATTGTCTTGTTTTAATTTATTATATATTTGTATATATTCTAAACCTATTTTTTGTGGGGAAAATCTATTTATCATGTCTTGACGTATTACTTGAGAGTCATATGTTGTATGGATAGCTTTATTTAGACCTTGTAATAGATCATTTTCAGAAAATCCGTTACATCTGATACCATTATATTGTGTTATTAATTCTTCTGTTCCACTTGTTGGGAATACAATGGCAGGTAAACCGCACGACATTGCTTCTAATGGTGTTTGGGCAAATGCTTCTTGAAAAGAAGGCATTGCAAAATAATCTCCACATGAATATGCTAGCGACATAATATGAGCGTCATTTATGGGACCTAAACATATAACAGAGTCATCCTTGAAATCTGTAGGATAATTACCTACTGCTAGTATTTTTATATTATCGTTTAATTTCTTTACAGCTTGTATTAATAATTTAAGACCTTTTCTTTCATCAAGAATATTGACAGCTACAAAAACTATATAAGTTTTTCTTTTGTCTAAATTAAAATATTCTCTTGCTTCCAATTTGTTATAAATGCTAAAACGCCTATAATCAACAGAATTATTTATAATAGTTTTATTCGCATTTGTAATTATCTTATTGTGGCTAAATTTCTGAAACATCATTTTAGACAAAAAGACTACATATAAGTCTTTTATATTATTAATGCTTCTATATTTTATGTCGTAATATTTTTTCTCTAAATGATTATTCTTATCAGTAAATCTTTCATAGTGTCCAATACCTAAAAATAAATTTTCATCATGTAAAGTCCATACTATTGGCTTATTTATTTTAGCAAAAAAAGAAGGATAATCTATAAAATTGTTTATCCAATGTAGGTGAATTACATCTGCTTTATTAATTAGATCATAATTTGTTATATCTATTACTGATACAGGTAATGTATATGCGGTTTTCGTTTTAGATTCTAACTTTTTTATTCTATTTCTTCTTGAGGAACTTTTTTAAGTTTTAATCCAAATGCCATATTATCATATACACTCATATGAGGATATAATGCATAATTTTGAAATTACAAGCCCTATATTACGATCTTTAGGATGTTTGTTTATAACTGATTCATTATCAAAATTTAATATCCCCACTTGTAGGGTCTAATAATCCTGCTAATAAGTTTAATATTGTTGTTTTACCGCACCCACTAGGACCTAACAAACATACTAACTCGCCTTCATTTATTTCAAGATTTATACTTTTTTAATGCTTCATATCCATTATCATAAACTTTTGCAGTTTATTAATATGTATCATAACCTTATCACCTCTCATAAATATATTATTGCTCCAAATTTGTAATCTTATTTATATCTATTTTCTAACTTTAAATTTTCTTATTTAATTTTCAATCGATGTAATATATCCATGTAAGTAAAATAAAAAATTCGCTTCGCCTGAGCGACGTGTCGGCGAAACACTTCATTTCGCCAACGATATATCCTTGCTCACGCTACGGATACATCCATTGCTCAAAATCATTTTTACTTATAATAAATACATCTATATAACTAAGCTTAACTTACTTATATGTACTTTCTAAGTCTACATAATTTCCTTGTACGTAAAAAATACCCTCCATAAAGGAGGGTATTTAAAACTATTCATAACTTCCATAAACTAAAACTTTACCATCTTCAACCATAACTCTACCATTAGCTATAACATGGTCAATACAAAAATCATTATTAAAAATAATCATATCAGCATCACTACCTTCAGCTATACATCCTTTTTTAGGATATATTTCTAATGCCTTAGCAACATTACTTGTAAAATAACTTAATGCTCTATCTATAGCTATTTCACTTTCATTAACCATAGCCTTAAACTCTTTATATAAGCTACTAACACTAGATACACCAATCTTTATAAGATTTCCATTCTCATCATATTTTGACCAGCTTCCATATCCATCAGAACTTATAGTTATATTTTCACTTAAAACGCCTTTATTCTCAGCTTCCTTTACTACATTTTTAGGACTAAGTTCATCATATATTCCACAAGTTAAATCTATTATTCCACCCATTTTAGCATATTCAAAACCTTGTTCTAAAAGCTCTCTTCTTCTATTTACATGAGTTGGTCTCATAGTCTTAATTGGTATTTCAGTTTCTTTTAATACTTCAAATACTGGATTTAATCCTTTTTCACCATTACCCATATGTATTACTAATATTCCTGCTTTTCCACTCATCATCCCAGCAACTCTAACATCTGACGCAAGTTGTGCAAGTTGAGTATTAGTCATACTTGATGAACGATGATCAGATATTGCTGTTTTTGCACCTATTATTTCTTCTATAAATACAATATCTTTTTTAACACTTCCTGTTAAAGTTATAGTTGGATATTCATATGATCCAGTATGAGCGTACACACTTATTCCTTCCTCTTTTAATGCCTTTGCTTTTGCAACTAAGTTTTCTACACTTCTAGTTGTTCCATCAGTTCCAAGTAATCCTACTACTGTAGTTATTCCACTAGTTGTAAGCTTTGATAGAGTTATTTCCGGAGCTCTAGTTTTAAAGCTTCCTTCTCCACCTCCTCCAGTTATATGAACATGTTGATCTATAAACCCTGGCGTTAATATTTTGTTGCTTCCATCTATTACTTTTATATCTTCATGATTTATATCTATATTATCTCTTATTAAATTTATTTTCCCACCACTTATAAATATATCTTTCTTTCCTATGTAATCTGGTGAATATACATCTATATTTTTTATAATTATCATATTTAATCTCCTATAATTGTCTTATTTATTTTTAACCTTCTTATTGTCATTTAGTTTAGCTATTCCAAATCCTGTTACTGCCCATATTATTGCAAATATTATACCTGTGTAATTTAAAACTGCCCATGGTAAATATTCTAATGTAGGTACACCTAAAGTTGATGCCATATATGCACCTGCTGCTGACCACGGTATAAGTGGAACTAAAACAGTACCTGAATCTTCAAGTGTTCTTGATAAGTTTTTAGGGTGTAGATTTTTTCTTGGATAAGCTTCTTTAAATAACTCCCCTGGTATAAGTATTGATAAGTATGAACTACCTGTAACAAATGCTACCGTTGCACAAGATGCTATTGTAGCTAGTATTATACCAACAGTTGACTTTACTTTTGATAATAGCAAATCTAATACTACATCTAACATCCCAGATACACTTACTATTCCTGCAAATCCCATTGCACAAAAAATTAGCACTGTAGTACTTGTAACAGAGGCTACTCCTCCTCTATTTATAAGCTTTATTACTTCTTGTGTTGCTTCTCCTGTAAATCCTGTCATTGTTAAGTCAAATCCACTTACTAAAGAAGCGAATCCATCTACTATACTAAATCCTTGGAATATTACACCTAATAATATTGTTAATATACTTGTTCCAAGCATTGTTGGTATAGTAGGCCATTTTCTTAATGATCCTGTTATTACTAAAACTATAGGTAATAATAATACTATGTTAAATTTAAACATTGAATCTAATTGTTCCATCATTAATGTTACAGACTCTGGAGTTATCATATCTCCATGAGCAGTAAGCCCAACTATTGCATAAACTATTAAAGAAACTATTGCGGCTGGTATTGTAGTGTATAACATATGCTTTATATGTTCATATAATTCACTTCCTGCAGCCATTGGTGCAAGGTTAGTTGTATCCGATAATGGTGATAATTTATCACCAAAGAAAGCTCCTGATACTACTGCTCCTGCCGTAGCTGGTAAAGATACTCCAAGACCTCCTGCTATCCCCATTATAGCAACCCCTATTGTTCCTGCTGCTCCCCATGAAGTTCCTGTTATTGTAGATAATAGTGCTGATAATATAAATGCTGTTACTAGTAAAAAATTTAGGATTTATCATTTGAACTCCATAATAAATTATCATAGGCACTGTTCCAGAAAACATAAGTGCTCCTATCAAAAATCCTACACTCCAAAGTATTAGTGTTGCAGGTAAAGCACTTGATATCTTTTCTATTATTGCATCTTGCATTTCTTTCCATGTATATCCTAGTTTTAAAGCTATAGATCCTGCAACAAAAGCTGATATAACCATAAGTGGCTCAATTTTTCATTTTGAAATATCCATACCCAATTGTTAGTGCTACAACTATGAATATTATAGGTGTTAATGCTTGTAATATTGTTGGCTTTTTCTTCATTATATAAATTCCCCCTTGTAATATTATTTTTATATTTTTCTATACAATATTTATATAGCAATTCCCATGCCAACTTTTCTTTACTAGTGCAAAAAGATATATCATCTTATAAAAATTCATTTTTTTAATATCCTAAATAATTTATTTTGACATAAATGTAATTATATATTAAAAAAATTTTCTTTTACAGAAAAATTATCAGAAAATTCATTTTTCTTATATTTTTAATTTTATGGGATAAATAAAAGGGATAATAGGATAAATATTAACCATTAATTCTATCCCATTATCCCATTAATCTAATTTTGACTTTTTAGCATTTCTATTCCTTTTTCTAATATTTCTGTTCCTTTTTTCCCTTTATTTATTTTTATAAATGATTCCTTTTGTAAATTAGATAATAAAGTTCTTATTTTTCCTTCACCTAAATCTTTATTTTCTTTTTCTGCAATTAATGCTAAGCTTCTTCTTCCATATCCGATTATATTTATATATTTTATCTAATACCCAAATAGTATCTTTATCTAAAATTTTAGTTTGTTTACTTAAATCTTTATTTGAAATAGTATTTCTTTGCATATATAATGGTAAGTCTTCTATCTTTATTTTTTCATCTTCTCTTATATTTATTAAATACTCTACAATATTTATAAGTTCTCTTATATTTCCTGGCCAATTATATTCATAGAAAAATTTTAATGTTTCCTCTTCTAAAAAATCATCTAAACTTATAAATACTTTATTTTTCATTAAATAATATCTTATAAGCTGTTCTATATCTTCTTTTCTATCCCTTAAAGGTAGCGTTGATATTGGCATTACATTTAATCTATAAAATAAGTCTTCTCTAAAATTATTTTTCTCTACTTCTTCAAGTAAATTCTTATTTGTAGCTGCTATAATTCTTACATCTATAGGAGTTATTTCAGTTGCTCCTACAGGTGTTATTTCTCTTTCTTGAATTACTCTAAGAAGTCTTGCTTGAAAATGATATGGTGCATCTCCTATTTCATCTAAAAATATAGTTCCTTTATGAGCTTTTTTAAATAAACCGACTTTTCCACCTTTTTTAGCTCCTGTAAAAGCACCTTCCTCGTATCCAAAATAATTCACTTTTCTAGTAAATTTTCTGATAATGCTGCAAAGTTTATTGCTACAAAAGGATATTTACTTCTATCTGAATGATTATGTATAGCTTGTGCTAATATTTCTTTTCCGGTTCCACTTTCCCCGGTGATCAGAACACTGGTATTTCCCTGAGCAACCTTTAAGGCAAGACCTTTTAAACGCTGTAGTGCAGGACATTCGCCGATAATGTTCTGAAAAGTATAATGAGCGTCCGAACCCATAACTTTGTTAGCTAGCTGCTGGATATATTCTGTTTTCCGGAAAGAAATCAGAAAACTTTCTTTGTTGCTGTAGTTGGTTGGTGCCACAAATTTAATGCTGATATAGCATTTAAAGGCTTCCTGTTTTCCGCAGACGGTTGTTTCAAAATCGTAGGTATTTTCTTTTAATTTTTCAAGTTCCAGATTTGGAAAAATCTCCCGGTAGGAATGATTTAACATGTCCTCTTTCGACAAAATTCAGAGTACGCAGTGTGATCGCATTTACATAATGAAATGTTATAATCTGCATCCAGCAGAATCAATACCGCTGTGAATGGAATCAATACTGGTCTGAAGCTGATTTCGCATAGCAATCAGATGTTCGTTTGCTTCGGTCAGATAAAGCTGACGGGAAATTGCTTCGGCAGCAGACATTATCATGCCAAGGGTGTGGGGATGTGCCCGTTCCCAGGAACCGCTGATGCAGATGACACCGAGAATTTGGTCTTTGAGCAGAATCGGAGCACCGGAACAGGTCCAGTTAGAACTCAGCTCAAAATAGTGCTCATAAGCAAACAGCTGGATTGGTTTACCGGAAAACAATGGTGTGCCGATGGCATTTGTGCCAAGCACCGATTCCAGACGACAGCTGCCTTCTGTCAATGGAATATCCTGATTTTTAGCCGTTTTTACAATGTCTGCATCTCCTACAAGTTTCAGAACATGCCCGTTTTGATCTGCAAAACATGATCATAAATCCGGAGCCTTTTACGATCTGGTACAGATAATCAATGAAGGAAGATGCGATATCGTAAAGGACCTGATTTTCTGCAATGGCTTCCTGTAATTGCTCCTGTGTCAAAATGTTGCAGCGGGCATCCTGTGCATTGATATGAAATGCCCGGGAACGCCGCCAGGAATCCAGCACTTCTTCCCGAATGATCATTTCCGGATGACCGGTTCCTTCCATAAAATCTTTGCGTGCCTGCTTTAAGGCAGACAGATAAGTATCTGAAATCATAAAATCTCCTCCCCTGTAAAATATCCCATTTACATTTAGTTATAAGTAGTGTTATGTGTACACATCTGCTGTACAGAAAATGTAGCATCAAGAATATCATATAAAAGTGTGACAACAAACTGCAATACGAAAAGTGTGTCGCTTAAAGGAGTGCTGCACAAAAGTGTGCCACCCAGAAGTGTGCCATACAAATATGTGTCACACAAAGATAATAGCACACATGCGCCAAAATGATCACATAAAAATCGGATAAAATGATAGAAAAGCAGGAAATAATCAGAAAAATTGGCACAAGATTTTGCTGAATATAGAGTAACAAGAAAATCACAATCAAATTGTTGAAAGGGAGGAAGGTTTGACGTGACAAAGCAGGAACAAAAACAGAAAGCAAAAGAGTTTTACACAATTATGTATCGGACCAGAAGATTTGAGGAAGAAGTATTTGAGTTTTATAAAAGAGGTCTGATGCCGGGACTGGCACATCTGTATCTTGGGGAAGAGGCAGTAGCAGCCGGCGTATGTGGCGCATTAGAGGAACGTGACTTTATCGGAAGTACACATCGTGGACACGGACATCTGGTTTCCAGAGGGGCAGATCTGAACAAGATGATGGCAGAAATCCTCGGAAAAGCAACCGGATACTCCAAAGGTAAAGGTGGATCCATGCATATCATGGCAATGGACAAAGGTATTCTTGGTGCAAACGGTATCGTAGGCGGAGAGATTCCAATCGCAACTGGTTCCGCATATGCATCCAAATACATGGGAACAGATGAAGTTACCGTATGTTTCTTCGGTGATTCCGCTTCCAATGAAGGAACATTCCATGAGAGCATCAACATGGCAGCAGCCTGGGATCTCCCAATCGTGTATGTGGTAGAAAATAACCTGTATGGTATTTCCGTAGATATCCGTCGTGTAACAAAAGAGTATCATATTGCAAAACGTGCCGCAGGATACGGTATCGAAGGTATCACAATTGATGGAAATAGGACGTATTTAAAGTATATGAAGAAGCACAGAAAGCAGTAGAAAAAGCAAGAAAAGGCGGCGGACCAACCATTATTGAGTGTATGACTTACCGTTGGCAGGGACATCACGTAGGTGATCCTGGTCTGTATCGTCCGGAGGAAGAAGTAGAAGAGTGGAAAGCAAAAGAACCACTGAAGATCCTTGAGGATAAGAAACTTCTGACAGACGAAGAAATTGCTGAGATTAAAGAGATGGTAGAAAAAAGAGATTCAGGAAAGCATGTAAATTTGCAGAAGAAAGTCCATATCCGGATATGGCAGAAGCCTATACCGACGTATTTGTAGATTAAGAGGAGGAACAGAAAAATGAAAAATATGATGTATAGAGATGCCGTTCGGGAAGCATTAGATGAAGAAATGGCAAGAGATGACACTGTATTTAATATGGGTGAGGATGTTGGATTCCTCGGTGGAAACTTCAAATGTACCGAAGGTCTGATGGACAAGTACGGAGACTTAAGATGTAAAGATACACCGATCTCTGAGCAGGGATTTGTCGGCATGGGCGTTGGAGCTGCCTTACGTGGACTTCGCCCGGTTATTGAGTTGATGTTCGGTGATTTCATGATGGTTTGTATGGATCAGATCTGTAACCAGATGGCAAAAATCACTTATATGTCCGGTGGACAGGTAAGCGTTCCGATGGTTATCCGTATGCCGATCGGTGGTGGACGTTCTTCCGCAGCACAGCATTCCCAGTCTTTCCATGCATGGGTTGCTCACTGTCCGGGTATGAAAGTTGTTGTTCCGTCCACAGCAGCAGAGGCAAAAGGTTTATTGAAAACAGCAATCCGCGACAACAACCCGGTTGTATTTTTCGAGCATAAAATGCTTTACACAACCAAATTTGATGTTCCGGAAGATGAAGATTATACCATCCCATTCGGACAGGCAAGAATGGTATCCGAGGGTGATGATATTACAGTTGTAACAAACTCTATCATGACTGTAAAAGCAGAGAAAGCAATTAAAAAATTACAGAAAGAAGGCATTTCTGTTGATCATATCGATCTGAGAACTATTGTACCTCTTGATACAGATACAATCATCAAATCTGTGAAGAAAACAGGAAAACTGCTCATCGTAGATGAAGGACATGAGAGCTTTGGTATCAGCGGCGAGATTGCAACCAGAATTATGCCGGAAGTGTTCTATGATCTGGAGGCACCGGTGAAACGTCTCGGTACGGCAGATGTTCCGCTTCCATTCAGCCCGGCTCTGGAGTTCCCGCTGATTCCGGATGACAAGAAAATCTACGCAGCAATCAAAGAGATGTTATAAGTATAAAAATGGGAGGACATAAAAATGGCAGAAGTAATCTGTATGCCGAAACTCGGATTTAATATGGACGAGGGACAGCTTGTACGCTGGTGCAAAGCAGTCGGCGAAGAAGTAAAAAAAGGCGAAGTGCTTTTTGAGATAAATACGGATAAGACAACGATGCCGGTAGAAGCAACCGGTGACGGTGTGTTATTAAAAACAATGCTCGGAGAAAACGAATATGCAGATGTATTTACTCCGATCGCAGTTGTTGGTGCAGCAGGAGAAGATGCAGACGCAGCACTGGCAGCTTATGGTGAGGGTGCAGAAGGTGGAAGCGCTCCGGCAACACCTGCTGAGGAAGAAAACGCGGCACTTGTTGCAACAGCCGCAGAAGCAGCTCCGGCAGTGGATGTCAAAGATCTGAAGCTGACACCGAAGGCAAAGAAACTGGTAAAAGATGAGGGGATTGATCCTGCATCCTTAAAAGATATCAAAGGAACAGGTTTCCGAGGCGGCATCACAGCGAAAGATATCAAAGCATCACCACTTGCAAGAAAACTGGCAGAAAAGAGTGGTGTGGATCTCGCTACC
>ENA-OQBV01001779-OQBV01001779.1-human-gut-metagenome-genome-assembly--contig:-NODE-1779-length-10089-cov-10.536840_pt1 | contig 10089 bp, 8 predicted proteins | sample MGYA00242750_ERZ504559 | MGnify/ENA primary metagenome ERZ504559 (study PRJEB26092, sample SAMD00036230) | human gut metagenome | host: Homo sapiens | study: EMG produced TPA metagenomics assembly of...
GTATGTACAATCTCTGTGATCCACAGTCAGATTAAAGAACCTGAGAAAGTAATCTCCCTGCTGTCTGAAAAACTGAAAATAGATGAGGCAGAAGTGAGAAAAAGAGTGGAGAAAATCTCTTCCATAGAAATAGTAAAGACAAATGTGGAAAAAAGTACAGGTGATGAGATAAGAGAGTGCAGTCTGGCAGGGGTGAAAGTTGATGAGGATTATAAGCGTTACTATCCATGTGGAAGTCTGGCTTCAAAAGTCATTGGCTTTACGGGAGGTGATAATCAGGGAATTATCGGTCTGGAAGTGAAATATGAAGAAATCCTGAGGGGACAGCCGGGTAAAATCCTGACAACAACAGATGCCAGGGGTGTGGAAATTGATAAATTGGGTGAGACAAGGGAAAAACCGATAGAGGGGAAAAGCCTGATGATCAGTCTTGATGTAAATATTCAGGAATTTGCGCAGCAGTCAGCTTTGAAAGTAATGGAGGAAAAGCAGGCAGAACGTGTATCTATCCTGCTGATGAATCCACAGAACGGCGAAATATATGCATGTGTCAATGTGCCGGAATTTGACCTGAATGATCCTTTTACCCTGACAGATGATCTGAATATGCAGTTAAATGAATCCGGGATAACAATACCGTCGGAAGATCACAATGAACAAAGTGAACTGGCAGTGCAGACAGCATCAGGAAAAACAAATACAGAAAGAAAGCAGGAATTACTGAATCAGATGTGGAGAAATCCCTGCCTGAATGATACTTATGAACCGGGCTCCACATTTAAAATCATCACCATGGCAGCCGGACTGGAGGCTGGTGTTGTTTCACCTGGGGACCGTTTTTATTGTCCCGGATATAAAGTGGTGGAGGATCGCAGAATCCACTGTGCAAAAAGAACAGGACATGGATCCCAGAATTTTGTGGAAGGTGCACAGAATTCCTGTAACCCTGTGTTTATAGAGGTGGGGCTTCGCCTTGGGATAGAACGTTATTATAAGTATTTCAGACAGTTTGGACTTCTGGATAAAACCGGGACAGATCTTCCGGGAGAGGCAGGAACTATTATGCATCAGAAGAAAAATATGGGAGAAGTGGAACTGGCAACGGTTTCTTTTGGACAGTCTTTTCAGATTACGCCTGTTCAGCTGGCTGCAACAGTAAGTTCACTTATAAACGGAGGCAGACGGGTGACACCGCATTTTGGAGTCGCAGTGTTAAATCCTGACAGAACAGAGGGTGAGAAACTGATTTTTCCGGTAAAGGAAGGAATTGTCTCTGAAGATACTTCGAAGGAAATAAGAGAAATCCTGGAAACAGTAGTATCTCAGGGCTCCGGAAAAAATGCAAAATTGAAGGATATGCCATCGGAGGGAAAACTGCCACTTCCCAGACACTGCCAAGAAGTGCAAATCGTTATATTCCTCTTTTTTGGGATTTGCACCTGCAGAAGATCCGCAGATACTGGGACTGTGTATTATTCATGATCCGAAAGGAATCTATTATGGAGGGACAGTAGCTGCACCTGTGATACGTGGTATTTTTGAGAATATCCTGCCATATCTTGGAATTGAAAAAAGTGATGTTTCTGATTTTTCTGCAGAAGGCAATTAGGGAAATTCCGCAGGCAGGGTTTGATAAATAAGCAAAAAAGCCTTATACTAAAGAAATCTGAAAGTAAAAACTTTCAGGAAAAACGAAAGAATGAACGAGGTGTAAGATGGAATTTTCAAGTTGTAATCCCTGTGCTGATTTCTTTTGCAATCAGCGTTGTATTAGGACCGGTCATCATTCCTTTTCTCCGGAGACTGAAGATGGGCCAGACAGAAAGAACAGAGGGCGTACAGTCCCATTTAAAGAAAGCAGGAACACCTACAATGGGTGGAGTGATCTTTCTGATCGCCACAGCGATAACTGCATTATTTTATGTAGGGGATTATCCGAAGATCATTCCGGTACTGTTCCTGACTCTTGGATTTGGAATTATCGGATTTCTGGATGATTATCTGAAGGTTGTGCTGAAACGCTCAGACGGACTGCTGCCATGGCAGAAATTTTTACTTCAGGTAGTTCTGACTGCAATTTTTGTATTTTATATTGTTAAGTATACAGACATCTCACTGACTATGAGGATCCCATTCTGGAGCGGACATTTCCTGAATCTTGGATGGCTGGCAGTTCCGGTCCTTTTCTTTGCTGTGATCGGTACTGTGAATGGAGTTAACTTTACGGATGGTCTGGATGGTCTTGCTTCCAGTGTAACTCTGATCGTTGCAGTATTTTTTACAGTGGTTTCTATTGGAATGAAATCCGGGATCGAGCCGATCACAGGTGCAGTTGTGGGAGGTCTGATGGGATTTCTGTTGTTTAATGTATATCCGGCAAAAGTGTTTATGGGAGACACAGGTTCTCTGGCACTGGGTGGTTTTGTTGCAGGTACGGCTTATGTGATGCAGATGCCGTTATTTATCCTGATCGTGGGTCTGATCTATCTGATCGAAGTACTTTCCGTTATCATTCAGGTAACTTATTTCAAGGCAACACATGGAAAGCGTATCTTTAAGATGGCACCGATCCATCATCATTTTGAGTTATGCGGATGGTCTGAAACACGTGTAGTTGCGGTATTCTCAGTTATTACAGCGGTTATGTGTATGGTCGCACTGCTGGCACTGTAAGATTTTGGCTAAGCAGATTTCAGCGTTATGCTGATAAAAGGGAGGAAAATTATTATGGAATTACAGGGAAAAAAGGTACTTGTATTCGGTTCCGGAAAAAGCGGAATCGGAGCATCTGACCTTCTGGCAAAGGTAGGAGCATTTCCGGTTATCTATGACGGAAATGCCGAAACAGATAAAGACGCAGTTGTACATAAAACAGATGGGACATATCCGGTCACTGTATATGCAGGAGAACTTCCGAAAGAAGTACAGGACAGTCTTGATCTGGTAGTTTTAAGCCCCGGAGTGCCGACAGATCTTCCACTTGTAAAGAGTTTTTATGAGCAGGGGCTTCCGGTATGGGGAGAGGTAGAACTGGCATACAGAGTAGGTGACGGCGAAGTACTTGCCATCACAGGAACAAACGGAAAAACTACTACAACAGCACTTCTTGGAAAAATTATGCAGGATGCACGTGAGTCTGTTTTTGTAGTCGGCAATATCGGAACCCCATATACTTCCAAAGCACTGGAGATGAAGCAAAACTCTGTAACTGTTGCAGAAATCAGCAGTTTTCAGCTGGAAACGATTGATGAGTTTGCACCAAAGGTATCTGCAATCCTGAATATTACAGAGGACCATCTGAACCGTCATCATACAATGGAAGAGTATATACGTGTGAAAGAACTGATCACTGAGAATCAGGGTACAGAAGATGTATGCGTGCTGAATTATGAAGATGAGGTTCTGCGTGAGTTTGGAAAACATCTGACTCCACGAGTGGTATATTTCTCCAGCGGACGTAAACTGGATGAGGGAATTTATCTGGATGGAAATAAAATCATCCTGAAGGACGGAGAAAAAGAAATCGAAGTAGTTAAGACAGAAGATCTGAAGCTTCTTGGAAAACACAATTTTGAGAATGTTATGGCCGCAGTTGCAATGGCTTACTACGATGGAGTATCCTTGGACAGCATCCGTAAGAGCATCTGTGAATTTACAGCTGTTGCACACAGAATCGAATATGTGACAGAGAAAAAAGGCGTTGTATATTATAATGATTCCAAAGGAACTAACCCGGATGCGGCAATTAAAGGAATCCAGGCAATGAACCGTCCGACACTTCTGATCGGCGGCGGTTATGATAAACAGTCCGGTTATGATGAATGGATTGAGGCATTTGACGGAAAGGTACGTTATCTGGTGCTGATCGGTCAGACAAAGGAGAAAATCAAAGAAGCTGCTGAGAAACATGGTTTCCATGACATCATCCTCTGCGAAGATCTGAAAGAGGCAGTAAAGGTATGTGAGGAGAAAGCACAGCCTGGAGATGCTGTTTTGCTTTCTCCCGCATGTGCAAGCTGGGGACAGTTTGATAACTATGAACAGCGTGGAGATATGTTCAAGGAATATGTAAGAAATCTGTAGAATATCTATAAGTAAGAATTATAGCTGTCCGGCAGAGAAAGACGAAGCTGCAGTGACCGGCTATAGATAATTTTGCGGAGAAACAGATGGCGCGAAAAAGAGCGACAGATTTATCAAAAACAGATATGACGATGCTGGTACTGATAGTACTGCTTGTGATTTTTGGCCTGGCAGTATTATTCAGCTCCAGTGAATATAATGGCAGAGTACGTTTCGGCGACTCTGCCTGTTATTTTAAGAAACAGTTATTTGCCACAGCATTGGGTATGGGAGTGATGTATATGGTTTCTTCCATTGATTATCATTTTTTTCTGAGGCTGGGACCAGTGGCATATCTGATTTCAATGTTTTTGTCCGGCGCAGTACTTTTTGTAGGTCAGGAGATCAACGGTTCAAAAAGATGGCTGAATCTTGGACCTTTATCTTTTCAGCCTTCAGAGTTTGCGAAAGTTGCTGTAATCCTTTTTCTTGCATGGCAGATCGAGCGTACAAAAAAAGCAACCAAGGGCTTTGGATTTATGTGCAGGACAATATTGACCCTGCTGCCGATCATTGGTCTTGTAGGTTCAAATAATCTGAGTACAGCGATCATTATTCTGGGTATCGGTGGAATTCTGATTTTTGTATCCAATCCGGGATATCTGGAATTTATCGGGCTTGGCAGCGCAGGTGCAGGTTTCATAGCTGTTTTTCTTGCTGCAGAGAGTTATCGTCTGGAACGTCTTGCAATCTGGAGAAATCCGGAGAAATATGAAAAAGGATTTCAGACGATCCAGGGACTGTATGCCATCGGCAGCGGCGGAATATTCGGCAGAGGATTTGGAAACAGTCTGCAGAAACTTGGATTTGTTCCGGAAGCGCAGAATGATATGATTTTTTCGATTATATGTGAGGAAATGGGAGCAGCCGGAGCTATCTTTCTGATTTTTCTGTTTGCAATGCTTTTGTGGCGGCTAGGTGTGGCTGCCATGCATGCAAAAGATCTGGCAGGAGCTCTTATCTGTTGCGGGATTATGGGGCATCTGGCTCTTCAGGTTATTTTGAATATTGCAGTGGTGACCAATACAATCCCCAATACAGGCATTACGCTGCCTTTTATCAGCTATGGAGGAACTTCGGCAGTGTTTCTTCTTGGGGAAATGGGACTTGCGATGAATGTTGGGAAATGTGACAGGATAAATTGAATTACAGGTTTCAGAATGACGTAACATATAATAGAAAAAGCCATAAACTGTAAAGTAAGAGACTCTTTGGGAGCAAAAGGTTGGATGAAATCCATGTGACAGGTAAAGCTTCTCTCAGCGGAGAGATTTTTATACAGGGATCTAAAAATGCAGCACTTCCAATGATAGCCGCATCTCTGATGCACAGAGGACTAAGCATTCTGAGGGGATGCCCCAGAATTTCAGATGTTTTCTGTATGGAAGAGATTTTGAAAAGTCTTGGTGCAGTGACCTGGTGGGACGATCATGATCTTTATCTGGATTGTTCCTGCGCAGACGGAACAGAAATTCCTGCAGTCTATACAGGCAGAATGCGTTCTTCGATCATTCTGGCAGGTGCGGTGCTTGCAAGAAACAGAAAATGCAGGATAGGGTATCCGGGCGGATGTACGATCGGGAAAAGACCAATAGATCTCCATCTTATGGCACTGAGAGCACTTGGCGCGGATGTCCGAGAAAATGCATCAGGCCTGGATGGAGAATGTGTCAGATTTGAAGGGCAGGATATTGTGTTTCCGAAATCGAGTGTGGGAGCTGCTCAACAGGCAATACTGGCAGCAGTTCTTGCAAAAGGTGTAACACATCTTTATAATTGTGCGAAAGAACCGGAGGTTTTCTGGCTCTGCAGATATCTGAAAACAATGGGAGCACTGATAGAAGGAGAAGAAACCGGTGAGATTACGATCAGAGGAGTGGATGAACTGAAAGGCGGAGACTACCGTATTCCTCCGGATCGTATTGTTGCAGGTACCTATCTGTGTGCGGCTGCGGCAGCAAGAAGTAAGATTATTCTTCATGATGTACCTGTGGAGGAGTTGCAGTCGTTTATGGAAGTATATCGGAAAATAGGTGGACAATATCAAGTAAATGGTGGTACACTAGAGGTCAATGGAAAGAATGCTGTCAGACCGGCTGTTTTAGTAGAAACAGAAATTTATCCGGGTTTTCCCACAGATCTGCAGGCTCCGTTGATGGCGGTGCTGACAGGTGCGCAGGGACAGAGTACCATACGGGAAAATATTTTTGACCGGAGATTTGGCAGTGCTTTTCAGATGAAAAAAATGGGCGCAGATATTTCCGTAAGCGGAAACCAGGCAATCATAAGAGGGGGAAAAACTCTTAAGGGAACACAGGTACAGGCAGGAGATCTCAGAGGTGGTGCAGCCCTGCTCATTGCCGCACTTATGGCAGAGGGAGAAACCTGTGTTACAGGAGCCGGGTTTATCAGCAGGGGCTATGAGCATATCTGTGAAGATTTACGGACTTTGGGCTGCAGAATATGGCAGCCGGGGACAGAGGATTTGAGGATTTATGAGAGAAAGTAATTATGGGAAAAGACCTCCTATGAGTAAAAGGACGAAGAAGATGCTGGCAGGTATGATAGGCGCCGGAGTTATGGTCGCTGTGATAGTATTTTTTTCCTATTATAAAGTAGATACTGTTGAGGTGAGGGGCACTTCCCATTATACAGACGAAGAAGTAAAGAATATGGTGCTTCGGGGACCGATGGCTTCCAATTCGGTCCTTGCACCACTGCTCTACAGCACTACAAATACAGAGGACATTGCATATGTAGATGCATTTAAAGTTACCCAGCTGAACCGAAATACCATCTGTATCAGCGTAAAAGAGAAAAAAACAGTCGGATGCATCCGATATCTTGACAGTTACATTTATTTTGACAGAAATGGCATTTTTGTGGAGGGTTCTCAGAACAGAGATGAGACGGTTCCGTATTTTGACGGAATTCAGGTGAACAGCATCGTGATGGATGAGAAACTGGATATTAAAGGAGATACTGTACTGAATACAGCTGTAGCATTGTCTACAATCTTTCAGAAAAATGATATGATCCCCGATCATATCCAGTTTGACAGCAGCTATTCTATCAGCCTCATCTATGGGGATATAACTGTTCAGCTCGGAAAAGATGCTGATCTGGAAGAGAAGATGAACCGAGTGATAGCGATTCTGCCCAAAATCCAGGGAAAAAAAGGTATTCTTCATATGGAGAGTGTGGCTACGGAGTCCAATACCTTTGAAAAAGAACTGGAACAGGAAGAAGTTACTGCTGAGAACTGGAATGGCGGTTATGATGAAGATGGCAATTATACCGGAGACGGCGAGTATGACGAGGATGGTAATTATGTAGGTGCAAAACCGAAGACTGCTCTTGAGGAAGCAATTGAGAACTGGAATGGCGGTTATGATGAGGAAGGGGATTATACCGGAGCAGGTGAGTATGACGAATCCGGTAATTATGTGGGACCGAAGCCTACACAGGAATCTCTGGATGCGGCATCTGATGAGTCGGGAGACGGTTCAGGAGATGAAAGCTTTGCAGATGACCAGAGTTCTGAAACTTCAGAAGATGGAGAAAGTGATTCATCATATGACGACGGAAACTCAGATGATTCAGATGGATATGGTGATTATACAGAAGATAACAGTGATTATCAGGGGGATGATTCTGAGGGATATTGATAGTATATGGAAACTTTGAGATCAGAGAAGGCTCCGTACACTGATACAACATATTTACCGGAATTGCCGAAAAAGAGTGAAAAAAGTATAAAAAAACAAAATTAATGGTTGATTAATTCTCAAAAAAAATATATGATATATCTATATGTAACTTTGATATAAATCACTGAAAAGGATATCAGGTATAAATAAAGGAGGAAGTACGTTGTTAGAGATTATGTCAAACGAGGCTGAATCATCTGCCAAGATCATAGTGATCGGTGTAGGTGGAGCCGGAAATAATGCAGTAAACAGAATGGTGGAAGAGGCCATCGGCGGAGTAGAGTTTGTAGGTGTTAATACTGATAAGCAGGCTTTAACTCTGTGCAAAGCTCCAACTGTACTTCAGATTGGCGAGAAGATTACCAAAGGTCTTGGTGCAGGAGCCCAGCCTGAGGTTGGACAGAAAGCAGCAGAGGAGAGCATTGAAGAAGTAAAACAGTTAATGGAAGGTGCGGATATGGTATTCGTTACCTGTGGTATGGGAGGCGGAACCGGAACCGGAGCTGCACCTGTTATCGCAGCAGCAGCGAAAGAAATGGGTATCCTTACAGTTGGCGTTGTTACAAAACCTTTCCGTTTTGAAGCAAGAACTCGTATGAATAATGCACTTGCAGGCATTGAGAATCTGAAGAAAGCAGTGGATACATTAATCGTTATCCCGAATGATAAATTACTGGAAGTTGTAGATCGCAGAACAACCATGCCGGAAGCTCTGAAGAAGGCTGATGAAGTTCTGCAGCAGGCAGTACAGGGCATTACAGACCTGATCAATCTGCCGGCTCTGATTAACCTTGACTTTGCAGACGTTCAGACTGTAATGACAGACAAGGGAATTGCCCATATCGGTATCGGTGAAGCAAGAGGAGACGACAAAGCTATGGAAGCTGTACAGCAGGCCGTATCTTCTCCACTTCTTGAGACAACCATCAAAGGTGCTACACATGTTATCATTAATATTTCCGGAGATATTTCTCTTATGGATGCCAATGATGCTGCAAGCTATGTACAGGAGCTTACAGGTGAGGAAGCAAACATCATCTTTGGTGCCATGTATGATGATACAGTTGCTGACTACTGCAGAATCACAGTGATCGCAACAGGTCTGAATGATGATAACCTTCAGCAGACCCCTTTCGGAAAAAGAAGCACAGCTTCTTCCTTTGGTGCAAGAAGACCTTCTTCCACAGCAACGACAGGTACAGCAACAGCCGGAACTGCAGCAGGAAGCGGTATGAACATGCCTAGCTTCAGCCTTCCAACTATGAATGCCACACCATTTGGAGCATCTAAGACTCCGTCAAGCACTGTTCAGAAGAAGGATATCCAGATTCCGGATTTCTTAAGAAACAGATAGGATTATTAAACTGTTTTGCAGTGAAATAATTTACAGACAAAAGAGACATATTCCATACAGCTGGACATGTCTCTTTTTTTGACCGGATCAGGGAAGTTCATTATCCCTGATATACGAGCGAAAATCCTGTTGATATGGTGTTGATATTATGCGCCACAATGGCACTGGAAGGTGTCACATCTTGTATCGGAAGAGGCATGTGCATTGGAGCCGTCTACCTGAATGGAGGATGCTGTACATTTGCAGCTATCATTATAGGTACAGTTGTGGGCTTTGCAGTCGATCTGGATTTTGTCGCAGCCGCATCCGTCTGTATAGCTGCCTTTCATGGAACCGCCGGTTCTCTCGCGGAAACTGCCGCAACTTGTCTCGTTTGCAGAAGTAGCATTTTCGCCTGTCACGTCAATATCACCTTTTGAACAGAGCTGTTCTTTGTTGTAAACACAGGTCATTGCTGAACATTTAAGAATTGTCATAGAGTTACCCTCCTGAAAAAATCTGAGATAACTATTCGATACTGCTGTAGTGCAGGAGTACTGAACAGTTACATTGAATAAGTTTCGGAGATAGGATGTGCAGTTTGAGAAGAAATATACATGATTTTACGAGGACTGCGATAATTTATATCGGATTACTTCGGGAAAGTTCAGAGAAAAATCCATATAGAAATTCAGATAAAATTGCAGAGAAAAGGTCTGAAAATAATAAAGAAATAAAGGAAATAAAGAAAATTTCAAAAAGTACTTGACATAGCAGGATGAACATGGTATCCTTTGCAAGTACGTAAGAAAACAAAGCAGAGTTCCACTCTCACCTCAGCGCATTTAGTTTAGCGGCTTGGGTTTATATTGCACAGAGAAGGCTGATATTTAAGGTTGGCAGGAATAAAGAGATTGTTCCGCA
>ENA-OQBV01001780-OQBV01001780.1-human-gut-metagenome-genome-assembly--contig:-NODE-1780-length-10086-cov-11.277739_pt1 | contig 10086 bp, 10 predicted proteins | sample MGYA00242750_ERZ504559 | MGnify/ENA primary metagenome ERZ504559 (study PRJEB26092, sample SAMD00036230) | human gut metagenome | host: Homo sapiens | study: EMG produced TPA metagenomics assembly of...
ATTTAGATGAATGACCTTTTTCTTTTAATTCAAACAAGTAAAGACAGATATTGCTGATTGCTATACATATATATGCTAAACCTAAAAATTGATAATAATAGTGATTACGAAAAAAATATCCTAAGATCCCCTTTACTTTCTCATTTTGGAATGGACAATCGAACCCATGAGGGAGTAACGGAACGGACGGACAAGCATTTTCCCCGCGGACATTGTAGCCAACAAAAAAGAGTATCAAGGGTAAACTGCACAGTCTTGCGACTGCCCTTGACACTCTTTTTCTTATGGCTCTTGGGTAATTAAGGGGAAATGCCTTAGAGGGCTTCGCCCACGCTCCACCATTTGTACACTGTCTTTTTATCCAGTCCAGTATCACGAATGCAATCGGCTTTTCTGCCCTCTGGGTGGCTTTTTCGCCATTCTTCGACAATCTTCTGCTTGTCTGGTCTGCCGTCTTTGTTTCTCCATGCTCCGTCTGGGTGTTCAATCTCTCGAATAGCATTCATAATTTTGATATGTTGCTCTTGCTTTCTTCCGTTCCTCTTGTTCGGCGGTACGGATATACCGCTGACACGCTCAACCTCGGCTCTGCTGTACGTGACATAGTTTTCTTGATACATATTCATTGCGTCCAGTACATCACGCTTGGTAAAGCGGTTATGTTCATCATCACTGATATCATCAAACATAGGTAACAACTCCAGAGCATCCGTCAATACCTCATCTTCTGGTATATCGCATTTGATACCATAGGATGCAAGCACAGACAGACACCAGTATCTATGCCCCACTGACACCGCTCCGCTCTGTATCTTCCTCAACCACCAGTCGTACAAATCCCTCTTGATATGCCACCTACCCTTTTTCTCGCCCCTCACAATCCTCTTTTCATACCATTCTGGGTACTTCTTCTTGGCTTCGGCAAGGCTCAAATCGGATTTATACTTGAAATCTGTCACAGCCTTGCTATCGTCCATAAGAAAGTCATTCAGATACTCTACTGTGACACGCTCCCCAGTTTCAAAAGCTGTCACTGGATACCGATTTCCCAGTTTCGACTGGGTGCCGACCATACGGAAGCCTTGAAAGATACCTTGGTACTGCACTTGCTCACGCTCTGTATAGGTGCTTGTGTACCTGTTCCATATCTTTCTGATTAGCTCATACTTGAACTCCCTTAACTGGTCTTGCAGATGTCTGTATAGCGGTACTGGCTTCTCAAAGAGATAATACAAATGCAGTCCATGACCGCTGTTCACACAGTAGGTACATTGTGGCAAAAAATCGTGCTTCATCTGATGGAACACATCTCTTAACTGCTCCATTTCCACTCCGTCAAGGTCTACAGCTATCCCATATAGCCACCTTGCATTTTTCGCTGTCCTGTTGCGTCCAGAATATCCGACTGGGGACATGATAGCGAACTCTGCCCCCTTGACCTCATCAATCATGTTCAGCTCGTCAAAGACAATATAGTTCCTCGCCTTTTCCCCCTCTATCACAGTGAGAACTCCGTTGCACTTCTCATCTTCTGGATGTCCCTCTCTCTCAAAACTACCCTCTGGGAACACAGCCCTGTAAAAATCCTTGGGCTTCACTTCCTCATAGAACTGCCCCAACCATTCATTTTTCATCTTGAACAACTGCTTATCAGTCGGCTTTCTTGCCATGAATAAACACCTCTTTTCTGGCATATACTTATACTATATCCGCTACCCTATGACTGTTAGCCCTAAAGGGCTATAGGGGGCTTATATTATCAATGAAGTTTTTCCACCTTTTTTATTAAAATATAACACCCCAGTTAAGGGGTGTCAATTTAATAGTATCCTCTCGACCTCATACACCCTTTTACATACCACCTTATCAGCACATAAACGATATGTACCAGTATCAGCAGTAAAAGAAGATTGATAGGGATTACCGCCCTTATAAACTCTGCAAAGTACACCGATACTGCAAGGCTTATGAGGAATACGGCAAGGCTCATGGTGTCCGCATAATCCTCTGTATAGAACTCAAACACCTTGCTTGCTCCAAGGAAGATAAGAAAGCCCACACCGATAGCAATACCGCCCACAAAGACGATTAAAAGAAGATAATGTACTATGGTAGCCACTACTGGCTGTGGTATCTTATCTCCCAGTTGTGAAGCCCACTGACCGCCTTTAAGAAGCAACTGGAACACATTCACAATGAACTGCCATATAACCATGAAAAAGGTCTTAAAATCGCTTACAAAGGCTTCTGAACGTACTGCTGTGAATACTGTGGAAAGCACACCATACAGTAACAGACCTAACAGAAAGCTGTCATAGCTCGCTGTCTGGGCTTTGAACTTCCTGTCAAGCTCTTTCTTCTGTTCCAGATACTTCACTGTTGCTCTCTGCTCTATATCTTCGCTTATGCTCTGCCTTTCGGATTTAAGGCTTGCAGACTGCTTGGCAGCTTCTCCGATTCTGCGGTCAAGCTCTCTGCCCTTGGCTTCATATTCCCTTTTAACGCTCGATACCGTAGCTTCGGCTTCTTGCTCTGCGTTGAGCTTGTCTTGCTTCAGCTTCTCGTTTTGCTTCTTCAGCTCTGCGTTGAGCTTCAGCACGTTGTCTGCTTCGTTCAGCTTCTCTATTTGCTCGGTCTGCTCCGCTATTCTCTTCCCTTGTTCGGCTACTGTTGATACCAGCTCTTGCTTCTCTGATAAGAGCTTCTGTATCTGTATCTCCGATTTCTCGGCTTGGTTCTTCCATTCTTCGGCTTGGCTTATGGCTTCGGAGGCTTGCAAGTCTTTCTTCCGTCAAGGTCTTTTTGAGGTTCAGTTGTTCTTCCAGTAGCTTCCGTTCCTGGTCTTTCGCCCTGGTCTGTTCCTGGTCTGCCCTGGCTTTCCATTCCTCGGCTTGGCTGATAGCTTCGGAGATTTGTGAGTCTTTCTTCTGTGACTGCTGTGTTATCTGGCTGATATGCCTTTCCAGTTCTGCTATCTTCTGCGACTGCTGTTCTATCAAGTAGCTGTCTTGCTCTTGCCCTTTCATCAGCTCCGCTATTCTCTGCGACTGCTGTTCTATCAAGCTGTTGTCTTGCACGCTCTGTTGTGGCTGTTCGCTCTGCTTCTCTGCGTGCATTGATTTCAAACCCATGCTCTAAACTCTCCTTTCCAAAGTCCACCGCATAATACTTTTCCAGTTTATTATTGCGGACTTTGCATTGTTTTTCCCCTTGGCTCTGCCTTTCAAGGTCTGTGAATGTGATGTATTTATGGCTGTCTTGCCAGTCCACACCATAGCCCCTTGCTTTCATCTGGTCTATGAAGTCCTCTCGGCTTGTGGCTATTTCTCGGCAGTCCATGACCGCAAGGGCTGTATCTTGCACATAGCTTTTCACTTCTCCCTTTTCGGCTTGCTTCAAGAGGTTGTATGTTTCTTTGTTCCACGCAACAGTTTCTTCCCTTTCCTCTCCGGAGAACGTCTTTCCTTTCTCCGGAACATGAAGCCCCTGTTGCCGGCTCTGCTCATTGCACCGGTCTTTCAAGTTCTGCAGATCCGCTTTGCTCCACTGCAACTTGTGACCGTTCTCATAATTCACACTGTTTACGATAAAGTGGGTGTGTATGTGTCCTCGGTCTATATGGGTGGCAATAAGTACCTCATGCCCTTTCCATGCTTCCGTACCCTTGGCAAGCTCGATTGCGTTCTTATGGGCTTGCTCTGGTGTGATATGCTCGTCCTCATGGTAGCTGTGTACGAAGTGCTTATAGGTTCTTCCCCCAGTCTTGCCCCACAGCTCCTTGGTGGCTTGCATTTCGTCCTTTACTGTATCTGGTTCACAGTGCAGACCGCTGACAAGCTTATCTTCCGTCTTTTCCTCTTTCGTCACATAGTCCAGTGCTTGCCCTATGCCTGCTTTTGAAGAAACTGCTTTAATGACTGCCATACCTTATCCAACTCCTTTTGGTTGTCGGTAATAAGATTGTACTGATAGTATCTTCCGCCATTTAGTGCATGTGCTATCTGGTTCAAATTATTACCCACCCTCTTTAACTCTGGTATAAGTTCTTTTATTCCGTCTGTATTGGTTATGGGTTTATTCAGAACGCATGAAAGAATGTACTCTTGTTGGCTCATTCCCGACTGCTCTACTTTTTTTCTTAACTGTTCAGCTTCGGCTTCTGAAATCCTAATGTTTATCTGAACATTTCTCTTTCTGCCCTTAGCTTCTTGCTTCTCTATTTCTGACATTCTCTTACTTCCCCGTTCTTATATTCTACATACATGACACCGCCAACAGTGTCCATAACCTTTGCTGTGTCCTTTCCTGTGTACTCCAACCTTGCACAGCCCATTATAAAATTGTCATCTAACCATTGCTTGATATGATACTGTGCTATTGTCTGCGGTCTCATATTCTCAATAATTCTCTTGGAGTTTTCTTCAAGCTCCCTTATCTCTTTACTCATTGATAAAGTCCTCTCTTTCCTTTACCCACTTCTTAATGAGTTCGATTTCCTCGTTCATGTTCGGCTCTTTCTCTGGCTTCCAGTCCGCTCTCATGTCTTTCAGTTCTTCCAGTGCTTCTTCTAAGTCTGCCTTATAGCTTTCTAAATCTTCTTTTTCGCTTGCTATATATTCATCAACACTATTGTAACAAGGCACACACTCATAGCTTGTAAATCATCATTATACTTGTGGTACACAATGTCTTTCCATTCATCACTTGGCTCTGCTATGTTCTGTTTAGTAATTTCAATGTCGGATTTTATTGTCTCTACGTTCTCCAACATATCCAGATAATGCTCTGGTTCATAACCCAAATTCAATAAGTGATTCAGCAGTGTAGGCTCTGGGAACATTCCGAACCAACAACGCTCGAACCACTGGTCAGCATAATCTCTTTCATCACTTCCATTGGAGTAAGTACCGCCCACCAAATCTCCGACAAAATTCTCTATCAGCTCTCCGATTGTCAGACCATGCTTCCCACACTTTCTCGCCAGTCGGTCACAATCTGCGTCCGACAATTTCACTGTGATTTTTCTCTCTCTGATTGTCTCAATTTCTTTCTGCTGTTCCTCGCCCCAACTCATGCTTTTACCTCTCTTTCTTCTTGGCTATCACTCAACAATTTACCGCATATCTGCGGTCACTCAAAGGGGGATTGAAGGGGGGCTTTGCCACCCTCACAAGTTCTAAAGTGTAGCCGTTAGGCTATCACTTTAGGGAACTTGCAATATATCCGCTACACATAATATAGCATAGTGATAGCCACTTGTCAAGCGGATATATTCGTGCGTGGATTTCGCCAGAAATACAGTGGAGCTTACTTCCTCTTGGGCGACTTTGGAAGTGTAGGAGGGAGACAGTCAAGGGCTTGTTTTTTATCTGCAGTATGAGCTTCGGCTTGCCGATCAGCGAATGCAGCAGATAAAAAATGGTCGCAGACCACCCTTTACTTTCTTCCGCCGGAACAGACAATGAAGCACAAGGGGAAGTGACGGAACGGACGGACAGCCGTTTCCCCCTCCGGCATGATAGCCAACAAAAAAGAGTATCAAGGGTAAACGCTGCGGTCTTTCGACCGCCCTTGACACTCTTTTCCTTATGGCTCTGATAATAAACAAGGGGAAATGGCTTCTTGTGGCATTTCTGCCACTATGGTATAATGGGCAACGCTACCACCCCTATACAGGTACAGAAAGGGGGTGTGCCACCATGAGTATATTTTCGTCTTTCTTACTCTCTGTCTTGGCAAGTGTAGTCGCCTACTACATCTGCAAATGGCTGGACGGAGATAAATAGGCGGTAGCCAGCCTAAGGCATAAGCCACCTTGCCACAACGGAATAGAAAAGCCCCGGAGGTCGCAACTCCGGGGCTTTTTGCGTGCCACAATGAGCACTTTCGTCTTTCTTGCCTACTGGCATTATAGCATATGCCTTTCAGCATTTCAAGTATGCCCTACTTCCACCACTTATAAACCGTATGCTTTGCAAGTCCTGTCTCTCGGATGCAGTCCGCTTTTGTTCCCAGAGGGTTGCTTTCTCTCCATTCTTCGACAATCTTCGCCTTGTCTGGTCTCCCTTGTAGAGCTTTGCCCCTGTCCTCATTCATTGTTTCAAGGGTAAAACGTGCGATTTTTAAGTGCGTGGCTTGCTTTCTGCCGTTCCTCTTATTTGGCGGTATGACAACTTTCGTCTGCTTCTCTATCCATTCTCGGCTTGCCATAGTCGAAAGTAGCTTGTTATCAGCTTTGAGGGCTTTCAATGCGTCCTTTACATCTTCCCTTGTAAAATGGTTGTCCTCATCATCTGTAAGGCTCTCCAGATGCTCCAAAAATGAATAGGCATCTTGCCTTATTCGTCTTTCAGATATGCCACATTTCAAGCCATACGCACACAATGCCATGATTGAGAAGTACCTACCGCCTACCTTTACTTCGGTAAAAATCTTGTTCTTCCACCACTCATAAAGGGCTTCATTACACACCCATGTGCCTTTTTTCTTCGGTCTGCCCTCTACAACTCGCTCTTGATACCACTCTGGGTACAGCTTCTTTGCTTCGTCCAGTGACAGCTTACTCTTTTCTTTCTTCGGCTTCTCTGTAAGTACCGATAAATCAACCTTACAGTTCGGTATGCTGTCCTTTATATCTTCCAGAGTATAGCGGTTATCCGACATCTTATAGGCTTTCACTGGGAAGTCTGCCCCCAGCTTGCTCTGGCTCCCAACACACCTAAAGCCTTGATAGATACCTGTTATATCTGGGCTGTCTGGTCTGATACTGCTCGTATCGTTCCATAGTCTGCGGATAAATGCTTCTTTCAGCTCCGCAAGGGTATCTTCCAGATTATGATACAACTGTACTGGCTCTTTCAAAAAGTAATAGGCATGGACACCCTTTCCAGAACTCACAAGGTAGGTCGGTCGGAGCTGTACTCCGTTCCCGAATTGCTTCAAGAGGTTCTTCAACTGCTGTTTTCCGACATAATCAATATCTATTGCAACCGCATACAGTTCATGTGCGTTCTGCTTCGTGTGTGTCTTGCCATAGAACGTGATAGGCGGTATCAGTCCGAACTCGTCCCCTATGACCTTATCAAGCATATTCAGACTATCATCTATAACCCACTGCTTCGTTCTTCCCTTTCCAGATGGTCTTATCTGGGTTGCAATCACATTTCCTTTTCCGTCATGCTCTGCACTCTGTAAGCTCCCCTCTGGGAACAAGTCACGATAGAACTCATGGGGGCTGACCTCTGGAAAACCTCTCTCCAACATCAGCTCCTCTTTGATCCCTATATACCTTTCTCCACTCATACATTGTTTTTCGTATTTCTACGCATATTTTTCTCCTACTTAGATATATATATTAATATACTTGCCCTTACTCCGCTTGACCGCTAATCTTATCAATAGATTTTTGCACCTTTTTCCTCTCAAGTATAAGGGAGTGCCTTTTTGGTGTCAATATCTACACCTCACTCCCTCTCGCCCTTATCGCTTATCTTATCAATGAATTTATTGCACCTTTTTGACCTCTAAAAAAAGGGAGTGAATTAAGAATATCTCATCCTCACTTCACTCCCTCTTATTTTCATCACTACTCTTACCAATATTTCAGTATTTTCTACTTAGCATCACGAAGAGTTCCTTTCCATACTGCGTATTCGTCACCTTTCTCATCAGTTGCGGTTAATATTGCTTCACAATATGGATTTGATGGTGGATTCGGAGTCGTATATACATAGCTTCGAGAATTAGTTCCTGTATACCCATTATGATCTTCTTCATTTGTATGCCAACTATTTACTCCTTCAGCTCTTGTTACAAGTTTACTGGATTTTAATTTTAATGGATTAGACGTCATAGATGCCTTAACTGTGTACTGCGGTCTTCCAGATGAATCTAAACCATCATAAAAATACTCCATACTTCCTAAAATTCTATTTTCAATATCTAAAGCTGTAGCAGGAATAGGTTCTCGAGAAGAAATTGTGTTTTTTCCATCACACGCAAAATATACTTTATCCAGCAAAACAGATTCTCCATTAGTTGAACGAGTCACCGATTCTACCGCCTCGGTTTCAGCAGGAGCTGTATCTGCTGCAAAACTAACCATATTCATAGCCATCATCATTATTGCTGCCAAAGCTAACGCTACAGATCTGCGAATATTTCTCATTAATTTTCCTCCTATGTCAATGTATTTTTATAGCATCTAAAGCAACAAGTACATTGGCATCCCCTCCTTTTTGTTTTACTATACTATATTTTCAACAAAAAAACATTAATTATATATAACATTTTTATAAAACTTTACTTGACAAATAAATAATATAACACTATCAAAAACGTCCCAATATTACAGACCATACCGCCCCAAAACAGGTATATCTTCAAGCCCTCATATCTGAAAAAGCTGTTTTTGCTTTCCTCCAGCTCCCGGACTTTCTGCTTCATTACGCTTGTAAGCGTATCAGACTGCTTTTCAAGAGCTTTTGTTGCCTTCTGTACCGCCTCTATATTCGCCTGTAACGCCTTTTTTACCTCTTGGACGGTACTTTCTCTGACCTCATCTCTCAGGCTCCCAATTCCGGCTGATATGGCGTTCTGAAGTAGTTCGTTGCTGTTCTCTAACTGCTCGACTTGCTTCTTCAGCTCGCTGATGAGCTGCCTGCTCAGCTCGGCGTCTCTCTGCCTGTTCTGCTCTGCCCTTGCTTGTCCTTGATTTGACTGCTTCATCAATTCCTCGCAGCTCTCGCTCGACAAAGCTAAGGCTTCCTTCAGCAGGCTGTTCTCCAGCTCTGTCCGGCTCTGACGGTTCAGTTCTTGGATCCGTTCTCTCGGACTTGCCTGCTCTGACTTCTGCTGTTCGTGCATTTCTCTCAAACTCATGCTCCAGTTCCTCCTTTCCAAAACCCATGTTGTAGTATTTTTCCAGCTTATTATTACGAATTTTGCAAGCCTTTTCTCCTGCCTGCTTCCTTGCTAAGTCGGTATATGTGATGTATTTGTGGCTGTCCTGCCAGTCCACTCCGTACCCTCTTTCATTCATCAGCCGAATAAAGCTTTCCCGGCTGGTCGCTGTTTCCTTACAGTCCAGGACTGCCAGGGCAATGTCCTGGACATAGCTTTTCACTTTCCCCTGCTCCGCCTGCTTCAGAAGCTGGTACGTCTCTTTTTTCCATGCCACTGTTTCCTCACGTTCCGCTCCTTCAAAGGTCTTTCCCTTTTCTGAGACGTGTAGCCCCTGCTCCCTGCTCTGTGCGTTGCACCGCTCCTTCAGCTCCTGCAGGTCGGCGCTGCTCCACTGCAGCTTGTGCCCGTCCTCAAAATTGACGGAATTGACGATAAAGTGCGTATGGATATGTTTTTTGTCCTTATGGGTAGCCACAAGCACCTCAAACCCTTTCCATGCCGACGTATTCTCTGCAAGCTGTAAGGCGTTCCTGTGTGCCTGCTCCGGCGTGATTTTCTCGTCCTTATGGTAGCTCTGGACAAAGTGCTTGTATGTCCTTCCCCCGGTTTTCTCCCATAGTTCCTTGGTGGCTTGCATTTCGTCCTTTACTGTATCTGGTTCACAGTGCAGACCGCTGACAAGCTTATCCTCTGTCTTTTCCTCTTTTGTCACATAGTCCAGTGCTTGCCCTATGCCTGCTTTTGAAGATACTGCTTTAATAACTGCCATACTTCTCTCACCTCTTTCATGGTGTTAGGAAGCTCTTGCTTATAGTCCACATATCCATTTTCATTCAGCTTCTTGGCTATCTGGTTCAGATTGTTGCCTTGCCTTTTCAGCTCTGGATATATCTCTTTCAGTCCGTCCAGATTGACAATGTTCGACTGTGTGAGGGCTTCAATGATATATTGCTGTTGGCTCTTTCCAGACTGCTCTACTTTTTCTTTTATCTGTGCAAGTTCTTCCTCTGACACTCTTATAACTATCTGCTTCGGTCTTGTCCTATTCATTGATGAAGTCCTCTCTTTCCTTTACCCACTTCTTAATGAGTTCGATTTCCTCGTTCATGTTCGGCTCTTTCTCTGGCTTCCAGTCCGCTCTCATGTCTTTCAGTTCTTCCAGTGCTTCTTCTAAGTCTGCCT
>ENA-OQBV01001782-OQBV01001782.1-human-gut-metagenome-genome-assembly--contig:-NODE-1782-length-10077-cov-2.606533_pt1 | contig 10077 bp, 12 predicted proteins | sample MGYA00242750_ERZ504559 | MGnify/ENA primary metagenome ERZ504559 (study PRJEB26092, sample SAMD00036230) | human gut metagenome | host: Homo sapiens | study: EMG produced TPA metagenomics assembly of...
GAATACAGTTATATATTGACAGATCAGAAACGATCAGAGGAAGCGAAAGGATACTGGGGCATGGCAAACGGCGCAGAGACCCTTGCCCAAAAAGCAGCTTTTTATACAGGAGAAGATCCGGAAAAATTGGATGGGATTCAGATCTTTGATCGTGCAAACAAGGGAGAAGAAGCGGTATTGAAAGCACTGAAAGAATTTACAGATACGCTGGCAGTTCAAATTTATAATTTAAATGTGATACTGGATTTGGATGTGGTGGCAATTGGCGGAGGAATCAGTAAACAGCCGCTGCTGCTGGAATATTTGAACAGAAGCATGAATGAATTAATGGAACATCATCCGATTCGTAAAATTACACCGTATGTTCCGAAACCTGAGATAACAAACTGTAAGTTTTACAATGATGCAAATTTAATTGGAGCCTTGTATCATTATGGTGTATTAAAAGAAGGGAGAGTGGAAGAATATGTTTCCGAAAAAATTTTTTGTGGGGAGGCGCAACAGCAGCCAATCAATGTGAGGGTGCATATCTGGAAGATGGAAAAGGGCTAGATATCCAGGATGTGACACCAAAAGGAATTGTGGGACCAAGAACAGAGGTTCCGACAGAAGATAACATGAAGCTGGTGGCAATAGATTTTTACCACCGATATAAAGAAGACATTAAATTGTTTGCAGAGATGGGGTTTAAGGTTTTTCGGCTGTCAATTGCCTGGAGCCGCATTTTTCCAATGGGAGATGAAGAGCAGCCAAATGAAAAAGGGCTTGCGTTTTATGATGCGGTATTTGACGAATGCCACAAATATGGAATAGAGCCGTTGGTTACGATTTCTCACTATGAGACACCATTGCATTTATCGAAAGAATATGATGGATGGGTAAACCGGAAAATGATCGGTTTCTATGAAAAATATGTCAGAACGATTTTTGGCAGATATAAAGAGAAAGTGAAATACTGGCTGACATTTAATGAAATTAATTCGGTTTTGCATGAACCGTTTTTGAGCGGCGGGATTTATACGGAAAAAGAAAAGTTATCGCGCCAGGATCTGTATCAGGCAGTTCATCATGAACTGGTGGCAAGTGCACTGGCAACTAAAATTGCTCATGAGATGATGCCGGAGGCAAAGATTGGATGTATGGTACTTAATATTCCGATTTATCCTTTGACACCGCATCCGGATGACATGATAGAAGTGATGGAAAGACGGCATATGAATGATTTTTTCCTGGATGTACATGTAAGAGGTCGGTATCCGGGCTATATGAAGCGCTATTTAAAGAACATAAGATTCAGGTGCAGTTTGCCCCGGAAGATGAGGAAATTTTGAAGCATACCGTAGATTTATTTCATTCAGTTACTATATGAGTATCTGTGCTTACTGCAAGATCCGGGATCAGGGAGAAGCAGGACGGGGAAATCTGATGGGTGGTGTTATGAATCCATATCTGGAAGCTTCAGAATGGGGATGGCAGATCGATCCAAAAGGTCTTCGATATGCACTCAATGAGATGTATGACCGTTATCAGAAGCCTCTTTTTATCGTGGAAAACGGTCTTGGTGCGGTTGATGAACTGGTAGAAGGAAAAGATGGAAAACTGACAGTGGAGGATGATTACCGGATTGCCTATTTGAAAGAACATCTGTTACAGGTTGAAGAAGCAATAGAGGACGGAGTTGAAATCATGGGATATACATCATGGGGATGTATTGATCTGGTAAGTGCTTCTACAGCAGAGTTGAGAAAGCGGTACGGATATATTTATGTTGACCGCAATGATGATGGAACAGGAACTTTGAACCGGTATAAGAAAAAATCGTTCTACTGGTACCAGAAAGTGATTGAGAGCAATGGAGAAATTCTTCATCAGGAATTAAAATAAATAGATTGCATCCCGGGCGGCCGCATGATAAGATAGTTCTGTAAGTTATAGAAAACAGAACTTTATCATGCAGCCGCCTGTGCTGTATCATACTCGGTTATAACCCAGACGTTCAAGGAGTTCTTCCAGGTCTGTTCAAGAGAGTTTCCCCTGTGATGGATAAAAAGAGGATATTCTATGGTTTTATCATCTCTGTTTTCTGTAGAAAAACAGTAACGAAAGGAGGGGGACGGAGTAGGATGGAAAAAATTACTTGACAATTCAAGGAGCATATAATAGTATAATAAACAGAAGCGAACAACTGTTCGGGTGAAAAGGAGAAGATTCGGTATGGCAAGTGATGAAAAGAAAAAAGCGCTGGATGCGGCGATTGCAAAGTTAGAGAAGGATTTTGGAAAAGGTACTGTGATGAAGCTGGGAGAGGGCAGTCATGTTGCTGTAGAGACGGTTCCTACAGGGTGTCTGAGTCTCGATCTGGCACTGGGACTTGGCGGTGTTCCAAAAGGGACGTGTGATTGAGGTTTATGGTCGGAGTCCAGTGGTAAGACGACAGTGACACTCCACATGATCGCAGAAGTACAAAAGAGAGGCGGGATTGCAGGATTTATTGATGCAGAGCATGCGCTGGATCCTGTTTATGCGAAGAAGATCGGAGTAGATATTGATGAATTATATATTTCACAGCCCGACAGCGGAGATCAGGCTCTGGAGATTGCTGAGACGATGGTGCGCTCCGGAGCAGTGGATATTATTGTGATTGACTCTGTTGCGGCCCTGGTGCCAAAGCAGGAGATTGAAGGAGATATGGGAGACAGCCATGTCGGCCTGCAGGCGAGACTGATGTCGCAGGCACTGCGTAAGCTGACACCGGTCATCAGCAAATCCAACTGTGTGGTTATCTTTATCAACCAGCTCCGTGAAAAGGTAGGCGTAATGTTTGGAAATCCAGAGACAACGACAGGTGGACGCGCATTGAAGTTCTACGCTTCTGTCCGTATGGATGTCCGCAGGATCGAGACGCTGAAGCAGAGCGGAGAGATGGTCGGCAACAGAACCCGCATCAAGATCGTGAAGAATAAGATTGCGCCTCCGTTTAAAGAAGCAGAGTTCGATATCATGTTTGGAAAAGGAATCTCCAAAGAAGGAGATGTTCTGGATCTGGCAGTTGGTATTGATCTTGTCAAGAAGAGTGGTGCGTGGTATGCATATGAAGGAGAGAAGATCGGACAGGGACGTGAAAATGCAAAAGCATATCTGACCAGTCATCCGGAGGTGATGGAGGAGCTGGACAGAAAAGTACGCCAGCACTATCATTTGATCGAAGGAGAGGAAGAGGTAAAAGAGAGTGATCTGAAGCTGACTCCAAAAGAAGAACAGATGGAACTGTCGATCGAGGGAGAAGAATAAAAAATGGTCGTCACGAAAGTAGAGATGCTGACCAAGATCAAATATAAAGTGTATTTAGATGAGGAGTTCGCCTTTGTGTTATACAAGGGCGAACTGTCGCATTACCGGATTGTTGAGGGGACTCTTTTGGAGGAGGATACTGTACAGGAGATTCTGCAGAAGGTGATCTGTAAAAGAGCAAAGCTTCGTGCCATGCATCTTCTGGAGGATATGGACCGCAGCGAATCGGCACTGCGGGAGAAGCTGCGTCAGGGATTGTACCCGCCGGAAGCAGTGGAGGCAGCGATTTCTTATGTGAAGTCTTTCGGATATCTGGATGACGCGCGGTATGCGGAAAATTTTGTACAGAGCAGAAAGGCATCCAAGAGCAGACGAGAGATTTTATATCAGCTCTGCCAGAAAGGTGTATCAAGGGAAATTGCGCAGCAGGTCGTAGAAGAGTGCTTTGACGGACAGGATGAGACTGAGGCAATCCTTAAGATTATCGAGAAAAAGCGTGTGGATCTAAGGACGGCTACACCGGAGCAGATGCAAAAATTATACGGTCATCTGGCACGAAAAGGATTCCGATATGAAGACATCCGTCAAGTGATACAAAATTATGATGAGAATGCTTGACAGGGTTGGTAAAACAGTATAAAATTTAAGTGTTGTATTTATGTATGCAGATACATAAACATGTACAATGAAAATTAAATAAGGAGGTGCTCCTGTGCCGGTAATTTTATGTGTAATTATTGCGGCGGCCCTCGCGTTGATAGTCGGTGTCGTAACTCGCTATCTGACCATTACCAATCTGAAGAACAATGCGGAATCCAAGATTGGAAATGCGGAAGCGAAAGCAAGAGAAATCATTGACGATGCCGTGAAAACTGCTGAAACGACAAAAAAGGAAGCTCTTTTGGAAGTGAAGGAAGAGTCCATCCGGACGAAGAATGATCTTGAAAAGAGACGAAAGAAAGAAGGTCGGAACTGCAGCGCTATGAAAAGCGTGTGCTGGCAAAAGAAGAAGCAGTAGACAAACGTTCCGAAGCTATTGAGCAGCGTGAAGCAAAATTTACAGCAAAAGAGGAACATTTAAGACAGCGTGAAGCCAAAGTGGAAGAACTCAGTCAGAAACGAGTGCAGGAACTGGAAAGAATCTCAGGTCTTACCTCCGAGCAGGCAAAAGAATATCTGTTGAAAACTGTTGAAGAAGATGTGAAACATGAAACAGCAAAGATGGTCAGGGAGCTGGAGTCTCAGGCAAAAGAGAACGCAGACAAGAAAGCAAAAGAGTATGTTGTCAATGCGATTCAGAGATGTGCAGCTGACCATGTAGCGGAGACTACGATTTCAGTCGTGCAGCTTCCAAGTGATGAGATGAAAGGAAGGATCATCGGACGAGAGGGACGAAACATCAGAACTCTTGAGACTCTGACAGGTGTAGAGCTTATCATTGATGATACACCGGAGGCAGTTGTGTTATCCGGATTTGATCCGATCCGAAGAGAAGTTGCCCGTATTGCTCTTGAACGCTTGATCGTGGATGGACGTATCCATCCGGCAAGAATTGAAGAGATGGTGGAAAAAGCACAGAAAGAAGTAGATTCTATGATTCGCGAAGAAGGAGAGGCAGCAGCCATCGAGGTTGGTGTACCGGGTATCCATCCGGAATTGCTGCGTCTGCTTGGACGTATGAAATTCAGAACAAGCTACGGACAGAATGCGCTGAAGCATTCCATCGAGGTTGCTCAGTTGTCAGGACTTCTGGCAGGAGAGATCGGGCTGGATGTGCGTATGGCGAAAAGAGCCGGACTTCTGCACGACATCGGTAAATCGATCGATCACGATGTGGAAGGATCTCACATTCAGATTGGTGTGGATCTTTGCAGAAAGTACAAAGAATCAGCGACTGTGATCAATGCAGTCGAAGCACATCATGGCGATGTAGAGCCTCAGACTTTGATCGCCTGTGTTGTACAGGCTGCAGATACGATCTCAGCAGCAAGACCAGGTGCAAGAAGAGAGACATTAGAGACATATACAAACAGATTGAAACAATTAGAAGAGATTGCAAACCAGTTCAAAGGTGTTGACAAATCTTTTGCTATTCAGGCAGGTAGAGAGATTCGAGTAATGGTAGTTCCAGATCAGGTAACTGATGATGATATGGTACTTATGGCCAGAGAGATTGCTAATCAGATTGAATTTGAATTAGAGTATCCTGGTCAGATCAAGGTAAATGTGATCCGCGAATCACGCGTCACGGATTACGCAAAATAGAAAACTGAATATGAAATGAAAAGCGGAATTTCTGAAACATCGTAAGATGGGAAAGGAAGTTCCGCTTTTTCGTGGATGAAAGGAAGAATTGTGTAATGAGCGAAAAGATCAAACGTCTGAAGAGAGAATTAAAGTATAAGGGAGCAATCGTAGATTTTTATCAGGATACGATGGAGATAGACGGCACTCATACGGCCACATGGGATTTTATCAGTCATAAAGGGGCTGCAGCGGTTGTTCCTGTAACAGAAGATGGAAAAATTCTGATGGTGCGCCAATATCGAAATGCACTGGAACGTTATACACTGGAGGTTCCGGCAGGCGCGCTGGATGCGGCAGATGAGCCGGGAATTGTATGTGCAGGCAGAGAGTTGGAGGAAGAGACTGGATTTCGCAGTGAGAATCTGGAATGGCTGATCACATTGCGGACAACAGTGGCTTTTTTGCAATGAACGAATTGAGGTTTTTGTAGCAAGAGATCTGATTCCCTCCAGACAGCATCTGGATGAAGATGAGTTTATAGATTTAAAGGCATACACACTGGAGGAGTTAAAAGAAAAGATTTTTTCCGGTGAGATAGAAGATTCCAAGACCATTGCCGCTCTTCTGGCATATGAGACGAAGTATCGAAAAACTGAATAAATAAAAAGTCCCGGCATATAATGAAATATCGAAAGGAAAAGGAGAAAAACCATTGAAGATGTTTCATGTAAAGAGGCAGCTACTGGCTCTTTTTATGCCGGGATTTTTATTGGGAATTTTATATGTCAATCTGGAAGCGGAGCAGTTTGCAGCGGGGGCAGGGATTTTCAGCGAATATTTTTTGAAACAATACCGGGCGGCAGATATTCTGACGGGAGAGTATATCTGGTATTTGCTGCAGGTCCGTCTTTTGCCGTTTTTAGTGCTGCTGGGATCTGCTTTTACAAAATTCAGAAAAGCGGCAGTTATTCTGTTCTTGATTTGGACGGGCTTTTCTGCCGGACTTCTGTTTTCTATGGCAGTTCTCGGGATGGGAGTAAAAGGGAGCATCCTGTGCATTGCAGGAATGCTCCCCCAGTTTTTATGTTATATTCCAGCGTATCTGATCGTGGTGTGGTATGCGTACTGCTACCCGCGTATGCAGTGGAATATACAGAAAAGTCTGGTTTCCGGAGGTCTTCTTTTAGTTGGTATCGTGTTAGAACTGTATGTAAATCCGGTTTTGGTCGGCGCATTTTTGAAAACCCTTTAAGCAGAGATGAGATGTTTTAAGACAACACTGCAGCAGATGCTGACTGCAAGCTGGCTGATCAATAAGCCCCATAAATATCCCTGGATACCGAAAACGGGAATTGCGAAAAACACACTTCCGATGCGGATGGCAAGCCCGACCATGTTGATCGTAAAAGAGGTTGTTGTTTTGCCAAATCCGTTCAGGACACTCAGCAGAGAACCATTTACATACAGAAAAGGACAGATCCACGCCAGTGTGATGATAAAATTTGCCGGCCAGATCACTGGCAAACAAAAATTGACCGATCAACTGTCCGAAGAACAGGAAAAATCAGACAGCAGAACAATCCCATGAGAAAACAGGAGCCAAGTACTTTTTGCAGCAGTTTTCTGATGCCGGATGCCTGGTCTTTGACCTGAAGCTCGGCAACTGTCGGCATCAGCATGATAGAAACAGAATTGGTGATGGCGGACGGGAATAGAATACAGGGAAGTGCCATTCCAGTCAGAACGCCATAGGTACTCAATGCTTCGGAAGTGCTGTGATTATAAAGTTTCAGACAGCCGGGGATCGAAACAGCTTCAATTCCCTGGAGCAGGCCAAGCAGTACCCGGTTGGCAGTAAGCGGCAGGGACAAGGGGACAAGTTACCCGGAAAGCGGAGTCTTATAGAAGAGAAAGAAAATCCCGGGCGGAAAATATCAGATCGGCTCTTTTGAAGTCCTCTGACAGAATAAAAGGTAGAAAACAGTTCTCCGAATGCAATTCCCGCAGCTGCGATGGAAATGTCCGCATGAAGTCCGTTTCGTATCGCGAAGCGGTACAGGCAGAAAACAGATAAGATCCTGGCAGTCTGCTCGATCAACTGTGAAACGGCAGGTATCTGTGTCTGTTTTAAACCATAGCAGTACCCCATGATACAACCATGAATAGAGAAAGCGGCAAAGCGTAAGATAAGAGAATCAGGATCTCTTCACAACGTGGATCGCCGAGCAGCGCAGTCGAGAGATCGGCTGCGCTTTTTTTGCAGGATGATCATCGTGATCACAGAGAGCAGGCATGAAATAAAAGTCCGAGACAAAGTGTCTCAGAGGCTTCCCTGGGTTGATGGAGGGATTGTTTCTGGCTACGGTTCTGGAAATGGCGGTCTCTAATCCTGCGGATGTAAATGAGATGCAGAGAGCAAATACCGGCAAAAGTAAGCTGGTATAGGCCGACATTTTCTTCTCCGAATGTGTGGCTTAAAAAGATACGGTAAAAAAATCCCATGAACCGACACAGAAATCCCACGGCAGTCAGGATCAGGGTTCCTTGTAAAATTGTTTTCTGGCAGACATAAATTCACCTGGAAAGAAGTGTTTTAATAACATATTCGGTATTTGCCTTGACAGAACAAAACGGCAATGGTATTCTACAAGAGGAAATCCTAGTAAAACAATAGGGATTGGAAAATAAGCGAATCAGCAAGAAGGTGAGAGCGTGAAATTATCTACAAAAGGAAGATACGGACTGCGCGCACTGATTGATCTTGCACAGCACGGCGGGGAAGGACCTGTATCGATCACAAGTATTGCGGAAAGACAGGAAATTTCGGAGCGGTATCTGGAGCAGCTGATGTCAAAATTAAAAAAGGCAGGTATCATCCAGAGCATCCGCGGAGCACAGGGGGGATATGTCCTTGCAAAGGAACTGGAAGAAGTTTCGGTGGGGGAGGTACTCCGTGCGCTGGAAGGAGATCTCAATCCGGTAGAATGTTCCGGGTTTCTCTTAGAGGGCGGCTGCCAGGCAGCAGATAACTGTGTGACAAAGTATGTGTGGCAGCGAATCAATGACAGTATCAATCAGACCGTAGATGAGATGAATTTAAAAGCACTCGTAGAAGTGGGCGAGAATCTCAAGGAGAGCAAGGCCGACCAGACGTGTGTTTCCAATAGAGACTGCAGAAAATAAACAAAAGGAGAAAGAACATGAGCAGACTGATTTATTTAGACAATGCGGCAACAACGAAAACTGCACCGGAAGTAGTAGATGCAATGATTCCGTACTTTACAGAGCACTATGGCAATCCATCCAGTGTGTATAGTTTTGCTTCCGGAAATAAGGAAGTGGTGAGCAGACAAAGAGAGATTATTGCGCAGGCACTTGGCGCACAGGCTAACGAAATCTATTTTACGGCAGGGGGGTCCGAGTCTGACAACTGGGCACTGAAAGCGACTGCCGAAGCGTATGAGAAGAAAGGAAAACATATCATCACGACAAAAATCGAGCACCATGCAATCCTGCATACATGTGAGTATCTGGAAAAACAGCGTGGATTTGAGATCACATATCTAGATGTGGACGAGAACGGTGTCGTAAAGCTTGATGAACTGAAAAAAGCAATTCGTCCGGATACGATCCTTATTTCTGTGATGTTTGCAAATAATGAGATCGGAACGATCCAGCCGATCCGAGAAATTGGAGAGATTGCACAGGAACACAAGATTTTGTTCCATACAGATGCAGTACAGGCATTTGGCCAGATACCGATTGATGTGGATGCCTGTCATATTGATATGCTCAGCGCAAGCGGACATAAGCTCAACGGACCGAAAGGAATCGGATTTTTATATATCCGCAAAGGAGTCAAGATCCGATCCTTTGTACACGGAGGTGCACAGGAGAGAAAGCGCCGTGCCGGAACAGAAAACGTGCCTGGTATTGTTGGAATGGGGGCAGCTGTGGAGCGTGCGATGCGGACAATGGAAACAAGAACCGCAAAAGAGCGAAAACTCAGAGATTACCTGATCGAGCGGATTGAGACAGAAATTCCATACTGCCGCTTAAACGGAGACCGCACGAACCGGCTTCCGAATAATGTAAACTTCAGTTTCCGGTTTATCGAGGGAGAATCTCTTTTGATCATGCTGGATATGAAGGGAATCTGTGCATCCAGTGGTTCTGCCTGCACATCAGGGTCTCTGGATCCGTCGCATGTATTGCTGGCGATCGGACTGCCGCACGAAATCGCACATGGTTCTCTGCGCATGACACTGGGAGAAGAGACGACCAGAGAAGATCTGGATTATACCGTAGATACACTCAAAGAGATCGTGGCAAACTTAAGAAGTATGTCACCATTATATGAAGACTTTATCAAAAAACAGAATGCATAATAAAAAGGAGTATTGATATGTATACAGAAAAAAGTAATGGATCACTTCCAAAAATCCAAGAAACGTAGGAAATTGAGAATGCAAGCGGTGTGGGAACCGTTGGAAAATGACCTAAAATGTGGGGGCAATGTTGAATAGAATTTAATCATGG
>ENA-OQBV01001783-OQBV01001783.1-human-gut-metagenome-genome-assembly--contig:-NODE-1783-length-10076-cov-2.719570_pt1 | contig 10076 bp, 9 predicted proteins | sample MGYA00242750_ERZ504559 | MGnify/ENA primary metagenome ERZ504559 (study PRJEB26092, sample SAMD00036230) | human gut metagenome | host: Homo sapiens | study: EMG produced TPA metagenomics assembly of...
CGTCGGGATATCATGGAACAGGTCATCCGTCCCATTGTTCCCGAGGGGTTCCTCGATGAAAAAACCAAATACCATATCAATCCGACAGGCCGTTTTGTAATCGGCGGCCCCCAAGGTGACTCCGGACTGACAGGCCGGAAGATCATTGTTGATACCTATGGCGGCATGGCCCGTCACGGCGGTGGTGCGTTCTCCGGTAAAGATCCAACGAAGGTGGATCGTTCCGCTGCTTATGCAGCCCGTTATGTAGCAAAGAATGTTGTTGCAGCTGGACTTGCCAAACGCTGCGAAATCCAGCTTGCCTATGCCATTGGTGTGGCTCGGCCCGTTTCCATCAGCGTCAATACGTATGGAACAGGGGTCATCGATGATGCCCAAATTGCAGATCTCATCGAAGAGACCTTCTCCCTGACGCCGGCAGGAATCATTCGCAGCCTTGACCTGCGCCGCCCGATTTACAAACAGACCGCGACTTACGGACATTTTGGCCGGACAGACGTAGACTTGCCTTGGGAGCGGCTTGATAAAGTGGATGAACTGAAAAAGGCGTTGAATTGATATGGATTATGCAAAGGTTGCTGTCAACCTGCCCCTTAAGAACCTCTTCCGGCAATTTACCTACAAGGTTCCTCCCAGCCTGGACTTTATTGGTGAAGGCTGGCGGGTCGTGGTGCCTTTCGGACGGCAGCTCCTGGAAGGCTTCATCGTAGAGGCAGATGAAGCTCCTGATGCCAGCCTTGCAATCAAATCCATTGTCGACGTCGTCGGGACGGAACCTTGGTTTGATGAGGAGATGCTGGGAACTGCCCACTGGATTGCCCAGTACTACCTCTGTCCTTTGGCAGAGGCCCTGCGGCTTTTTATTCCTGGCAAAAAAAGCATTGCTGCCGTAGGACGCTACTATGCTGAGCCCGGTGCAGAAGGGCTCCTTTCCGAAAGGGAAAGGAGCCTTTACACCTATTTAGCCCAAGAAGGGGCCATGACACGCCGAGAGATTGCCCGTCTTGAGGGGGGGGAAGGGGGCCCTTAAAAGGCCTGATCACCAAGAAAGCGGTTTCCTTGACCTATGAAGTTACCTATAAACTTAAGGAAAAATTCGAACGGACCGTTGCTCTTTCGACAGATGGTCTCGCCCAGAAAGAAGCGGGGATTCTGCGCGGGAAAGGACAGCTCCTTGTTCTTTCCCTTCTGCAAGGAACGAATCCGCTTCCTGTGCGTGTCCTTGAGGACCGCGGCGTATCAGCTGGCGTCATCCGGAACCTTGTGTCAAAAGGCATCCTTACCGAAGGAAAGCAGCGGGTCCTGCGTGACAGCTACCATGCGGACGCTGCTCCCAGGGATGAAATGATCCTTACCGATGAGCAGCAAGCGGCCATCAATGCCGTCGAAATCTGCCGCAAGAGGGGAACGTTCCATACGTTTCTTTTGCGTGGGGTGACCGGAAGCGGTAAGACCGAGGTCTATCTGCGCCTGACCGATAAGGCTCTGCGGGATGGAAAAACAAGTCATGGTCCTGGTACCTGAAATTGCCCTTACGGATCAGATTGTGAAACGCTTCAAGTCCTGGTTTGGCAATGCTGTCGCCGTGGCCCATTCCAAATTATCGGCCTCGGAACGGGCTGATGTCTGGGACCGGATGAGAAACGGAAAGGCCCGCGTCCTGATTGGGGTTCGGAGTGCCGTTTTTTGTCCTTTCAAGGATTTGGGACTTGTCGTCATCGATGAAGAACACGAAAGTACCTACAAGCAGGAAGAACGGCCGGGCTACAACGCCCGCCTTGTTGCCCAAGTAAGGGCCAACGCTCACGGTGCGCCTGTCGTCTTGGGTAGCGCAACGCCGGATCTGGAAACGTACTACTGGGGCCCAAAAAGGACGCTATACGGAACTTATCATGAATGAGCGTGCCCATAAGGGGGCTCATCTGCCGGCCGTTTCCATTGTCGATATGCGGGAAGAGCTGCAAAAAGGCAATAAAAGCGTCTTTTCCGATACGCTCCGTGATGCCATTGAAGAGACGGTCAAGTCCGGTGAGCAGGCTATTATCCTGCTTAACCGCCGCGGTTTTTCGACTTTTGTCATGTGTCGTGACTGCGGTGAATCAATCCAGTGTCCCAATTGTGCCGTCGCCCTTGTGTATCATGCCAAACAGGCACAGCTTGTCTGTCATTACTGCGGTCACACAGAACCGGTACCTAAGGTCTGTCCCAAATGCGGGAGCAAACGGATCCGTTTTTTTGGAACGGGAACGGAAAAGGCAGAAGAGAGTCTCAGGACCCTCTGCGAAGGCATCCGTCCCTTGCGGATGGATCAGGATACGACGGCAAGGAAATTTTCCCATGAAAAGATCATGCGCGCTTTTTCGCAGCGGCGAGTACAACGTCCTTTTGGGAACACAGATGGTTGCCAAGGGACATGATGTGCCCAATGTGACTCTTGTCGGAATCCTTTCTGCTGATTCCACCCTCAACTTGCCTGACTTTCGCAGCGGTGAGCGCTGTTTTGCCCTTTTGACACAGGCGGCTGGCCGAGCCGGGCGGGGGGATAAGCCGGGACGTGTTATTTTTCAGGCCTACGATGCGGAAAATCCTATCCTGCGCATGGCGGCCGAACAAGATTACGTATCCTTTGCCCGGGATGAGCTGAAGCAGCGTCAGGATCTTCAATATCCGCCGTTTGTGACCATGCTGAAGATGACGGTTCATCATGAAAGTGAGACAAAAGCCTTGGAACTTGCCCAGCGCTTTGTTAATGCCTTGGAAGCCTTTCAGTTGGAGTCTAAGGTGCCATACCAGATCCTTGGGCCCTTTCCGGCCCTTGTGCCCGTTGTTAACAGGGTCTGGCGCGTCAATGTCCTCATCAAGAGCCAGCATATGAAGCCAATCAAGGACTGGATCCGGGCTTCTGGATTTCTGGAAAATGGAAACCTATATTTTGATGTCGATCCCATCAGCGTTATCTAGAGGCCATTGCAGGGCCATCTGCAATGGCCCTTTTTGGCTTTGCGGCATTGCCGTCTAAAAACGTGCATTCCCCTGGTCATATGTGATAGAATAAAGGGTAAAATAACTGCGTCAAGGCCCACTTTTCCTGAGTGGGAAGAAAAAGACCGCATGAATGATAAAAAGGAGAGAACCATGTCCCTATTACCGATTGTAAAAGTTGGGGCTCCAATCCTTCGCGAGAAGGCAGAAGCCGTTACCCGTTTTGATAAGAAATTGGAAAAGACCCTGAAAGCCATGGCTGAATCCATGTATGCCAACAACGGCTGTGGCCTGGCTGCTCCCCAAATTGGCCTTTCCAAGCGTATGATTGTCATTGATGCCGACGATGGGGCAGGCATCCGGGAGTTTGTAAATCCTGTCCTTTCTGAATTCAAAGGCGAGGAAATCGATACGGAAGGATGCCTCAGCGTGGATGATTATGAAGGGGAAGTTAAACGCGCGGCTGAAGTGACGGTCCGGTTCCAGGACCGCAAAGGCGGTCATTGGCGCCTTACAGCAAGCGGGCTCCTAGCTCGTGCCCTGCAGCATGAATGTGATCATTTGGATGGGATCCTCTTCATTGACCGGGCCTTGAGCCTGAGCCCCAAAGGAAGGCGGAATAAATCGTGAAGCTTGTATTTATGGGAACCCCGGAATTTGCTGCCTCCAGTCTCCGGGCCTTAGTGAAACAGCAAAACATGAGATTCTTGCTGTTGTGACCCAGCCGGACCGTCCAAAGGGACGGGGCCATAAGCTGATGATGAGTGCGGTCAAGGAATATGCCCTTGCCGTGAATCTGCCGGTCCTTCAACCGGAACGGGTGAAAGATCCGGCCTTTATGGAAGAAATGAAGCGCCTTTCCCCTGATTTGATCGTCGTAGCGGCTTTTGGACAGTTCCTGCCCAAGGCTCTATTGGACTTGCCGCCTTTTGGCTGCATCAATGTCCATGCTTCCCTGCTGCCGGCCTACCGCGGCGCCGCACCTATTCATTATGCAATCTTAAAGGGCGAGAAAAAAGCTGGCGTGACCATTATGCAGATGGATACCGGAATGGATACAGGCGCCATGCTGGAAAAAGTTTCCGTGCCCATTGGGCCGGAAATGACGCAGGGTGAACTTCATGATGAATTAAAGGAAAAGGGCGCTGCCCTGCTTCTTCAGACCATTGATGACCTATCAGCAGGGACCGTGACCGCAGAACCCCAAGAAGAGACCAAAGCAACGTACGCATCGCTGATCACGCGGGATATGGAACATCTTGACTGGACGCTTTCTGCAGATACCCTTCACAATCAGATTCGTGCCTTTAACCCCTGGCCGGGCACGTATACGATTCTGCCGGACGGCAAACGACTGAAGGTTTGGAAGAGCCATGTTCTTCCCGGATCGGCTGAGCAAGCTCAACCAGGACAGATCCTCGAGGCAGACAGCAAGGGCTTTCACATTGCCTGCGGCACGGGCGTCCTTGCTGTCCTTGAATGTCAGCCTGAAGGCAAACGGGCAATGGCGGCCCAGTCATTTGTAAATGGTCAGCAGATTGCAGTTGGAGAGATCCTTTCGTAAGGAATGATAATCGTGAGTAGACCTAAGAAACGGCTTTTTATTGTGCTTATTTCCCTTGCCGCCCTTCTTATGGGCGGAGCAGCGTATGGCCTGTGGCACATCATGGTTCCCGGTCTTGCCGCATTACATCCCGCCTTGCCCCTTGTTGTGGGTCTTGCAGTTCTTTTTCTTGCCCTCAGCCTTTTTGTGGGGATTGGTGGGATTGTCCTGGCCATTCTGGGATTCCCTACGATCCGGTTCTTTTATTTCTGGGCGTGGAATGTCATCAACCTGATTTACCCCATTGCCATCTTCCTTGGGGGAGATGATGCACATTTCAAAGATGCGGATAGAGCAGTCTTTTATCGAAGTGAGCAACCATTTGGTCCGGCGCCAGCACATCAAAGTGCCTGCGGACCGTCTCATGATTCTCACGCCTCACTGCCTGCAGCTGGATACCTGTCCCTACAAGGTTACACGGGACATCCATAACTGTCATCAATGCGGTCGCTGCGGCGTTGGGGACCTGCTTCATCTATCCCAGAAATATGGCGTTCATGTCTATATCGTAACCGGCGGAACCCTTGCCCGGCAGGCCGTAAAGAAGGTGCGTCCGAAGGCTATCCTAGCCGTGGCCTGTGAGCGCGACCTTACAAGCGGTATTCAAGATGTCTTTCCCATGCCCGTCATTGGCGTCTTGAACCAGCGTCCCAATGGGCCCTGTTTCAACACCAGTGTAGATATTGATGCCATCGAAGAAGAAATCAAGACCTTTATCAGTGGAAAGGATAATGACCATGCATGATGCCCAAAATCCAAGGGAACTGGCCCTGCTTGTCCTCGATGAGATCTATGAACGCGGTGCCTATGCAAATCTTGCCCTGAATAAGGCCCTGAGGGGAAATGGGTTGTCTTCGCTCGACCGTAAACTGTGTACGGAACTTGTCTACGGAACCGTGAAGACAACGGGGACCCTTGATTGGTACCTGTGCAGGGTCATCAACCGTCCCTTTCGGAAGATGGCACCTCGTCTGCGCACCATCCTCCGTATGGGGGCTTATCAGATCCTTTATCTCGAACGTATCCCAGATTCGGCCGCTGTCAATGAGTGTGCCAACCTGGCCCGTTATTATGTGAATGAAAACAGTGTCAAGCTCGTGAATGGGGTCCTGCGCCAACTGTCACGGACCAAGGCTACATGGCAGTTCCCGCAGAAAGAAGAGGACGCGACACTGCGTCTGGCCCTTACTTATTATCATCCTGAGTGGCTCGTGCGACGCTGGAAGTTCCGCTTTGGACTTCCCGAAGCGGAGGCTATGTGTGCTTATGATAATGCAGTTCCGTCCCTTTGCCTGCGCGTCAATACCCTTTTCATATCCAGAAAGACCCTCTTGGAGCGGCTCCAGGCTGATGGCTGTGAGGTGGAACCTTCCAAATGGTCACCTGACGGGATTGTTTGCCGGCATTTACCCAGCCTTGAAACCCTCATGAAGGAATGGGGACGCTTCCTTTACATCCAAGATGAAAGTTCCATGCTGGGTGCAGATGTGCTTGCCCCTAAACCGGGGGACTTGGTCCTTGATTTTTGTGCTGCCCCAGGCGGCAAGACAACCCATCTGGCGCAAAAGATGGAAAACAAGGGGAAAATCATTGCCATGGATATCCATGACCATCGTCTTACCCTTATTGAAGAAAATGCGACTCGTCTTGGGATCACGAATATCCGTGCCCTGCTTCATGATGGAACAAAGCCCCTTCCTGGTTTTGAAAATCGGGCTGACGCGGTTCTTGTCGATGCGCCTTGTTCGGGGCTCGGTGTCCTTAACCGTCGGGCAGAAGCGCGCTGGACCAAAAAGGAACGGACCCTCAGTCAGTTCCCACCCCTCCAGAAAAAAGATCCTTGCCCAGGCCGCGGCTTGTGTGAAGCCCGGCGGCAGGCTCCTATACAGTACCTGTACCTTGGAACGGGATGAGAACAGCCGTGTCCGCACGGCCTTTCTGGAAAGCCATCCTGAATTTCGCAGCAAGGCCTTCCTCCATCCTGTGACGGGAGAGCGGGTGGAAGAACTCCAGATCCTTCCCTGGCGGGATGGTATTGATGGGTTCTATCTGGCCCTGTTTGAGAAGGTGGAATGAAATGACAAAAAAGAAATCTTGGGCCTTACCCTTGAGCAGATGCAGGATGAATTCCTTGCTTTAGGACTCAAGAAGTTTCGGGCGGAGCAAGTTTTCCGTTGGATCTATGAAAAAGGGGCGACGACCTTTGAAGAAATGACGAACCTTTCCAAGGAGAATCGGTCCCTTCTTGAAGGAACCTATAGCATCCTTTCCGGCGCGGTGAAAGTTCTTCGCACGTATGATTCTGCGGACAGGCTCACTCACAAGGTCCTTCTTGGTCTTTCTGACGGGGCGTCGGTCGAGACGGTCCTTATGCATCATGACTATGGTTACAGCGCGTGTCTTTCCAGTCAAGTGGGCTGCGCCATGAACTGTACCTTCTGCGCCAGCGGTCTTCATGGTTTCATGCGTAATCTTACGGCTGGAGAAATCCTCGCCCAGCTTTACTATTTCGATCATGTTCTCCTCCCCAAGGGAGAACGTGTCAGCCGTATCGTCATCATGGGGAGCGGAGAGCCCATGCTGAACCTTGACAATGTGTTGGCTGCTCTTGACTTGATGCATCATGACAAGGGACAATGCATCAGCTACCGCAATATGACGATTTCGACCTGCGGTATTGTTCCCGGCATTGAAGAAATGACGCGGCAGGGACGGACCATCAATCTTGCGGTTTCCCTCCATGCGGCAACTGGCGCTTTGAGGGACCGCCTTATGCCTATCAACGGGAAGTATCCTTTTCCTGAGGTGATTGACGCAGCCAGCCGTTATGAAAAGATGAATGGCCGTCAGGTCATGTATGAATATATCCTCCTTGCGGGTATCAATGATCGTGAGGAAGACGCCCGGGCTCTTGCTGAGGCCCTTTCGGGCAAGGAATGCGTTGTCAATCTCATTCCGGCCAATCCCGTCCCGGAAAAAGGCTTTAGACGCCTAGAAGACCGGGATGTGGACCGCTTTTTCCAGTACCTCAAGAAGCGTCATATCAATGTGACGGTCCGGAAGGAAATGGGCAAGGATATCAATGCCGCCTGTGGACAGCTCCGGGCCAGCCAGTTGAAGGAGGAACAAGCATGATTGCAGTCAGCCGGACCAATCGCGGTCTTGTGCGTCATAACAATGAGGACAGTGTCCTTGTCCGGGAACCAGACCTTTTTGCCATTGCCGATGGCATGGGTGGGGCCGATGCCGGGGAAGTAGCAAGTTATGAGGCCGTCCATCTTTTGGAAAGCCTCGATCTTTCCCAGGTGGACCGTACAAACATTCTTTCCTCCCTGGAAACGGCAATCATTCGGATCAATAAAAAGATTTTCGACCTTGCCAGTGAAAAAAAAGCACTTTCCGGTATGGGGACTACCTTGACGGCCCTTTACCTGCCGAACCGGGAAACGGCCTATGTGGCCCATGTAGGAGACAGCCGAATCTATCTTTATGGAGAGGGACTGCTCCGGCAGGTCACGAGCGACCACAGCTATGTGGCAGAACTCCTGCGCCATAAGAAAATTACGGCTGAGGAGGCACGGACCTCTTCCCAGAAGCACGTCATTACCCGTGCTGTGGGGGTGGAGCCAACTGTGGCTGTCGATACCTTTGAAATCCTCTTGGGCAGTGCCCAGAAGCTGCTCCTGTGTTCCGATGGACTCACCAATATGATTTCCGAAGCCGAGATTGAACGGATCATGGGAGACCGGAATCTTGACCGGCTGGCTGATGGCCTTATGAATGGGGCCATGACGGCCGGCGGTGACGATAATATTTCCTTTATCATCATTGATCTGGAGGCTGCGGAATGGAAGAAAGAATAACCCTCAATCATCGTTATGAAATCATTGATAAAGTGGGCGGCGGCGGTATGGCCGAAGTGTTCCATGGATATGATACGGTTCTTCATCGTGACGTGGGCATCAAGATCCTGCGGGATCAGTTCATTCAGGACAAGGACTTTGTCGCTCGTTTCCGGCAGGAAGCCTGCAATGCAGCCGGTCTTTCTCACCCCAATATTGTCAATATCTATGATTTTGGCAGTGAACACGACATCAACTACATCGTTATGGAATATGTCGTAGGCAGGACCCTCAAGGAAGTCATTACCGATAGCGGTGCCCTTGATTACCAAACGGCTGTCAAATATGCCATTGGCATTGCATCAGCCCTGAAGCAGGCCCATGACCATGCCATCGTTCATTGTGACGTCAAGAGCCAGAATATCCTCATTGATACGAAAGGGGTCGCCAAGATTACTGACTTTGGGATTGCCCGTGCCTTTGGGCAGCCCTCAGAGTCCGAAGAACGGGGCGTCATTGGTTCCGTCTATTATCTATCGCCGGAACAGGCCGCAGGAAAACCGGTAACGGCTCAGTCAGATCTTTATTCCCTTGGCGTCGTCCTTTTTGAGATGCTTACCGGGCAGCTTCCCTATGACGGGGATACGCCGGCTGAAGTGGCGCGGCAGCACCTGACTTCACCGACGCCCTCGGCCCGTCGCTATGACCCGGAAATTCCCTATGACCTAGACGCTATTGTAACCAAGGCCCTTGCCAAAAATCCCCTGCTTCGCTATAAGACGGATGATGATTTCCTAAGTGACCTTCGCCGCGTGGAGACGCGTCTGCGTAAGGCGGAAACGGCTGCGGAAGAATCGCTTTCCCCTCACCATAAAGGGGTGAGTGACGAAACCATCATTATTCGCAGCGAGGAAATGGGGGATGGCCTTTTGCATAAAACGCCGCTGCGGGATGAAAATCCAGACAACGGAGCTGCCGCGGGTGAAAAGGAGCCGCCCAAGAAGAATAAAACCAAGAAGATGCTGGGCCTTTTCATTGGCGCCATCTTTCTGCTGTCGGCCCTTATTTATGGCCTTGTCGGATATTCCAGCGGGGATATTGCCGTGCCGGACGTCAAGGGAAAGACCCTTGTGGAAGCGGAAGCCATCCTTAAGGACAATAACCTTGATTTTACCTTGAAGGAAGAATTTGATGCCAAGGTGCCAACCGGAACAGTCATCAAACAGAGCCCTGGTGCTGGAAGCCATGTCAAAGCTGGCCGGAAGATCCAGCTGACGGTCAGCAAGGGAGCTGAACCTGGTGTGGTTCCCGACCTAAAAGGCAAGAACCTGGCCGAGGCAACCGAAATGCTCCATGCAGCAAAGCTTGCTGTTGGGAAAGTGACCGTTCAATACAAGGAGGGGGCTGCTCAAGGAGCCGTACTCAGTCAGGATATCGAAGCCGGGAAGAAAGTGGCTGCTGGAACCAAAGTGGACTTGGTGGTCAATATCTCCAAGGGACAGAGCGTCGTACCGGACCTTAAGGGCCTTACCCTTTCGGATGCCCGGGAACGGCTGTCTTCCATGGGCCTTATGGTAGGCAGTGTCACGACCAAGGAAGACAGCGCCCCTAAGGGTACCGTCATAGGAGCTGAACCGGAATTTGGCAAA
>ENA-OQBV01001784-OQBV01001784.1-human-gut-metagenome-genome-assembly--contig:-NODE-1784-length-10075-cov-4.168275_pt1 | contig 10075 bp, 6 predicted proteins | sample MGYA00242750_ERZ504559 | MGnify/ENA primary metagenome ERZ504559 (study PRJEB26092, sample SAMD00036230) | human gut metagenome | host: Homo sapiens | study: EMG produced TPA metagenomics assembly of...
GGCATCTTTCAGCATAAGAGCTGTGCCTCGATCAGCAGCCAGGGAGAATACGGAATTCCCAATCCGGCATTAGGACCGGACTTCTTGACATGCAAGGCCGGGCGGGCAGCAATGATGGAACTGAGTTCCGTCCCGTTGGTTCCCGGACGATAAGGACCTTCCAGCAAAGCAACAAAGCCTTATGAGTGTTTTCCCACTTGCTGCCGTATCTGCGCAAGGCATATTCCTTCAGCCATCCGTCGAGTTCAACCTTTCCTTTCTGTAAAGGCATCTCGAAAGCCAGTTCATAATACAACGGATTCTGCTCAATGCCTTCCATAAACAATCCGCTGCCGCAAACATTCGGAGAAAGACTGACCGCCGCTTCATACTGATTACCGGCCAGCAGAGGCAAATCCCCGTGCATATTGATTCGTCCGCCGAAATTATGAAGATTACCGGCTACGACAGGATATCCCCAGCAGGCATTGCGCTGCGTACATTTACTGCCATTCAGATCCAGTATCAGCAAATGTTCTTCAGGCACCGCCTTCACGATCGGTTCTCTCAGACTCCAGGCCTGCATAGCCCACAAGGAATGAGGATCAAATTTCTGGAAAAGAGTATGAATGGAACGTCCGACAGCCGACAGATATTCCGGCGTATCTACAGGAGGACGGCTTTCATGGAAAGGATCTGCCGCATAGACTCCATGCGCACCAAACAATTTCTTTTCTTCTTCAAGGAAATCTCTTCCTATCACCTGAAAAAGAGAATCCGTAGGATCAAGTTGCGCTGCTCCCTTAAATCCACACCAGGAAGGTTGCGGCTGTATCTTGGCTTCAGGATACTTTTCCTTCAGTTCACGGGGAACATATCCGGAGAATCCCTGCTGGATCGGTTTCATTCCCAGTTCCAGCTCCCGTCTGATGATCTGTTGTCCCAGAACCACATGCTTATCAATCCATGATTTGGGCAAAGGACCTCCATAACTTTGCAAATTCTGCATCCATTGCCATGCTGCATGCGAAGGTGCGGCAAGAAAAGAACGGGCTTCCTCATCCGTAAACCGATGTTTGAGAAGTGTATTGTACCACACTGCTTCCAGGCCTACAACTGACAAAGGCATATTGATGGAATTCATTGCCATATAATCAATCTCCCTTTGCCATCTGTCCCAGTTCCACCAGGCAGCAGAATAGCTCAGTGTGCAATAATTCATGTAAACCCGATACTTCCCGTGAATCGTATTACGGACTGTTTCCGAAGGCAAAGGCAGCTTCTCCGGTAAATCCAGATGATCGCCCAGCCAGGAGATATGTACCTTGCAGACATACTTCAAATATTGATTGAAAGCAGTAGCCAATGCCACCGGATTGTTTCCCCGCAGCACAACCTTTCCGCCTTTTGACGTGATCTCATAGACATCCTCTCCTTCCTGCGCACTGATCAGTTCCAGAACAAACTGGTCACCATAACCGGGCGTTACCCTTTCGATCAGAGCATAGGCAGCTTCCACCGGAGAAACCGGCTTCGCAAATCCTGTGACGGCTATGAACAATCCCAGAAGCAATATCCACTTTATTTTCTTCATAACTCTTTTTTGAAGTAGTCTTTATAAATCAAGAATTCATCCACGGATGGCATATTTGCATCAGCTTATATATTAGGAATTACCTTAATTATCACCTATGTAACAACTTTAAACTGTAGCTCAACAAAATGCCATCCGTGTCTGAATTCTCTTTTGGGTTATTTAGTCAACTTATATTTACCAGCCTGAATTCTGTTGCAAATTTATATTCATATCTATTTCTTTCTTAGGAATAGGCCATACATTATACTGATCGCCTCCCCAGGTATAACTATAAGTTAAAGTTCCCCACATTTCTTTCATTCCCGCTGTACCATCACCACCATTAAATTTTTGATCCTTCCAAGTATTCCAACGTAATTCATCAAAGAAGGTTACTCCTTCTCCTGCAAACTCCCAACGACGTTCATTCTGAATACAAACACGCATTTCATCTTTCCCAGAAACATCCGCTGTTGTCAGATCTGCAACCCCAGCACGCTGACGTACTTGATTGATAACAGAAATTGCTTCATCAGTCTTTCCTTGCTCATTTAAGGCTTCAGCCAAGCCTAACAAAACATCTGCATAACGGATTATGGGAATATCAATAGGAGATTTATCTCGCGCAGACATTTCACCTGTACCTTCAGCTACAAACTTACGGAACAAATAATAATAATGACTCTGAGTATCTGTTCGTAAATCATATGGAGCTTCCGTATCATAGCCTACATAAGGCCAACGAGATGTAAAAGTCAATGCAATACTATTTCCAGAACCATCATAAGTAGAATAAGGAGTTATAACTGTATTCATCAAACGAGGATCCCGATTCTCATAAACCGACTTTATACGCGCCTCATTTCCATTTGCCAAATATTTTGCTTGTGCTTCCGGACTCAATAAGTTCAAACGTTTGTCTACAGCTTCTTGAATAGTAAGGATCAGAGCGTCCATATCTCCCTTATATCCTTCAGCTGTTAATTGGTCACGTAAAATAGTCGGATCACTATCACGCAAGAAAAAAACTTCCCGATCAGCAGTAGTCATTGATGAATATCCTGGGAGATAAGCATCCCATTCAAATGTACTACCATCTTTATTTTCATAGCTATCCACAAAATCGGTACTTACCAAATAAGTATTCCAGCAAGAACCAAAAGTTGTACGTCCACCATAACGGAAACTAATATCATTTCCATAACCAGACTGATCTATACACTGCAACGAAAAAATCATCTCATCGCACTGCTCATTGGCTTCCTTAAAAAGTTCTTTATAACCACCTTGAAATAAAGCATGCCCCATTTCACCGACGATCTTAAAATCAGATTCAGCTTTCGCCCAATCTTTCATCCAAAGATAAACCTTACCTCGCAAAGCATAAGCAGCCGATTTAGTCACATGTCCATATTCTGAGTCTCCCGATTGATAACGATCTGGTAATTCCTGACAATTAATACAATCTGTCAGATCTGTAATAATTGCATTCCAAACATCCATTTCGCTTGAACGAGAATAAGTCAACGCATCATCGGAAGTTACCGTTGTCAGATACAAAGGAACTCCACGATAAACCATATTTAGTTTATAATAGAAAAATGCACGCAAAATTTAGATTCAGCATTAATCTACTCTTCAAGTCTTCAGATATGGGAGCTTCTGCCAAATGATCATAGCATCATTTGCACGAGAAATACCTTCATAATGCTGTTTCCAATAATCAGAAAACAATCCATCCGAAGACGTACTTGTATTTTTTAACAATGCATAATCATTATCACGACAAGTAGAAACTTTCCCCCAAATGTTTCAAAATAATAAGGTTTTGCAGCTACATAATCCTTTACGAAGAGCAGAATAAATACCAGTTACTCCTTGTTCACAATTCACATCTGTAGTCCACATATTTTCAGAGGAATATCCATCATAAGGAGCAGTATCTAACAATCCTTGACGACAACTGCACAATGATGCTACCGTCAAGCTCATTAATAAGATCTTTTCAATTTGTCTCATATTCTTTAGTATTAGAATGTTATATTAGCACCAATAGCAACTGATTTGTTGGGAGCATACCCAGTAGCACCAACTTCCGGATCTTGTCCCATAAAAGAATTAAAGTTCAAAACATTTTCAGCTGAAACATATAGTCTAACTGTTTGAGCAGAAATCTTGTTTGTCCATGCTTTCGGTAACGTATAACCAAATGTTACATTTTTTAACTTCAAATAATTACCATTAAATAACCAATGTGTACTCTCATACTTGTTTTGATCAGCACCATCAATATATGCCATACGAGGATATGTAGCATATACATTTGTTCTAGGATCTGAAGGATTTTCCGGATCATAGAAATAATGATCATCTGCTATTTCTTGAGGAATATTAGAACCATGTTCTGTGGTACTTGAATTCAGACCTGTTGTCGATCCCCAATAGATTTTAAATCCTGCAGCTCCAGCCCAATTCATAGAAAAGTCAAACCCTTTGTAACTTGCAGAAAGCTGGAAACCATAATTGTACTTAGGAGTGGATGAAAATCCTTGGAAAGTCTGATCATTGTCCCCACCATACACTCCATCACCATTAGAATCAGCATAAATGAAATCTCCATAATAAATATGGGATTTATCAAAACTATTGCCAGGTTTAAAAGAATAACCTGCCGCCATCATATCTTTGACCCATTGTGCATCTGCTTCTGTACGGATCATACCATCTTTAGGACCTCCATTAATATTAACAGAACCATCTGCATTATAATAGCTACCATCTCCCTTATAAACGTTACGAAGATAATATTCGTTTATCTGATGTCCTTCTATAACACGAGTACTACTACCTGTTGAGACTTCACCTATATTAGTATGATATACTTTATTACCTTCCTCATCAACAGTCCATCCTTCTTCCAGTTTACCTTTAAATTTAGTAACTTCATTATGATTATAAGCAAAATTTCCAGTTACAGAATAGTGGAATCCACCAATATTATCCTGCCATCCTAATGTTACTTCAACTCCTTTATTATTTACTGTTGCAATATTTTGATAAGGTTTCGTCTTATCACCAATTGAAGGAAGTAAATCCGGCTGATACAAGATATCATCTGTATTCTTATCATATAAATCAGCTGTAAAATTCAAACGTCCATTCAAGAATGTTGCATCAATACCCAAGTTCGTAGAAGTAGTAGACTCCCATTGTAATAGAACATTCGATAATTTAGTCGCAGCCAAACCTGTCGTTAATAAATTACCAAAAACATAATTTACATTATTATAAACCGCCTGATAAGGATAATTACCTACTTCTGAATTTCCTAATTTACCCCATGATAAACGTATCTTCAGATTATCCAGCCATGAACGTGTTTTCTCCATGAAACTTTCTTCACTAATTCGCCATGCACCTGAAAAAGACGGAAAGAATCCCCAACGATTATCTTTATAAAAACGTGAACTTCCATCATAGCGGAAATTTCCTTCTAACAAGTAACGTGATTTATAACCATATGTAACACGTCCAAACACAGATCGGGAAGCATAATCTGTTGCTGAACCTCCAATAGAAGTCATATCTGTTGCGTTATCAAACTGATTAAACTGATCACTGATCAATCCTTTCTTTGAAGCATCCACATCATAACTATTATAATATACTTCTTGATATCCTAACAAAGCCGTGATATCATGACTCTGATTAATTGTCTTTGCATAATTCAGCAAATTCTCCAACGTATATTTATAGTCAGACTGGTATCCAAAACTTGTAGATAACTGACTTGCATTAGGAGCTCCACCATCAGGTTGTGTTCCATCACTAAAACGAGTTTGTCCAACAGATGTACCCCAAGATTTAGTCTCATAGATATAGCGATTATAGTTAAAATTAAAATCATAACTTAATCCTTCTATGATCTTTATTTTACTATATATCGTCGTATTAAAACGATTATATCTTTTAAAACCGTCGGAACGTGCCAGCTTATACAAAGGATTATTAGCTGTAGATCGCTCATCAGAACATTCAGGATAGCCAAAGCGATTCTCTCCTTCTCCCCATATAGGATAAGTTCCGGCCGTAGACTGGCGTAAGAAAGTATTAGCATTTGAAAAATCAGCAACTTCTTTATCTTGTTGAGAGGCATAAGTACGCGTTCCAACGGTTAACCATTTAGTCGGATTAGCTTCAACATTTGCACGAATAGAATAACGTTTCATACCCGTATTATCAACAATACCTTGATTATCCATGTACCCCACAGACATTTGGAAACGTATCTTTTCAGATCCTCCATTTACCGACAGATTATGGTCATGCACCATTCCATTGGTAAATAATTCTCTAGCCCAATCCGTATTAGGATATGCTACATAATTAGGCACTCCATTCTCTGTTACTCCATTAGGATCTAAAGACTTTTCTCTCCATAAATCAATATTACTTTGTGAAAATAAAGGAGTACTACCTACATTGACACACGACTCATTCATCAATTCCATGTAATCAGCGTAGTTAGACATCATTTCAATTAAATTAGAAGGCTTAGCAAAAGATATTCTACCGCTATAATTCACTCGAATTTTATCTCTGTCACCTTGTTTGGTCGTAACTAAAACGACACCATTGGCACCACGAACTCCATAGATAGCACAAGAAGCAGCATCTTTTCAGAATGGATATGTTCTCAATATCTTGAGGATTTAAAGCATCCAAAGTTCCTTCCATACCATCAATAATTACCAACGGACCAGCCTCATTTAATGTACCGGTACCACGAATACGTAAAGTTGCGCCATCAGAACCAGGCTCTCCAGAACTCTGCATAGCTTGCAGACCTGGGCTCAAACCAGCTAAAGCAGCTGATACTGTAGTAATAGGACGAGATTTAGCTTGTTCTTCAAAATCAACTGAAGCTACAGAACCTGTCAAATTTACTTTCTTTTGTGTTCCATACCCAACAACAACGACTTCATCCAACAATTCCGTATCTTCTTTTAATGTTACAGCTAAATCACGAGTTGCTGAAGTTATTTTAATTTCTTGCTTTTTATAGCCAACAAATGATATTTCTAAAATACAATCTCCTGAAACCTGTAAAGAGAAGTTTCCATCAAAATCTGTTATTACACCATTAGTTGTTCCTTTCTCCAAAACATTGGCTCCAATAACAGGTATACCTTCTGGATCAACAACTGTACCTTTAATAGTCCTTTGCTGAGCTACTCCGGTAACTATGGAAGAAGGTAATATTTCTGCATTACTTTCAATAGCTCCCATAGTTCCAGAAGTAACTAATGTCAGCGATGCTCCCAAAACAAATCTACTAGTCCAAGAGCGATAGCATTGAATGTTATTTTTCATAAATATATGGTTAAAATGTTTTTCGAAAACAAATATACCCCCTATTTAATTTGCCCTTTATTAAAATTATCCTTAATACATAAACAGATTTTCCTTTCAGCACCCCAACCTGCTAAAACTAAATTAAACGCAGGCTAAATGGACAATTTGGTCACTTTTTATGAACAATATTACTATTCATTTACTATGAAAACAAAGTACCTTGCATATATAATCACTAAAAAGAAAAAAAATGAAACGAGAACTGATTCTTCTGACCTTATTGAGCCTGCTCCTTTTCCCAGGAATTCATGCCTCTGGTTCCAAGTCTTCTTCTCCTGCTCTGGAAGTAAATATAGACTGGACCAAGTTTATGAGCGAGCAGGATATGATCTGGGAAGTACTTCCCCAGGCATGGTATGAAGCTCCGTTCATGGGGAATGGAACTTTGGGACTTATGGTCTGGTATGAACCCAAGCTGAATGCCATCCGGCTGGAAACCGGAAACAGTCTGGTCCATGATCATCGTCCGGAAAAGGGATTGTTTGGCAATCCACGCCTTCTGACAGGACACTTCCTGCTTCAGCCTCAGGGGAAAATAACTGGAGGAACCATACGGCTTGACTTATGGAATGCGGAAATGAGAGCTGAGATACAGACAACTGAAGGAAGTTTTCAGCTGGAAGCTATGGTGAATGCCGCCACTCCTGTTATTCAAACAAGATGGAAATTACAGAAGGAAGAAAACATTTCCATAAAATGGATACCGGCCTCAGCCAATAGTCCACGCTACCAGTACGGACTAACTCCTGCCGGAAGCTGGATGAAAATGCCTGAAAGTTACACCGAAAATCCTCCGGCAAAAGTAAAGCTTTCCCCCAAAGGAGGAATAAGCCTGCAAACCTTACCCGCCGGAGGAGAAACTGCCATATACTGGCAAACAGACAAATCTTCGGAATGGCATGAGCTATGGATCAATGTAGCACATTCCTATCCGGAAAGGAATGCATGCAAAGTAGCCGAAGAAACAGTCATTCGTGTACAACAACAAGGATGGAATTCACTCAGGACAACGCATCAGCAATGGTGGCATAACTTCTATCCGGCCAGCTTCTTCTCTGTTGACGACGGCATTAAAGAAAGTTTCTACTGGATTCAGCTGTACAAACTTGCTTCAGCCACACGTGCCGACGGGGCATTAATTGACAATACAGGTCCCTGGCTGACCGTCACTCCCTGGCCTAATGCGTGGTGGAACTTAAATGTCCAACTGACTTACTGGCCTTTAAATACATCCAATCATCTGGATCTCGCCCGATCACTCGAAAATGCAATCTATGGCAACATAGAAAACCTGCGTACAGATATTCCGGAACCTTACCGTCATAACTCATTAGGCATCGGAAGAACTTCCGATCTGGAATGTGCATCCGAAACCGTAGGAGTCCCAGGAAAAGATCCAACGGCTGAAATCGGACTGTTGACCTGGACATGCCACAATCTATGGCTGATTTACCGTCACAAAATGGATGATCAACTATTGAAAGAACATCTGTTTCCTGTTCTGAAAGGATCGGTCAATTATTACCTGCATTTCCTTTATAAAGGGAAGGATGGCCGGCTGCATCTGCCGGTTACTTACTCTCCGGAGTATGGATCAGCAGAAGACTGCAATTTTGATCTGGCACTCTTAAAATGGGGATGTCAGACTCTGACTGAGATCTGTAAGCGATTAGGCATCAAAGACCGTCAGGAAAAAGAATGGAGGGACATTCTAAAGAATCTAACTTCATTTCCCTGTAACCAAGACGGGCTGATGATCGGACGAAATGTTCCATACAGTTCATCTCATCGTCATTTCTCTCACCTCATGTCTGCATATCCGCTTCATCTGCTCAATCCGGAAAATCCGGAAGAGCGAGCACTTATCGAACGCTCACTGACTCACTGGCTGAGTAAACCGGAAGGACTCCGCGGGTACTCTTTTACAGCAGCATCCTCTCTTTATTCTACGTTAGGACAAGGAGATAAAGCCCTGGAGCACTTAACTGATCTCTTTGACAAACTGCTCGGAGTAAATACACTCTATCAGGAGTCAGGCCCTGTCATCGAAACGCCCTTATCCGGAGCTCAGTCGGTCCACGACATGCTGTTACAAAGCTGGGGAAACAAAATACGTGTCTTTCCCGCTGTCCCCTCTTTGTGGAACAACCTGAATTTCCACAACTGGCGTACAGAAGGAGCTTTTCTGATCAGTGCACGCAGAACAAATGGAAAAACGGAATTCATCCGGATTTTGAGTGAAGCTGGAGAACCTTGTACCATCGTTACAGACATACAGAAACCGATCTTTGAAGGTAAACGAAATTTCCAAACTCAGCAAACAGCCCCGAATACCTACGTCATAGACCTGAAAAAAGGAGAAGAAGTATTTATCAGAAATTACGATACTCCAACAACCTTCACGATCAGTCCACAGACAGGAGATTCTCATCTTTCAAGAGTCTATAATCCTTTCGGGAAAAAAGCACTGCACTGATCTTCCGTTTTTTAACAAATAATACGATGGAATCGTACAATTATACAAAAGAAAGTAGAAATGGAAAAAATCATAGGTTTTTCCGTACAATAGCATCAGTTCCCTCACAGGGAAATGCACTAATATTGCGACTGAAAAGAATTGTCATTTTAATAGATAAACCAAAACCATGAAGAAACTGAAAAACAAAATCCTTATCGGATGTGCATGCATGTTGGCATCAAGCTTTACAGGTTGTGCTCCTCAAAAACAAGATCAGAAAGAATCTTCCTGGCCTCAGGCCGCACTTCAAAATGCAACACGTCAGCTGACTCTTTCACTGGACAGCACAGGACGTGACGGAAATGTTCGCACTCCCGTCACTCTCACTCCGTCCGGCAAGGTTTATTACTGTTCTCCCGAAGACTGGCGGAGCGGATTTTATGCCGGCAGTCTGTGGTATCTGTATGAACTGACGGCAGACACAGCCCTGTTGAACCCTGCCATCCGTCACACCGAAACTCTGGAAAGCGCCAAAAACCTGACCTGGCATCATGATATCGGATTTATCATCAACTGTAGTTTCGGAAATGCCCTCCGTCTGACAGGCGACCGCCGCTATGCAAGAACGTCATGACCCAGGCTGCACG
>ENA-OQBV01001785-OQBV01001785.1-human-gut-metagenome-genome-assembly--contig:-NODE-1785-length-10074-cov-2.407258_pt1 | contig 10074 bp, 15 predicted proteins | sample MGYA00242750_ERZ504559 | MGnify/ENA primary metagenome ERZ504559 (study PRJEB26092, sample SAMD00036230) | human gut metagenome | host: Homo sapiens | study: EMG produced TPA metagenomics assembly of...
ATGCATTAGAAAAAGTACAATTGGAATTGTATAAGACAATTTCAAAATACATGGAAGTAACTCCGGAGACGTTTGACGTTCAATTTACACGTTCAACAATATTTATTAAACTTACAGGAGAAGAATCGTGAAACTATCGAAACCCTATCATATAAAAGATTTTAAATTTTTATTAGTGTTGTCGGTGCTTGCACTTTCCATAATTGGCGTTTTAGCTGTCGGAAGTGCCGAGCCATCATCGCAGATGAAACAGATTATTGGTATCATAATGGGAATTATTGTTATGGTGATAATCTCTATGATTGATTATGAATGGCTATTAAATCTATATTGGCTGATTTATGGTTTTAATCTGCTTTTATTGTTATATGTACACTTTTTGGGAATGGAATTAAATGGTGCAAAGAGGTGGATCAATTTAGGTTTTACAACATTGCAGCCTTCTGATTTTACTAAAATTTTTATGATTTTGTTTTTCGCAAAATTTTTGATGAATCATGAAGCGCGTATGAAGGAACCACTTACAATTGTAAAGTCTGTTTTACTGATTGCACCTTCTCTGCTTTTAATTTATAAACAGCCAAACCTTTCAAATACACTTTGTATTGCGGCGCTGTTTTGTATTTTGATGTACATCGGTGGATTGAGTTACAAGTTCATTGGCACTGCACTTGCAATTGCAATTCCGGCAGCAATCATTGTTGTCAGCATCGCTGTTATGCCAAACCAGCCATTTTTGAAAGAATACCAGCAAAAACGTATTCTTGCCTGGCTGGAACCGGAAAAATATGCGGATGATACTGCTTATCAGCAACAGAATTCTATTATGGCAATCGGTTCCGGACAGCTGAAAGGAAAGGGACTAAATAACAATACGACAACCTCTGTAAAGAACGGAAATTTCCTTTTGGAGGCTGATACAGACTTTATTTTTGCAATTATTGGTGAAGAATTAGGATTTGTGGGTTGTTGTATCGTCATAATTTTGTTATTATTAATTGTAATACAATGCATTTTAATAGGGCTCCGAGCCCAGAACCTTGCGGGGCGGATTATTTGCGAGGGAGTTGCCGCACTGATAGCGATTCAAAGTTTTATCAATATCGGTGTGGCTACAGGAGTATTGCCCAATACCGGACTCTCTCTTCCGTTTGTCAGTGCAGGTTTGACATCTATTGTATGTTTTTATATGGGAATTGGATTTGTTTTAAATGTAGGATTACAACCGAAAAAATACCAGTAAGGAGTGGGAAATATGAATATAGGATTAATTGCACATGATTCTAAAAAAACTTTAATGCAGAATTTTTGTATCGCATACAGAGGAATTCTAAGTAAACACAATTTGTTTGCAACAGGCACAACAGGACGATTGATTGAAGAGGTGACGAACCTGTCTATTCACAAGTATTTAGCAGGACCTTTAGGTGGAATGCAGCAACTTGGAAGTCAGGTAGGACAGAATGATATTGATGCGCTGATTTTCTTGAGAGATCCATTGGCGCCAAAACCGCATGAACCGAATGTAAATGATGTAGTGCGTTTGTGTGATATGCACAATATTCCTATGGCGACTAATTTGGCAACAGCTGAATTGATTGTACTTGCACTTGACAGAGGAGATTTGGACTGGCGTGAGATGTATAGATAAAAAAAGACGCCTACTGTCCATCATTCTTATCATTGCGATATTGTCAGCTGGGTGTATTTCAAAAAAAGAAAAATTGTAACAGAATATGAAACTACAAACTATGATCGATATTTGTATGAAGGGGAATTGTTTGCGAATCAATTATGTGTTTCCAATGAAAATGTTTCGCTGAATGACTTCGAAGTAGCTTCTTCTTTGCATGCAGCTGCATTATTCGGTGTAGATCAGAAGAAAGTATTTTTGTCGGAACACATGCATGACCGTTTGTTTCCCGGGCAAGTACAACGAAGATTCTTACTTTGTATTTAGCATTGAAATACGGCACACTTTCAGATGAGGTTACGGTAAGTAAAAATGCAGTATCTGTACCATCTGATTCTTCTGTAGCAGGTCTTCGAGAGGGCGAACAGCTTACGTTAGAAGATTTATTGTATGGACTAATGCTTCCATCTGGGAATGACAGTGCTGTTGCAATTGCGGAACATATTTCTGGCAGCGTCGATGCGTTTGTACAGTTGATGAATCAGGAAGCAAATGCATTGGGGGGCTACAAATTCACATTTTGTGAATCCGCATGGCTATCATGATAAAGATCATTATACAACTGCATATGATTTGTATTTAATTTTTAATCAGGGAATTCAGAATGAGAAATTCGTTGATATTATATCTTCGCCAAGTTACACTACAGACATCAAGGAACCAGACGGTTCTGTAAGAAGCGTGACTTGGAGACAATCCAATTTATTTGTGAACGGAACCCGAACGGCACCGGAGAATGTGACAGTGGTCGGTGGGAAAACCGGAACTACAGATGAGGCCGGAGCATGTCTTGTTTTATATGAACAGGATAGTCAGTCGCGTCCGTATATTTCTGTTGTCATGGGAGCCGAATCGAAAAATGCACTTTATACTACAATGGATTCATTACTATCTACCATACCAGGGCTCTCACAATGAGAGCCCCTATTTATATAGTTAAGAATCTCCCATATTGCCAATTCTGCCATAAAGACTGATCAGATACAGACCACACAGACCAATGACAGTAATAGATGATTCTTGAAAATCCAGCTTAAATTTCCAAAAAAGAATGTACTAAATCAAATCGAAAAATACCGATTAGAAGCCAGTTGACTGCACCGATAATGACAAGTGTCAGACTTGTGTTATCAAACCATTTCATGTATATTTCCTCCTTATTTATCATCTATACAGTAGTATTCACTTTTGATAAAAAAATATACAGACGAAAAGGAACTATTTAGAGATGAAAGAACAAAGATTATATTATAAATATTCAGATTACTTAAAAGAAAAATATGGCGAAAAAGTTTATAAATTGCCTATCAATCTTCCAATCACCTGTCCTAACCGTTTAGACGGCAACGGGTGCAGCTTTTGTTCTGAAGTAGGAACTGGATTTGAAGCACTAGCTTCTCAGGTTTCTGTGACAGAACAGCTTGAACGTACCAAAATACTTATTGAAAAAAAATATAAGGCAAAAAAATATATTGCATACTTTCAGAATTATACAAATACATTTATGAAATTGGATGTCTTTCAGGCATATATTTGCGAGGCTGCAGCCTGTCTGGATATTGTGGAAATTTCAATCTCCACACGACCTGACTGCATTCAAAAAGAATATTTAGATGTCTTAAAATCTATAAGTGAAAAATATCAAGTTGCTATCAGCATTGAACTAGGTTTGCAGACAGTTAATTACCATACATTGGATACTATTAACCGCGGTCATGGATTAGCCGAATATATTGATGCAGTACTTATGATACAGTCATATGCCTTTCCAATCTGCACACATATTATTTTGAATCTTCCGGGAGATTCGATGCGAGATGCAATTGAAAGTGCAAAAATATTATCTGCTTTAAAAATAGATATTGTAAAAATTCATTCTTTATATATTGCAAAAATACAAAGTTGTCCTATGAGTATGAAAGTGGTACAATCAAAATATGCAGCAAAGAAGAGTATATCCAAAGACTGATTGCTTTTTTAGAACATTTATCACCGGAAATTGTTGTAGAACGTTTATTCAGTCGTGTTCCGGAAAAAGACTCTCTTTTTTCTAATTGGAATACCAGCTGGTGGAAACTGCAGGATGAAGTGATTGCTAAAATGAACGAGCAGGAGTCTTATCAAGGAAAATGCTTCTGTTACCTTAATGGTAGTGCAATGAAAAAATTATCTTAGGAGGATTGGTTTTGTCATCATATACATCAAATATCAGAACTTATCGAAAAAAGAAATATATAAATATCGGATTGATTATTTTTGGAATCATTTTTTTGTATCTGATCGTGACTATTATTCTGTACCTGACAGCCCCTCGCATTACTCCCTATGAGGTGCGGGAAGGTTCAATTCTAAAGGATAATGCATACACTGGAATCGCTATTCGTACGGAAAACGTAACCTATGCTGATAATAGCGGATATATCAATTATTATACGACGGATAATAGTAAAGTACGTGCAGGAACTAATATTTATACACTGTCCAACGAAAAACTAACATTTTCCAATGGATCTTCTGAGGATAATGTCACATTAAGTGAAGAACAAAAAAATGCCTTGTCTTTAAAAATACAGACATTTAGTGAAAGCTTTAAAGATGCTTCTTTTTCAGACATGTATTTATTTAAGAATGAAATGGAAAGTTCTCTGCAGAGTATTTCCAGTCAAAGTAAGATGGATCAACTGAATAGCGCTTTGAGCAATGGAACTCTTTCAGACATGAATCTGTATTCAACTGCCGAGGATGGGATTGTAGTATATTCTGTAGATGGGATGGAAGGGTTGACAAAAGACACGGTAACTTTGGAATCTCTTGATAAGAGTAATTACCAAAAAACAGAATTTGCCAACAATACGAAAGTGAATGCCGGCGATCCTGTTTATAAGCTGGTTACGGATGAATCATGGACATTAGTAACAGAGATTTCAAAAGAAACCTATGATGTACTAAAAGAAAAAAAATCGGTAAAAGTCCGTTTTTCAAAAGATAATCAGACATTATGGGGAAATTTAGAAATTAAAGAGCTTGACGGACATATTTTGGCTTATCTCGGATTTGACAACTCCATGATTCGATATGCAAACGAACGTTATTTGGATATTGAATTGATTTTGGAAGACCAATCCGGGCTTAAGATTCCAAAATCTGCTGAGACAAAAAAAGATTTTTACGTAGTTCCTAAATCTTATATTACACAGGGCGGCAATAGCTCTGAGCAGGGGGTACTCCGGCAGACTACAGATAAAAATGGGGAAAGTATTACCGAATTTTTACCGGTTAATATTTATTATGAAGAAAACGAAACGGTATATTTAGATCCGAATGTATTTCAAGAAAATGATGTGATCATTAAACCGGAGATCTACAGAAACTTATCAGCTAAAAGAGAAAAAATCATTAAAAGGCGTTTATAATATCAACAAAGGATATGCAATGTTTAAGCAGATTAATATCTTAAGTGAAAGTGAAGAATATTACATTGTCGAAGAGGGAAACAGCTATGGGCTTTCCAATTATGATCGGATTGCATTAGACAGTACCGGAATCAAAGAAAATGATATTGTTTTTAAAAGGAGTTTTTAATCATGTTATCAGAGAATTTACAACAAGTAGAAGAAAAAATTGCAGATGCTTGTAAACGAGCAAAAAGAGAACGAAGTGAAGTCACTTTGATTGCCGTGAGCAAGACAAAACCAATTTCTATGCTGCAAGAAATTTATAACGAAGGAATACGATGTTTTGGTGAAAATAAAGTACAGGAGCTGACTGAAAAATATGAGCAGCTTCCATCAGACATCAAATGGCATATGATTGGTCATTTGCAAAGAAACAAAGTAAAATATATCGTCGATAAAACAGAATTGATTCATTCTGTGGATTCTCTGCGATTGGCAGAGACAATCAATCAGGAAGCAGCTAAAAAAGACGTGGTTTCCAACATTTTAATCGAAGTAAATGTGGCGGAAGAAGAGAGTAAATTTGGAGTAAAAGTAGAGGAAGTACTTCCTTTGATTGAGAAAATTGCATTATTTCCAAATATTCAAATCAAAGGTCTTATGACAATTGCCCCATATGTGAAAAATCCAGAAGAAAACAGACCTATTTTTAGACGTTTACGCAAATTATCTGTTGACATCAACGCCAAAAACATTGATAATGTTAATGTGAGTATTCTTTCGATGGGAATGACCAATGATTATGAAGTTGCTATTGAAGAGGGTGCAACTATGGTTCGTGTGGGAACCGGGATTTTTGGTGAACGAAATTATACCACAGTATAGAAGTAAGATAGGAGATTAAAATAATTATGGGCGTACTAGACAAATTCTTAGATATTTTGAAGTTGAGTGATGAGGACGAGGATTACGATGAAGAGTTCTTTGATGATGAAGAATACGATGATATAGAAGAGAAGCCAAAAAGAAATTTTTTCAAGAAAGAAAAGCAGATGGAAGAAAATGAAGAACAATACAATGTTCCAGAAGAGAAGCATAGCCAGCATGCAAAACCAGCAAGCAGCAAAGTAACACCTATGCGTCAGCCTGCAAGAAAGACAACCGGAATGGAAGTCTGTGTGATTAAGCCGACAAATGTTGACGATTCCAGAGAAGTTACAGAGACTCTGCTTAGTGGACGCACTGTTATCCTGAATTTGGAAGGATTAGATTTAGAAGTGGCACAGCGCTTGATAGATTTTACTTCCGGTGCGACATTTGCTATTGATGGAAATCTGCAAAAGATTTCAAATTATATTTTTCTGATTACACCGGCTAACGTAGATATCTCCGGTGATTTACAGGATCTATTGAATACATCTTTTGATGTTCCATCTATTAAGACAAGATATTAGGACAAGTATTATGCAAAAAGAAGAACTTATGTTACAAAAGAGATTGATTGAGCTTTCAAGGCTATCCTATCAACGCGGAATTGTTACATATTCTGATTTTTTAAATTTGAATGAATTAAATATTCTTCATACAATGCCAAAGACAGAATTATATACAACATACAAAGTTTTTGGCGGTTATGATTTCTCAGAGCGTCAGATGGTTGCATTTCTACCTGATGCTTTTTGTTATGAGTATTTTTATCCAATTTCTGTTTTGAAAATCAGACCGTTGCAGAAAAAATTTTCTGAGGCACTTTCTCACAGAGACTATTTAGGCGCTGTTTTAAATCTTGGTATTGAACGTAGCAAAATCGGTGATATCCTTGTACAGGAAGATTCTGCAATTCTGTTTGTTCATCAGTCTCTGGAACAATTCATCCAAGATGAATTAAAAAGAATACGTCATACTTCTGTTATGGCAGAGCCGGAAAATTTTGAGAAGTTTTCTTATACTCCTCAAATAGAAGAAAAAAAAGGCACCGTGTCGTCTTTGCGGCTAGACAGTCTTTTAGCTCTTGCATTTTCTTCTTCCAGAACAAAACTGGTACCATACATTGAAAATGGAAAAGTATTTGTAAACGGAAAATTAATCACATCCAATGGATACCAAATTAAACAAGACGATATTATTTCTGTTCGAGGACTTGGACGTTTTCAATATAAAGAAATGCTTTCTCAGACAAAAAGGGGACGTTATTTAGTGACGATACATCTATACATATAATGAAACAGGAAGGGAGAATCTTATGAAAAAGAAAACAAATCATTACCTCAGCCATTTATTAGCTACTTTAAGTATGATTTTTGCAATTTTTTTAGATCAATACACAAAACTACTTGCAGTGGAAAATTTGAAAAATCAAGCTCCAATTGATATCATAGAAAATTGTTTTCCAGCTTCACTATCTGGAAAAATCGTGGAGCGGCTTTTGGGATACTCCAAAAACCAAAAAAATTTTCTTTGTTATTATCGGTATTATAATTCTGATTGTAGCACTTTTTTTCTATTTAAAAATGCCGCACGAGAGACATTTTATTCCATTGCGAATTCTGTCTGCTTCTGATTGCAATCCGGGGCAATTGGTAAATAATGATAGACCGGATACGTTTGAATTATGTAATTGATTTCTTTTATTTCGAATTGATCGATTTCCCAATTTTCAATGTGGCAGATATTTATGTAACATTGTCAGCTGGACTTCTTATCGTATTAATTTTATTCTATTACAAAGAAGATGATCTTGAAATGCTGTTTAAGCTATTCTCGCGTAAAAAGAACAAGGAACAGGAGAGTTAATTATGATACAGACCGTTACTGTAGAAAAAGAATTTTCTGGAAACCGAGTAGATAAATTTCTTTCAGAACAATTTCTAGATCTTTCTCGTTCTTATATTCAAAAATTAATTAAAGATGGACATGTGACTGCAAACGGGAAAATAGTCAAAGCAAACTACAAACTTAACGCACTTGATACATTGGCTCTGGATAAACCAGAGCTTCAAGAGCCGGATATTGTGCCAGAGAATATCCCAATTGATATTTTATATGAGGATGAAGATATTTTGATTGTTAACAAACCAAAAGGAATGGTGGTACACCCATCGGCAGGACATTATTCTGGCACTCTTGTAAATGCCCTGATGTATCACTGCAAAGATCAATTATCTGGAATCAATGGAATAATGCGACCTGGAATTGTACATCGAATAGATATGGATACAACCGGATCACTGCTTGTCTGTAAAAATGATTTTGTCCACCAGGATTTAGCAGAACAGCTAAAGGAACACTCCATACAACGAATATATCACGCAATCGTACATGGGGTTATAAAAGAAGATGAAGGGACAATTGACGCTCCAATTGGAAGACATCCGATTGAGCGAAAAAAAATGAGTGTCAACTATAAAAACGGCAAGCATGCAGTCACTCATTATAAAGTAATCGAACGATTTAAAAATTATACATACATAAAATGTCAATTGGAGACAGGTAGAACACACCAGATACGAGTACATATGGCTCATATACGCCATCCTCTGTTAGGAGATGCTGTCTATGGACCGGCAAAATGTCCTTTCAAATTACAGGGACAGACATTACATGCAAAAACATTGGGTATTGTTCATCCACGTACGCATGAGTATATTGAGGTGGATGCTCCACTTCCGGATTATTTTATCTCTCTGCTAAACAAACTAAAACAAACGTCTTAAACTGTAAAAATTCATATAAAAATATATACTTTTCTCATAAATTGTTGTATAATAATTATATGTTAAAACAATTCGTATTCAGACTTAAAGGAGAGTGACAGATATGAGTGAATTTAATACAATTATTACAATCGGAAGACAATTTGGAAGTGCTGGGCGTGAGATCGGGAATGTCATTGCTAAAGATTATGGTATCAAATTATATGACAAAGAGATGTTAAAGAGAGCGGCAAAAGAAAGCGGTATCTGTGAAGAATTATTTGAGACACATGATGAAAAACCTACGAATAGTTTTCTCTATTCATTAGTGATGGATACTTACTCTCTTGGATATTCTTCTGGAAGTTATTCAGATATGCCGATTAATCATAAGATCTTTTTGGCTCAATTTGATGCTATAAAGAAGATTGCTGACGAAGGACCTTGTGTTCTTGTAGGAAGATGTGCCGACTATGCTTTGGAAAACTATGACATGTTGTAAATGTATTTATTTATGCTGATTTGGACATTCGTGTCAGAAGAAATTGCAAGACTCTATAACTTGACTGATGCAAAAGCAAAAGATATGATCTTAAAAACGGATAAAAAAAGAGCAAGTTATTACAATTATTACACGAATAAAGAATGGGCAGAAGCGAAGAGTTATGATTTATGTCTAAACAGCGGAAAGCTCGGTGTAGAAGGAACTGCAAAAGCCATCAAAGATTATGTTTCACTTAGAAATAATATTACAGATGCAAAATTATAAACGGTAGGGACATGGGAATTTTTTCTCATGTCCCTGTTTTGTAAAATTATCTTTTATGTAAGATTCTTTCTGGCCATCCTTCGATATCACCGTTCAAAATTGCAGTGAACATTCTATTTTTTTGCCCCCTGGGTGCTCAGTATTTAATTGTCTTACAAGTTCTTTTGCATACTGGCGTTTGGTGTAGCCGTCAACTGGGCACTTACTTTTTACAACCGGCAGGTTGTATTTATTCTTAAATCCAATAACATCTGCTTCATCTACAAACATAATTGGACGAATAACTGTCAAATCCATACGATCCAAATATGTTTTCGGCGAAAATGAATGAAATCTTCCTTCAAAAATCAGAGAGAGAAGCATTGTTTCAATAATATCATCTTTGTGATGCGCATAAGCAACTTTATTGCAGCCCATTTCTTTTACAGCATCATTCAATGCGCCTTTTCGCATCTTTGCACAAAGAGAACAAGGATTGCTTTCTTTTCTCTCTTCGAATAAAATGTGAGCAATATCCGTTTTCAC